>Ga0307515_10026065_pt1 | contig 10081 bp, 6 predicted proteins | sample 17_EM_MG_FD_194513 | JGI IMG/M metagenome (GOLD analysis project Ga0307515, IMG submission 194513) | Populus trichocarpa ectomycorrhiza microbial communities from riparian zone in the Pacific Northwest, United States - 17_EM | ecosystem: Host-associated > Plants > Roots > Unclassified | place...
TATACTACGCTATAAGTCTGTTAAGAACAAGCTTTAATTTAAAGTTAAATGGCTAGGCTAGCCCGCTAAGGACTCTATATAGAAACCAGAGGATTACCTCAATTATTGCAAAGATATTCTAAAAGAATATTAGGACCAAGGTCTATAATTTGCAAGTTATAGAAAGCGCTCTAATACTACGGTATCATTGCAACCTATAAAGAAAGCTTATAAAAAGAGTAAATAGGTCAAATCGGATATGGAACGGATAGGCTCTGGAAACCATAGGGATAGGGCTACGGCCTAAGGCAGAATAGGTCCTTAGCCTTTTTACGTATATAGTATAGAGTTAATAGGGCATTTTGCTAAAATTGCATTCCCATTCATTAATCTATACTAGGAACATTGTTCCTAGGGCTTTTAAGCCCTTTCTAAAAGCCTTATGAGGCCTTCCCAAGCACCTAATTGAGGTCCTTAATTGCTACTATATATAAGAACGAATCCTAAAAGTCCAAACCATAAATGCCCAATCTGAAAAGCCACTACGCCTTATTATTATCAGGAGTAGGATTAGTGTCTATTAGGCCACTAAGTAATAGCTGACGAGAATGGGATCTAGATGCCTTGGTAGGTATATAAGTAGGTATAAAAATAGGGGTAGGATAATAAGGTGTAGCTAGAGCAGAGACTCTTAAATGCTTAACACTAATATTAGGTCTAAACCAATACTAATAAAGCTCTTGGGGAGTAAGCTTATAGTCAATAAAGACACGCTTAAGCCTAAAATAAATAGAGATATTAGCTAGCTAGTATAATCCAGAACCACTAAGACCTTGCTACGGCAACTGTTAGTTACCTATCCGCTAGGTACCTAAAGGGTAACCTACCTAATACCGTATTATATTATGCTCTTTTAAAACTTAACGTATATACGCGAACTCCTTTCTATAGTAGACGGCAACCTTCTTCTTATTACCCCCATCCTATACTCTATCCTTAGTATATTAACCTTGCTCTTACATTAGGCGTTACTAGCTAGCTTACTAGAAATTATGGGCAGTGTAGATAGCTATGGCATAGTCTCAAATTCGGCTAAGTTATTTAGCATTTATACTAGAATAAGAGAGAGCCTAGGCGATAGAGTAGTTAAGGACATTAAAGGAACGTCGCCACTTAGGCCTAGGCTATTAAAGCTTAAAGTTAGTAATAGAAATCTATTAAGAATAGAAAAGCTTACCTTAACGCAACTACCGCTCTTAGTACGCATGCTTTAATTATAAGGACTAAAGGTATTGGATCTAACGTAGCGCGTCTTATTATAAGCCTCCAAAATCCTATTATTAGATTTCTGGTCTTTTAAAGACGTATAGGCAAAATTATTTAGGTAGGACTAGTACTAGTTGCGAGTTAGCGGAGGTTAGGGTTCTATATGTAAAGGTAGGGCTAGGATATACTATAGAATCTGCTTAAAAGAGCAGTTAGTAGGAGAATAAAGAGGTATATTAAATTATTGATAGAAAAGAAGAAAATCTTAATAATATATTAAAGATACGTCCAAAATTGGACGAAGGTTAATAATGGGAAAGTAAGGTGTTAAGGAAAAGGAGCAGCTTGATAAGTAAAGGTGTCCTTATACTTTACCGTCTAATACCCTTTTAGTAAATAGCCGCAACTTTGCCAATATAACTTCGTTACAATAACGTTATTTAAAAGGAAGGAAATATAAGTATATGTTATCTAACTATCACTTCCTTATAAAAAACTGAGTACGCGGCCGGGGGAAGGTAATTAAGACGTTAATTAAAGACGTATATGGGTTAAATTGTACCTAAAACGATACTATAGTATTAAAGAACAACGTTATAGACGTTCTTGATAATTGTATAATAGCTATAGGTGCTATTACGAAGTATCCCTCCTATTTGCTAGGTAGTAGAGCTATGCTAAATATATGGTATAGAACTATTAGATTTGAAAGTATATACACTAGATCTTAGGAGATACGTCTCCTTAATTAACTAATTAATACCTTAACCGCATCTAATAGCCTAAGGGTAGATACGGGAATAATGTATTAGTGACGCAGAGGATTATATAAAATAATTACAGATTATATCTTAATAGTTAAAGACGACGGTAAGCTAAGGCTCTGTACATTAAATCCCATACTAAAAGGTTCTATAAAACTATACTAGAATACTAAATTGCCTATAATACTTATAATTGATTATAGACCGGTATAAAGGCTTAGAAGTAGAGTTGTATAAAAATCCTTATATTAGCCTAGGTAGTTACTAGCATACTTCTAATAGGCTCCTAATAGGTCTCCTAATAATCCTCGCGTCTTTTCTCCGGTTATATTTTTTCCTTATTAAGGTTTTTTAGGAGTTTAAAGTAGGGGTTAGATAGATAGATAATATATAGCGGTATGCCGATACCTCTCTAATATTCCTCTAAACCCCTTCCGGGATAACCCCTTATAATCTCCCTACCGCAAGGTAATGGCAATTAGGGGCTAACTATAAGAAGGGGGGGGGGTAATATAAGGGATATTATTGCGGATATCTTAGGTTGCCCTTAGGACAACCCCCGGACGCCCCTTAGATAGTCGCCGGTTACGTACTAAAGGTATATGCCCGTAGTATATAGTCTTCACAATCCTAGAGGCCTTACCTCCTTAAGGATTTATCTCTCTTACTAATCTATCCTATTCTAATCGTGTCCTTATAGCCCTGTCTATAAGATCCCCTTATAAGTAAAATATAATAAATTCCTTAGGTTAGTAAAATCTAGTAAATTCCTTAGGCGTAGGGTAGATATTAGTAGAAATCTTAGGCTAATAAATTTTAGTAGATTTCCTAGATTTTAGTTTAGGGTTAGGGTAGTAAGTTATAAGGCACTTCTGTTTATAGTAGGAGGCGGTAAATAGAAGCTTAAGGTTATTCTAATTAATGGTTACCTTATATAGCTTTATCTAGGGTTATTTAAAAATTACTAAGTAACCTAGAATGGTAATAAAAGGTCTAATTAATTCTTTATAGTTTAGGTATTAGAGTCTTAGAAATACTATATAGGTAATATGTCCTAAAACGGTGCGTTTGCTATTAAATCTAAATACGTTAATATACTAGTTAAGGAGAATTAAGGTAAAACTATTATCTTATGCAAAGATCTTATTAATAAATCCTATGCCATTAGCTCCTATATTAATTAAGACTTAAGTATTAACCTATTAATTGTTCTGCTAAAAATAATAGTTAATAGTTATACTATAATCCTAAGAGTTAGAGTTCGTAATATTTAAAGCATTTAATGAGATCCTAAGGCAGAGCCGTCCTAAAGAGCGACTTAGCTCTAAGATCTTCCTTTTAGAGGTAATTAGAGCGGAGTTTTTATAGTATATTAGTTATAGCTTTATCCTTATAAGTAGTGTTTATTAAAGAAGTTAGAACTGAATAATAATTATGGTTAGTAAATAGGGCTTAGTTAAGGCGATTAGTTACTTATACTAGTTATCCGTTTATATATTTAGGACAACGGGACACTACCTATACTAGTTATTTATATATATATTTAGGGTAGTAGGATAGAGTAGTAACTTAAAATATAAGTATTACTTTTACACTTAAAATAAAGGCTGTATTTAATACGTTATTTATATTTAATAAATCCTTTTAGGGCGTAAAAGAGGGTTCTGGCGTTAATATCAATAGCATTTAGGTCCTTATAGGTCCTAGGCGGCTAAGGGGTAGAGTATTAAGGTATATATTTTAGAGTAAGGCGTAGTATATCATTATATGTCGGGAATGAGGCAAGCGGTCGTCACGTGACGCCGCGGCACTAGCGTGGCGAGGAGTCTTAAGCTCCTCGCCCTTCCTCATTCTAATTAACAAGCTTTATTAACCAACATCACTGTAACCTACTCGAGTAGTCGTTATTGGTGAGTCACCCTATGTGACTAATACTGATCAGTGGTTGAATATACAGTCAACTATAGAGCAGCTAGGTTTTCGAACAGAAGAGATAGTCTTATATAGGGGTGCTATATGCGCTTATATGGAATGGATCCCGGCGATACTATGCTACCTTAGACTTGCGGAAAACTAGTAACAGAAGTGTCACTAAGTACTAGGAGATACCAAGTTGCGTCTATTACGCAGAATAACTACGTTTACGAAGATTTGGTTAAGTACTTTAGGTCAGAAGTGTTACTAAACCTAGGGTCCCAAGTTAACGTCCGAAACGCGTTAAACGACGTCTAAAACGCGTTAAACAACATCTCGAATTGCCTACCTCTTGACAGCAAACCTACGAGATCCTACAAAACCGAAAATCCTACCTACCTTCGACGTACGACACCCCGTTAATTCTATACCTACTATGGCGTTAACCTACCCAAAGAAGTACGAGAAAGACATTAACCTAAAGATATAGAATAGAGATATTGACCTTATAAACGCTAAACCATAAGACCTAAACGGATTCTTATTACACCGTATAGCATACTATAAAGACAGTAAATACGACGATACCACGCTATAGGAATATATAAGGGAGGACTTTGTTAAATGGACAAAGGAAATATAGGCTTCCGCGAATAAGGATATCGTATAAGACTTCTATAACTTTTTACGGGAGTATAGAGTATTCGTCCCTATGGACGGGGGCGTTATTAGAGACAATATTTAGGAGTATATTATTAATATAAAAGAGGAGCATAAATGGACTCTATAAGAGATTAAGATTAAGCACCAAATACGCACTATAAAGAATAACTCTTAAGGGAATCCTAATAACGGACAGCCATAAGCAACACTACAGCAGTAATCTCCACAGCAACCCCTATAAGAACCTCCGCAGCAACCTTTGTAAGAATCTCCGCAGTAACTACTACAGATAACCTTAGGCTATTAAACACCTTAAGTTCCTTAAGCTGCCGTATCTTAACCCGTGCCGTAAGCTCCGTCCGTATAAGCTCCGTCTCCACAAGCTCCGTCTGTATAAGCTCCGTCCGTACAAGCTCCGTCCGCATAAGCTTTGTCCGCGTAAGCTCCGTCCCACTTAAGCGCTAAGACGTCTCCCCTAACCCCTACCGCGCCTGGATAACCGGCACAATAAGCCAAATCTGTAAACGATATCCCAACCTACTAGCAACTTCCGCAGCAACTTCCGCAGCAACCTCTATAAGAATCTCTGCAGCAATATCCGCAGCAATATCCGCAGCAATATCCGTAGCAACCTCCGCAGTAACCTCTATAAAAGCTTCCATAAAAGCTTCCGCAAAAGCCTCTATAACAACCTAGATCTACAAATAGTATCTTTAATTAGCAGCAATAGTTACCTATTCCTCTATAAAGATTCTAAGACTCCTGCGGTTCCTAAAGTAGCTATAGAGGTAGCTACCAGCGTGATTTAGATAGGGAGTTCTTGTAGAGGGTACCGTGAAAAGAGAGTAATATAAGGGGGAAGCGGTTGGAACGGTATAGTTACGCTAGTAACGCTATAAGCGTAAAGAAAGAACTGCTAGTATCTATAGCAGTTATAAACCTAATAACTGTTATAACTAATATACCTGCGAACTAACCCTATAATAAGATCTTGTGCCGATCTGCCTATGGAACCAACCCTATACTGGCACCGCACTGCTATATACTATTAACAAACCGATAGCGCCGCTATGCCTACTATTACGATACTAATCGCGCTAATACACCTGCGATCTACTAACCAAATAATTGTACCTATACGCCTACGATTAACTGACCGACTAATAGATAAGCTCTATACTTGACCACTATTACTACCGCCGCTGGTACCGTACTACTACCTAAATAGACTTTTGCTGCTTCCACCTGCAGCTAAACTAATACCTTACTGCCTTCCTGCAGCATTATATCTATAAAAAAAGAATTGCCAGAAGCTTCTTATGGAACTTAGTAAGGTAGATAACGGTACTAGGGCATGCTACCTGCGACATTCTATAGACCCTAACTTCAACCAGCTAATTAGGATTTTCCATCCCCGGGATGGAAAATCGCTATTAGCTCGCTTACTACTAGCGCCTTAGCGGCCTTTGTAAGATGTCCGCCTACTACTTCTAAATAATTCTTTCTCCTTTCTCTTCTTCTCCTTAGTTTAGTATTTTCACTAAATAGCAATCTATAAGCTTTAGTTTAGAGGCATTTATATAAGCCGCTCTAAGAGGCAAATTTTAGGATAGCGAGACTTATATTGCAATGGCAATAGTAAGTAAGGAGGATTTATATTTGTTACGCTAGTCAAGTAGTATTTATATATAGATGGCAACCATAAAAGAAGAGTTGCTAGTGTCGGGAATAAGGCAAGCGGTCGTTACGTAACGCCGCGGCACTAGCGTGGCGAGGAGTCTTAAGCTCCTCGCCCTTCCTTATTTTAATTAACAAGCTTTATTAACCAACATCACTGTAACCTACTCGAGTAGTCGTTATTGGTGAGTCACCCTGTGTGACCAACATTATATAAGCCATTAATAATATTAGCGTAGGTAGTAACAGTCTCTGGTAATATAACTCCTATAAGGGATACTTTTAATTTAGGGTTTAAGGATTTTATTAAGCGGTTAATTAAAGCAGATTTATTCTATCTAGTTTCTTTAGCGTAGTAGTAGAATTTAGTAAAGTAAGATGGGAAGCTCTTAGAGCCCTATACTATCCTATTTAGTTTCCTTTATATAATAACGGTTTGGTTAGGGTCGCTATAAAACGCTTCTAGTATAGTAACTAGCTCTTTTATGGTATTTAGTCGGAATGGGTATATAGTTTCTACGGCATCTCTTATTAGACGGCTTATAGCGTAATATAGCTAGCTATTAGGGGTAGGGTAGCAATTAATATTGCCGTTTAGCTTGTTTTTAAGTTAGTTAAGGAAAGAGCGTAGTTTACTCCTTTTACCTAAATAGGCGGGAGAATTAGGAAGACGTTTAGTTAGCTTCTTTATAGGGACACTAATTAGCAAATTTGGGGTTAAAGAGCTAGTTCTAAACGCGTTCTTTCTACCTAATATTTATAGATTAATACTAGTAGGGACAGGTAGGGGTGGCGGTGTAGCAGACGGTGGGTTTTGGCGAATTTCTTTAATTTCCATTTTTAGAGATTTAATTAACTTATAATATCGAGCTTCTTAATAGGTAAGGGTATTTATAAAAACCTATTACAGAGTCTCTATTTATTTGGTAAATATATTATATAGGTCTTTTATAGATATAGGGGCTTCTAGGTTATTCTATATGCTAATTAGGGCGGTATAAGGTATAGGTTTAACGCAATATAGTATTACAGAGTAAGTATAAGCGACGATAATATATAGTAGAGTAGATATTATTAAGCTATGTATATAAACTGTATAATAAGATTAAGACGTTGTATAAGGAAAAAAGGTAGGAAAATGGGAAGAAAGGGTATATATTGTTAACTTAGTTACTTAGTTAATATATATATAGAGTAAAATAGGATTCGCGTAGTAGTCCTTGTAGAACTTGGTAGGATTTAGTAGAACTTAGCAGAATATAGTAGAATTTAGTGGAACTTAGCGGAATATAGTGGATTATAGCAGATTGCTATTAGATTACTATAGGTCGCGGCGAATTGCGGTCTTATAGACGGTAGAAATAGGTAGGCGTGTATAAGGTATTACGGGGATATCCCATAATATTATACTACTTTTTAATTTTATAGTACGCGGTATTTATAAAGGTTTTATTGCTAGTATAATAATTATAGACTACCTAGGGACTACTAATAATAATAAGGCCTGTTTATAGTTTAGTTATTATAAAAAGGTTCCTTACTATATCTTAGACAAATTTTAGTAGACTAATAACTATTATATTATATACTAATAACTCCACCTAGCCGCCTTAGATACCGTTAATAGTAAAGACCTTAATCTTACTAACTACTAGCGCAAATTCCCGCTACTTACTGCTATTTTACTAAGCGTAGCACTATTCTTTAAGCGTATATAGCGCTATAGAGTAGATAGTAAGTTAGGCTATATATAGAACGGTAAGGCTAATATCTAATATAGTAAAAACTGGTTAGTACGATATCTAATTACAACGATATACTCTATATTACAATCTACACCCCCTAATTAAAGTGTTTTTGGTGTAATATTACGATATTCTAACTTTTAATAATATCGTTAAGTCTCCTCCACCAAAATCGGTATAACCAGTAGAGATTTTGTATAGGAGGGAGCCTAATTTAGCCGACAAGGTGGACGCCCTAAGCCTTTTTAAGTATAAAGCCCCCTCTTTTATTGCTTATTAACCTAACACGTGACTCTTTATATAACAATACTATTGGTATAACAATACGCTTGGCCGTACAACCCGTATCGTACTAATTAGTTATTACTGTAGCTTAAATCTAAAGTTTATTAGCGCTATTGCTACCTAGAATACGCGTTAAGTATAAACTAGGTTATACGTTAATTAGCTAAACTTATTTACCTATATAGTACTATTAACAGCAAGAAAGGCAATAGAGTAGTTATAGCGTAGTATATTCTTAAAAAAGCTTACCGCTAGCTTTAACTGCTTTTAGTCCTTAACTATTAGGCTTATTTAAAGCTAGCTATATAGTAGGATAGTATTTATAAAATATGCAATATCTTTAATAAATTAATATTATAGCGAGAACTATGCTATATCTATACTAGCTAACATAATCTATAAGCCAGTGGCCTATATAAGCAAGTGGCCCACCCTACTAAATACGCGATCGCAAAACAGGGCAATTATTCAACCACAAATAACTGTGTTTAGTGTAGCTATCTACTAGCTAGTTGCCTACCGTGCTATATATTTTGTTAATTTGCATATGCTACACTTGCGCACTACCCATTACGGTCGCTTAGCCGCTGCCTCTGCTGCCCCCTCTACTGCCCCCTTCTGGATACGTTATATACCCTCTTAACACCTCGTAAGGATATAATTTAGCCCAGCTTGTAGGCTTAAACACCTAGGTCAACCCTCTCGAAAAAGGGCCTTTTGCTATTATAGTGCTGCTAGAAGGTTGTTAAATAACGCGTTATATGTTTAGTGGGGTGAGTTACTTGCTTATATGGGCCACTAGCTTATAGATTACGTTACTAATATTTAAATAAATCTATAACCTATAACCGCTTATTAAAGCTAGTAGTATTACTAGCCTTAAATATACAGTAGAGTAAAAATGCTATATTTAGCATAAATGCGTCCTTATTAATTATTAACCCGAGGTATAAGTAGTCTATATTTTTGGGTTAGATTTCAAACTTTGCTAAGCCAGGTCCTAATTAGTTAAAGATAAAACTTGCGCGTAGTAAGTTATAGCAGAATCTACGTGACGAATATTAAAATATTATAAACATTAAAATATCCTAGTATTACGCCTTCCTTTTTATTAATACCTCTATTAATACCACTATACATATAGCAGATCCTGCTGTAATTAAGTATAGCAAGTGCCATATCCGTAGGCCCTACCTTAACTTTGTTAAAGACGGCCCTTTAAAGAAGCTTTTAAAGCTATGCCAGTTATATTAGTTAAAGGCGCGTCTTCCCTATATACTACTTCTACTTCTACTTACTTTTCTAGGCCTCTAAATATAATTTAAATAAGCGGAAAGCTCTTATAGAGTTAGGTTTTACCACTAAGAATCGCCCTATAAGGCGCTAGCGAACTACTCTACCTAAAAATAATACTAAGAATGCCTTCCTACCTTACGGCTAGAATAGCTAAGATACCCCTAAAATAGCTTAATAGCGGAAGACAATTAGGGCAATATAGCGGGAGTACCGCGTCCTTAATTGGCAGGGTTAAGCTTACTTACCTACTCCTCCGCTATATACTATAGATAAAGCTTTAGATAGCCTAAATACGTCCTTACTAAAACTAGCTTCTATACCTACTTTACCGCCAATACCTACTCCAACTACGGCCACACTACTACCCGTTTTAGCTGTTGATTGGGAGCGAATTAAGAAGTTTAGGAGTATACTATAGGCTAAATGTATAAAGACGTGCAGTTATTATAAGGAGTAATGGTTCTAAATAGGCCTAGCTACGGAGGGTAATAA
>Ga0307515_10026066_pt1 | contig 10081 bp, 7 predicted proteins | sample 17_EM_MG_FD_194513 | JGI IMG/M metagenome (GOLD analysis project Ga0307515, IMG submission 194513) | Populus trichocarpa ectomycorrhiza microbial communities from riparian zone in the Pacific Northwest, United States - 17_EM | ecosystem: Host-associated > Plants > Roots > Unclassified | place...
AGGCCTGCACCACCGGGAAGTCCAGCCTGGTCACCGAGTCGACCAGCAGCCGGCCCAGCCCGGGCCAGCCGAAGATGACTTCGGTGAGCAGGGCGCCGGAAATCAGGTACGCGAACTGGGTGCCGATGACCGCGACCGTGGACAACAGGGCGTTGGGCAGCACGTGCCGGATCAGCAGGACCAGCCCGCCGGCGCCGTTCGCGCGAGCGGTGCGCACGTAGTCCTCACGCATCGCCTCCCCGACACCGGCGGCGACCACCCGGGTGAGCTGCGGGGCGAGGAACGCAGCAAGGGTCAGCGACGGCAAGACCCAACTCTTCGGGCCGGCCGCGCCGATCGACGGCAGCAACCGCAGCCGGACCGCGAAGACCTCGATGAGCACCAGGCCGGTGATGTACGCCGGGATGCCCTGGGCGAGGAAGACGACGGCGGTGACCGCCCGGCGGCCGGCGGCTCGCGGGCGAGCACCGAGCCAGGTGCCCACCGTGATCGCGACGATCAGGTCGAGGGCGATCGCGGTGCCGGCCAGCGACAGGGTGGGCGCCAGCCGGCCCAGCACGAGGCCGATGGCGGGCCGCGCGTTCGACAGCGAGTCGCCGAAGTTGAGCACCAGCACGTTGCCGATGAAGTTGAGGTATTGCAGCGGCAGCGGACTGTCCAATCCGTAGTGGGCCCGGATCTGGGCCACCACCGCCGGATCGGCGTTTTCACCGGCCAGCATCGTGGCCGGGTCGCCGCTGAGCCGGAGCAGGAAGAACAGCACGGTGGAGATGAGGATCAGCAGGGTGACCAGTTCCGCTAGCCGCACGAGCAGGACGCGCCGCACGGGGCTACGCGCCCACGGTCATCTCGTGGTAGTCGATGACCCGGTTGTCGTTGCGGTAGCCGTTGACGTTCTTCGCGGTGGCGTTGAGATCGATCTGCTCGACGAGCAACAGGCTCGGTGGGTTGTCGTGCACGACCGCGCCCAGCTCCGACAGGATGACCGCCCGCTTGTCCGCGTCGAACTCGGTGCTTGCCTCGGCCTGCAACGGCAGGGCGGCCTGATCGCAGAAGAAGGCCGGCTTCTTGGTGCAGGAGAAGATGGCGTACGGCCGGGACGCGTCCAGGGTGGGCGCCGTGTTCCACGACAGCCCGAAGGCGGGTGTGTCCCAGCTGCCTTTGGTGAATTTGTCGAGCCAGGCGGCGAAGGTCACCTGCCGCAGCGTCACCCGAACGCCGACCTTGGCCAGGTCGGCGGCCATCGCCTGGTAGATCTCGGCGTCGGCCGGGAAGGCGCCGACCACGATCTCGGCAGCCAGCGCGAAACCGTTGCCGTAGCCGGCCTCGGCGAGCAGCCGCTTGGCCGTCTCCGGCTGATACGGATACGGGGTGACGCCCTTGGCGTAGCCGAAGGCGGCGGGGGTCGCCCCCTGGCTTGCCGGCTTGGCGAGGCCGGCGAGCACGTTGTCCACTATCGACTGTTTGTCGACCGCATAGTTGAGGGCCTGCCGCACCCGCTGGTCGGCCAGCGGCGTCTTGCCCTTGGTGGTGACAAAGGCCAGCGACATGACCTGCGGGGCCGGATTGACCTGGGCGGTCGCTTGGGCCGCCCGGATCCGGCGGAGCTGATCGGGGGCCAGCACGAGGGCCAGCTCGAGCTGGCCGGACTCCAGGGCCTGCACCCGCGCCGCCGGGTCACCGATCTCCGTGATCTCCAGCCGGGGGATCTTCGGCTTGCGCCACGATCCGTCGTACGCGGTGTAGACGGCCTTGCCGGGGCTCCACTGCTCCAACTTGTAGGAACCGGTGCCCACCGGCTTGGCGGCGAAGCCCTTGGCGCCGAGCGTGGCCCAGGCCCGGGGCGCGACGACGGGCATCGAGGCGACCCGGTTCGGCAGGATCGGGTCCGGCTTCGCCGTGGTGAACCGGACCTCGGTGGCCGAGACCGCCGTCGCCGCGGTCAGCGCGGCCAGTTCCTGCCCGACGACGGTGGCCTTGCCCGCCGTGGAGTGCAGGTAGTCGAAGGTGGCGACCACCGCGGCGGCATCGAACGCCTCCCCGTTGCTGAACGTCACCGCGGGGCGGAGGGTGAATGTCCACGTCGTGGGGTCGACCGAGGCCCAGCGCAGGGCCAGCGCCGGGGCCGGCCGGCCGTTCGCGTCGATCAGGGTGAGCGCGTCGAACATCGGCGACCAGGCATAGACGCCCGGGGAACCGATCCCGGTGAAGGGATTGCCCTGACCCGGCGGCAGGCTCTGCACACCGACGCGCAGCACACGGGCCGGAGCCTCGCCGCTGTCATCGGTGCCACAGCCGGCCGCCATCACGATGAGTGCGACGCCAGCCGCGGCGCAGAATCGTCGCATACCCGACCCCCTCGACCCGCCAAGCATAGTTATCGATCAATATCAACTCAACGATCCGCCCACCGGCCGCAGCACCAGTAGAGCGCCGTCCGGGGTGCGCCAGGCCAGCGGCGCGCCACCCGGGGTGGGCGCGCCGACGATGAGCCCGGCCACCCCCGGCGGCAGCGAATCCGGCACCGCCGGGCGGGCCGTTGCCGCGGGCCGAGCACCCCGGTCTCCGCGACGGCCAAGCCAAGCCCGGCGCGGTACGCCGCGACGCTGCGATCCAGATCGGGAGTGCCCACCACACCGGCCAAGATCGGCCCTACCCAGGGGATTCGTACGTTCGCGAACGGCGCCACGGTCTCCATTCAGGACCGCCGCGTCGCTGTCGTCAATCGACAGATTTCCCGGCCATTGACGCAGAGATCCATCGAAATATGTCAGAAACGATCGTGCCTCATCCGGGTAACGCGTTGCGTAGAGACTCGCGGCCATGACGGTCAGCCGGCGGAAATTCCTGAAATCAGTTGGAGTTAGTGGTGGCGCCGGGGCGATGTTCGCCACGATGGGCGCGCTTGGTCTCGCGCCGAGCGCCGGGGCCGTCGAACGGACCCCGTTCCGCCCGCCGAGCCAGTCGGATTTCCATCTCACCGGCCGGTCGCGGGCCCGGGTGGTCATCCTCGGCGGCGGCATCGCGGGGCTCGCGACCGCGTACGAGCTGGGCAAGGCGGGCTACGACTGCACGATCCTGGAGGCGCGCGGGGCCGCCGGTGGCCGCAACGTCACCATTCGGGGCGGCACGGTCGAGACAGACCTCGACGGGCACACCCAGCGGGCGCAATACTCCTCGGGCGTCTACTTCAACTCCGGCCCGGCGCGGCTGGCACAGTGGATGGTCACCCTCGACTACTGCCGCGAGCTCGGCGTGCCGATCGAGGTGTTCACCAACATCAACGCCGACGCGTGGATCTACAACGAGTCGGCCGGCATGACCGCACCGGAGCGCTACCGCACCGCCAAGGCCGACGTCTACGGGTACGTCTCCGAGCTGTTGGCCAAGGCCACCAACCAGGGCGCGCTCGACGCCCAGCTCACCGCCACCGACCAGGAACGGCTGCTGACGTTCCTGCAAAGCTACGGCGCGATCGGCGGCGCCACGACCGACTTCGCCTACACCGGCACCAACCGGCGCGGCTACGCCAGCTACCCGGGGGCCGGCGACGACGCTGGTACCCTGCTCGGCGCTCCGCCGGCGTTGTCGGATGTCTTCGCCAGCAACGTCGGCCGGTACTTCTCCTTCGAGTTCGGCTACGACCAGGCGATGCTGATGTTCCAGCCGGTCGGTGGCATGGACCAGATCCCGCGGGCCCTGTCCCGGGCGATCGGCGGGCACCGCATCCAGCTCGGCGCCGAGGTCACCGGGGTGACCGACAAGGGCGCGACGGTCGAGGTCACCTACCGCCAGGGCGGCCGGGAAAAGCTGGTCCAGGCGGATTTCTGCGTCGCGGCGCTGCCACCGCACCTGATGGCCCGCGTGCCGCACAACCTGGGCACCGACGTGACCGCCGCGCTGGCCAGCTTCCCGGTCACCAACTCCGGCAAAATCGGTCTGGAATACCGGCGCCGCTGGTGGGAAATCGACGAACGGATCTACGGCGGCATCACCGAAACCGACCTCGACCTGGCACACATCTGGTACCCGTCGTACGGCTTCCATTCCGAGCGCGGGCTCGTCGTGGGCTACTACAACACCGGGGCTAACGCGTCCGCGTACAGCGCGCTGACGCCGGCCGAGCGCGAGACCCGGGCGATCGCCCAGGGCGTGAAGATCCACGGCGAGAAGTACCGGTCGGAGCTGGCGACCTCGTTCTCCCGGGCCTGGGATCGCACTCCCTACCTGGAGGGCGCCTGGACGTCCCCGCCCTACGGAACGGCGGGCTACAGCCTGCTGTTGCGTCCCGCCGGCCGGGTCTATTTCGCCGGCGACTGGCTCAGCCACGAGGTGGCCTGGCAGCACGGCGCGTTCATGTCCGCCCGGTCGGTAGTCACCGCCGTACACAAGCGCGTGATGTCCGCCTGACTCATTTCGCGGGGCCGGCCGTGCTCGGCGGGCCCCGCGATTTCGCCCGACCGGCGATAGTTCGGGCCATCGCGACAAGCCGGTCTTCGGGCCAGAAAATAGAAGCCGATCGCGCGGCGAGACAAATACCAGCCGCATTTCTCTAATGTCGTGCGAAGGTCTTTCGTATTGACCGAAAAGCTGATTCCGCCGCCGGCCAGGTGCGGTTCAACGTGGGTGCCGCAACGTCGAACACGCAACCGGATCGACGATATTGGCGCGGGCCGCCACATATTTATCGCCGGTTCCGGGAACAATTCGAGAAGGCGGTCAATGGTGACGGGAATTCGGGGATTTTCCCGGGCCACGGCATTCGTAGCCGCCGTTGCGCTCGCCGTCTCGGCGCCCGCCGCAGGTGTCGCGGCGGCGGTCTCGCCCGCCACCGCCTACGACCGGCAAGTGCTGCAGGACAAGCCGTGCGCCTACTACAACTCCGCCAGCGCGACCGCCTGGACGGACCGGGTGACCGGGGCACGGGCCGGCTTCGCCAAGGCAGGTCACGGCTGGAGCCTGCTGGGCGGGCGCCGGGTCCCCGTCTTCAACGGCCGCGACCAGTACGCGCTGATCGGCGACCGGGCCTGCTTCAGCGTCCCGCCCGGTGGCGCGCTGACCCTGCAGGCCTGGATCAAGCCGGCCGCCACCCGGTTCGCCCGGACCGAGCAGACCGGCTACGTGTGGTGGGCTGGCAAGGGCGATCGGTCCGGCCCTAGCGGCGACCGCGAGTGGGGCATGCGCATGTACTCCTTAGACAACACCGAAGACCGGGCCAACCGCATCTCCGGCTACGTCTTCGGCAGGCAGGGCGGGCGCGGCGCCGGCAGCCAGTTCCAGGACCCGATCACGATCGGCCAGTGGATCCACGTCACGTTCGTCATCAACTGGGGCGCCCGCTCCGCGCAATACCCGCACGGATACACCCGCATGTACCGCGACGGTGTCCTGCGCCAGACGGCCAGCATCGCCGACTATCCCGACGTCGTACCGACCAACGGGAAGGCGCCGGTGCGGATCGGCACCCGCGACGGCAAGTCGTTCTTCGCCGGCGCGGTCGCGGACTTCGCCTTCTACCCGCGTGAGCTTTCCGCCCAGCGCATCGCCGCACAGGCACGGGCGATGCGATAGCCCGGACAGCAGGGTAGGGCGGGTGTCGGCACACCCGCCCGCCCCACCGGTTCTCCAGGACGAAGTATTCGCCATCCTGGCGCGCGGGGTCGTACACGATCGTGATCTCCCCCTGGGTCTCCACCGCCGCCAGTGGCACGGTATGGGTCGACCAGCCGTTGATCTCCACCGCGTTGGGCGTCACGAAGCCGCTCTTGAGCTTGTGGAACGGGTCGAAGTGGTTGGCCCGGGTGTGATTGACCGATGGATCGGAGCAGAAACAAGTCAGCACCTGACGAAACGGCATCAACCGTGGTGAGCTGGCGGGCAACCTCGGCTCTCTCCTGGCGTGCCGAGGGCAGGCGCAGGGGTTTGACTCCATGAACACATCACAGGCCCAGCACACCGCACAGGTGACGGCGCACCACCAGGTACAGATCCACGACGGCGAGGGCGGGAACGGGGCAACTCCGCACCCGATCACACGGTTACCGCATCCGAGATCCGGTATCCGGGGACCGCACTAATCGGGATCGGGGTGATGCTGGTAAAAGCCCGGTCGATGGCGGCCATCTCGAAACGCTTCCGCGGCCAGTCCACCGCACGCTGGGTGACGCTGCTACCCGCGATCAGCGCCCTGGTCGTGGTGGTCCTCGGCGCCGAGCTGATCGCACGCTCGATCACCGCCTTCACCTGACCCGGGCGTACTCGAGGGCAACCGCAGGGTGAAGATCGAGCCCTCGCCGAGGACACTAGTCACGGACACCACGCCGCCGTGCGCCTCGGCGAGCTTGCGCACAATCGACAGGCCCAGGCCGCTGCCGCCGGTCTGCCGGCTACGCGACTTCTCCGCACGCCAGAACCGTTCGAATACCAGCGGCAACTCGTCGGGGGCGAGGCCCACGCCGGTGTCGGCGACGTCGATGACCACCTGCGGGCCGTCGCTGCGGGCGCCGAGGGTGATCCGGCCGCCGGGCGGGGTATGCCGGATCGCGTTGCTGACGAGGTTGCCGACCGCCTGGCGCAGCCGGATCGGGTCGGCGGTCAGCGCCAGCCCGGCGTCGGCGTGGACCACGAGGAGTATCCCGGTGCGCTCCGCCGACGCCCGGTGCGCGGCAGCGACCTGATCGAGCAACTCCGGCACGGCCACCGGCTGCGGATGCAGGTGCAGTTCCCCCGCATCGGCCGCGGAAAGATCCTGCAGGTCGTCGATGACGTGCTGGAGCAGCAGCGCCTCTTCCAGCAACGAGGACATCAGCTCCCGGTCGAGCGGGACGACGCCGTCCTCGGCCGCCTCCAGCCATCCGCGGATGTTCGTCACCGGCGTACGCATCTCGTGCGCGATGTCCCCGACCATCGCCCGCCGCAACCGCTCCACCTCCTGCCGGCGCTCGGACATGTCGTTGAACGCGACCGCGAGCCGGGCGATCTCGTCCCGGCCGGGAACCCGCACCCGGGCCGTGCCGTCGCCGTCGCGCATCCGTCCGGCCGCCGCCGTCAGCGCCCGCAGCGGCCGGACCAGCCGCACCCCGACCAGGACCGTCACGCCGATCGCCACCAGCAGGACCAGGCCGGTGACCCCGGCGATGCGGGCGCGGTTGGCGGGCGACAGGTCGAATCCGGACGGCGCGGGCGCGCCCGGAGTCGTCACGAACAGTTGCGCCGCGGGCGCGACGAAGCCGGTGAGCTGCTCGCGCCGGGCGCCGGCCAGGCAGTCGGCGACCGCCCCGCTGCGCTGCTGCCCGGCGCGGGCGGACTCCGCCTTCGCCCATGTCCAGGTCCGGTCCAGGCCGACCTGGACGGCCGGGATCTGGCGGCGGTCGAGGCAGGCGTTGACCAGCTTGTCGAGCTGCGCCAAGGCCTTCGCCTCGGTGCGGGTCGGCTTGGCCAGAGCGGCCCGTGGGCGCACGCACGCCGTGTCGGTGCTCAGATCGCTGCCCGGCGTCTCGATCTGCGGGCGGCCGCTCGGCAGGTCGACGATCTCCGCGGCGCGGACCGCCGAGCCGGTCTGTCCCGCCGCGACGGCGGCCGGCGCGGACGCCGGCGAGCGCAGGCAGGCAACTATCTCCGCGGCGATCCCCCGCAATTCGGCCCGTTCGGCGGCGGGCAGCCGGAAAGGGCCGACCGCGCGCGGGTCGATCCGATCGTCGGTGGGATGCGCACCCAGATTCTCGTCCACGCCCAGCGGATCGACGGTGGCCGAGGCCCGCTCCGGCAGCGCGCCGGCCGCCGGGGCCTGCTCCCGCGCACCGGCCGCCGAATCCGCGATCGGGACCCGGGTGCGGTCGATCAGCGCGATCCGGTGGCCGGTCTCCCCGGCGAGCCGTACGACCAGGCCGTCCACATCGGACCAATCGCGGTGCGTCGCCGCGTAGCCGAGCAGCGCGTCGTAGATCCGCGCGTCGTCGGTCAGCGCCTGCCCCTGCTCCTGTTGGATCGCCCGCGTCGTGGTCCGTACGGCCAGCCACGCCGTCGCCACGATCGACAGGATGGACACGACGGCGGAGACCGCGAGCAGGCGCACCAGCAGGCTGTGCTTAATCATTGAGCTTGTAGCCGATGCCGTACACGGTCATCAGCCGCACCGGGTGCTGCGGATCCGGCTCAATCTTGCGGCGCAGGTTCATCACGTGTACGTCCACGGTGCGGGCGGTCACGTACGAGTCGAAGCCGTGCAGGTGCCGCAGCAGTTGGTCGCGGGTGAAGACCCGGCCGGGCTCGGCGGCGAGCGCCTCGAGCAGATGGAACTCGCCCGGCGTACAGGTGACCGGGCGTCCGTCGGCGCTGACCTCATGGCGTACCGGATCGACGTGCAGCGCGCCCACCCGCAGCACGTGGTCCTCCGCCCGGGCCGATTGCGTGCGGCGCAGCAGCGTGCGCACCCGGGCAGCGAGCTCGCGCGGGCTGTACGGCTTCGTCATGTAGTCGTCCGCGCCCAGGTCAAGCCCGAGCAACAGGTCATCCTCGGTCGTTCGGGCGGTCAGCATCAGCACCGGCAGGTCGGACTCGCGGCGCAGGATCCGGCAGACGTCCAGCCCGTCCACCCGGGGCATCATCACGTCGAGCACCATCAGGTCGGGCGGGTCACTCCGGATCTGTTCGAGCGCCGCCCGGCCGTCGGCCACGACGACCACCGCGTGCCCCTCGTGCTCGAGGTACCGGCGGGCCAGCTCGGCCTGCTTCGGATCGTCCTCGGCAACCAATACGTAAGCACACATTGCGGCGAGTGTAGGCCGGGCGCAGGCGCCCGGAAGCGGCACTACGAGACCGCTAACGGATCACAACAGCTTCCTGACAAGACTTCGTGACAGTCCTGGCCATGTTGAAACCACGGATCGCCTTTGCCGCCGCCGTATTGGCGCTCGCGGCGTGCGGCAGCCCGGCCGATACCGGCGGCGATCAGGTCGCCACCCTCGCCAGCGCCGCGCCGAGCACGGCACCGCCCGCCGCATCCGCCACCGCCGACCGCCCCCAGCTGCGCCTGGACACCAGCACGGAGGAAGCGAACCGGTTCTGGACGGCCTACAACGATTGCCTCCTCAAGCACGGCGTCAAGACGAATTCGGACCGGGCCGGGGCGGTCGGCGCGGGGCCGGGGGTGGCCCTGGACGACAGCGGCGAGCCGAAGTCGGCGTACACCGCCTGCGCGGTCAAGCTGCCCCGGCAACCGCCCGAACTTGACGAGGACCTCAACCCGAACTTCGCGCAGCAGTGGAACGACAACGTTAAGTGCCTGCGCGCGCACGGCCTGATGGTGCACGTGACCAACCCCGGCGAGTGGACGTACGACAGCTCCGACATCCCGGTTCCCGACAACGAGGCCGAGATCGAGAACGCGTGCGAGCTGGAGGCCTTCGGTGGTCAGGCGAAGTAGCGCGATCCTGGGCCTCACGGCCGCCGTGGCGCTGCTCGGCGGCGGCCTGGCCCTGGTAACCATGCGCCACCGGAGCGTGCCGGTCGCGACGATCGTCGACCCGAGCCTGGCCACGACAAAAATCGAGCGCGCCGACCTGTCGGACAGCCGGCTGCTGCCCGGCACCCTGGGTTTCGGCGCCGCCCGTACGGTGAAAGGCAGTGGGGCCGGCATTGTCACGAAGCTGCCCGCGGTGGGTGCGAAGGTTGCCCGCGGCAAGCAGCTATACCGGGTCGACGACCAGCCGGTGGTGGTCTTCTACGGCGACACCCCATTGTTCCGGCCGCTCGACAAGCCGGGGCTGGTCGGCAACGACGTCCTGGAACTGCGGGAAAACCTTGCCGCCCTGGGGTACGGCCGCACCGCCGCGCACGCCGACACGCTGGATGCGCCCCTGCTGGCGGCGCTCAAGAATTGGCAGCGAGACCTCGGGCTCGCCCAGCCCGGAAAATTGCTCCCGGGCCAGGTCACGGTGCTCGCCGGACCGGGCCGGGTAAGCGCGCTCACGGCCCAGCCCGGCGACGCCGCCGGCGGGCCGGTGCTGTCGGTCTCGGCCACCACGAAGGTCGTGACCGTGCCGATGAGCCCGTCCGACGTGAGCACGGTGAAGAAGGGCGC
>Ga0307515_10026067_pt1 | contig 10080 bp, 7 predicted proteins | sample 17_EM_MG_FD_194513 | JGI IMG/M metagenome (GOLD analysis project Ga0307515, IMG submission 194513) | Populus trichocarpa ectomycorrhiza microbial communities from riparian zone in the Pacific Northwest, United States - 17_EM | ecosystem: Host-associated > Plants > Roots > Unclassified | place...
TGATCAGTTTTGATTTCTGTAGGTGGATGTGTGCTTGCAACCAAGGTTTGTTCTCTTGATAATTTTCTGATTTTATTAAATTTTGTTTGATAGTTTTATGTTTTCTTTTGCTTTAGCATAGATAACGTCCAAACCCCCCCAAATTGCATATCATCTAGCATAAAAATCTGACTTGAACCTTCCTCGTGGGATCGACCCCTTGCTTGCTCTATATTATCTTGTGTGTTGTGTTTGAAGCTAGGGTAATCAATTTGTGCGACCGCGACATCGCAACAATGACATTGATGTAATCATATCATTTGATAGTTTTACCCACTTTACCTAGTGTTTCGCTAATTTTTATATATAAAATGCCTTGATATTCTTTGTTTTATATTTTGAAGGCACTTTTAGATGAAAGATTAAAAAAGAAGTAAATTGGAGATAATTGGCAGATTTTACCTTTAGTTGATGTTTTGTGCAGAGGTTGAGCTCTAAATGTCACAATGAAGTGATTCTAGTGGCATTAGAAAACTAACATCCATACCTTTCTATACATATAAGACAAGAAAATAAAAAGACAAAGAGCATGGAAATCGCAGCCTTCAAAGATAAATCTTGCATTCTGCCAGTGTTGACCTTCGTCCATTCCAACTTGAATATCTTGATCTATAGAAGTCCATTTGATGCAAATGCAATTTTGTTGGATTCTTGACTCGAAGATATATCAACCTACCAAATCTCAGCATAAAAAGAGCTGATATGAGAGAGATATAATTTTTCTAAGATGACACATGAATTTTACCAGCAGACAGGTTTTGTGAAGAAACAAGTCCAAATTACGTCCCAAAGTATCCAAACCGACATCCAAGTCTTTATTTCGGCAATTTAGCTCCTCCAAGTCAAAAGTCAAAGCTTGAAGATTTTATGTAAGGCTAATTCTCTTTTTTTAGGAAAATAGTTATTGAAATATTTAAATGTAAATTGTGTACTTAGGAAATGACTATTTTGTAAAAAAAGGATTAGGGTTCCTAGGATATAAAAAGAAAGAGAGAAAGCCAAGAGGGGACGGCCAACCAAGAGAGAAAAAACGCACCTTCCTCTAAAAAACCCAAAATCATGCATTCTTCTTTCTTTTTGATTAGTTGTTCAATAGACATGCAAGGCTAAACTCTTTTTCTTGGTTGCAAGGACACAGAAACCTTCGGATTTCAAGAACTGTTAGATTTATTTTACCTTTTCTTTTCAGTTTATATGATGAATGAATATGTTTGTTATCCTATACTTATTTCCTATGGTTATTTATTTTAATTGCTAGAGCGGACTCTAAGTTATTATTGTGAATAATCTATTGCTAAGTTTGCTATCAAAACCGGAGTGGTGGTATATAAACTTGTGAAGCAACTGAGATTAATAATTGTGGCGTATCCAAATTAGTAATCTTAGGGAGAACATTCGATCTATAAAATCAAACATGGACTGCAGACATTTATGTTGTTTATATTAATCAACTCATCTAGTTCTTAAGGCTGCCATTGAATTAAATTATTAGTGCGGACATTGTGGTTGTTTGATGGTTAGGATTAGTTATACAGCGGATCTGTTAACTAATCAACATACAAGGTTTGTTTTTCTTGATAAATTTCGGTTTTCTTTGATTTAGCACTGATTTCTTCTTTCTGTTTACTATAGCATAGCATAGATAACTTCACAACCCCCCTCAGTTGCATATCATACAACATAAAAATTTGAACTAAACCTTCCTCGTGGGATCAACCTCTTGCTTGCTTTATACAATCTTGTTTATTTAAACTAGGATAATTAATTTCTGCGACCACGACATTGCAACAGACATACAAAAAACTGCCTTTAGGACCTGCTACGGGCATTATGAATTTTTAGTGATGCCTTTCGGGTTGATAAACGCCCCCGTAGTATTTATAGACTTGATGAATCAGGTGTTTCGGCTTTATCTAGATAAATGTGTGGTTGTGTTTATTGATGATATATTGGTGTATTCTAGCTCCTGTTTAGAACACAAGGAACACTTGAGGAAGGTGTTGGAAACATTGAGGGGGAATAGACTATAAGCAAAGTAGGATAAATGTGAATTTTGGCTCAAGGAAGTAGTATTTTTGGGGCATGTTATCTCCGCGGAAGGAATATTTGTGGATCCATGAAAAGTAGAGGTTGTTTTGAAATGGGAGAGACCTACAAATGTGATGGAGATTCAGAGTTTCCTGGGCCTCGCAGGGTATTATATGAGATTTATCAAAGGTTTTTCTACAATAGCATCAACTTTGACCAAGTTAACCCGTAAGGAAGTAAAGTTTATTTGGTCGAAGGAATGTGAGGAGAGTTTCTAGGAGTTGAAAGAGAGACTCACCTCTGGCCCAATCTTGCCCTACCTTCAGGAACATAAGGGTTCATGGTATACAGTGATGCTTCGAAGAGGGGTCTAGGATGTGTGTTAATACAGCATGGAAAAGTGATCATATATGCCTCCAGACAGCTGAAGCCATATGAAGTGAACTACCGAGTCCATGACTTAGAACTTGCGGCAATAGTATTTGCCCTACGAGTATGGAGACATTACCTATATGGGATGCAAGTTCAGATTTTTACTGATCATAAGAGTTTGAAGTATTTAATGTCACAAAAAGAGTTAAACATGCAGCAAAGAAGATGGGTAGAACTAATCAAGGATTACGATTGTGTGATTGATTATCATCCATGTAACGCCAATGTGATGGCAGATGCTTTGAGTAGGAAGGGGTAAGTGGTGGTTGAAGATTCGGGGAATAAAGAACATGAGAGTTTAATAAAGTTGGAAAAGATGGGTTTGCAGCTAAGTGTAGGCCCAAAAAGGTCAATACTCAATTAAAAAATCGATTGATGCTTCGAGATAAAGTCCTAGAAGCTCAGCTAGTGGACGAGGGGTAGGAAAAATCAAGGAACAGATAAACCGGGGCATAAAGATACCTTTTCAAATTTTGTCAGGAGGATTGTTGGCAATGGGAAAACAAGTCTACTTGCCTGAGAATAAGTCATTGAAGGATGAAATATTGAAAGAAGCCCATGAATCTTGATTTACAACTCACCCCAGAAGCACCAAAATGTACCGAGATTTAAAGGAATATTATTGGTGGCCGAACATGAAAAGGGAGAGAGCAGAATATGTGTCAAGATGTGGAATATGCCAGCAAGTGAAGATAAAGCATCAAAAGCCAGCAGGGGAGTTACAATCGCTGCCAATTCCAGAATGGAAATGGGAGAATGTAACGAACCAAGTTTTTCAAAGCCAAAATCAGAAACTGTAATGACCCAAGTTTTTCAAAGCCAAACTCAATGGATTTTCTTTTTTTATGTTTACATTCTCGCAATGACATTCTGTGAATTAGTCATTATGTTCCTTCCTTATCATGGCATCATAGGGATACAGTTCTCATAAATTTACATTTTTATATGATAGATACTCAATACACATGCCCATAATATTATATTTTTGTATTCATACATTTACATTACATCATAGTGGCATACCCATGTGTTTGCATTCCTGTTCTAATCTCGTTATCAACACGAGTTTATAATCGACAATCTTACCCAACTAGTACTTTCTTTCATATTATCCTCATATGATTTCACAACACAACATCCTCATAAAAGAGAATACCACGTAAATATATTCATAACATTGTGTCTACATGTTCGCACATCTCCATCCATGCTCCATTACAAGTCCTTACAAAAGTGTCGAAAGGCAAATATTCAACATAACAGCTAAAACATACTATTAAATGGCACCTTTCAAAATATGTGAACCTGTGGAACAGGCTTTTCTACGCACCTTGATTGTGTGATGTCCCTGTTACAAAACAATATGGATACAAGAATTGTAAATAATCTAACATAATAATAAACATCTAGAAGTACGTTGTCGTTGCTTTTCGTTATTAACTTAGAATGGGAAGATTCCTTCTATTACTTCTTATATACATTGTACATCTCTTATTATTTCGTTAACTGGACTTTTCTCACTCACACACCCCGACCTCCCCATAGGGGGTGTGGGGCCGAAGTTTAATATCGATCGGGGTTAAATACTTCGCCTTAATCCGGTCATCCACCTTGGATACTTTTAATCGTAGATAATCGCAACATTTAATCTCAGTCATCTGTCTTGGATGTCATTAACAAAATCTAATCACAAAATCTAATCACAAAATCAACCCTCGTCATTTCTACAGTTACCATTAACCGAAGCCAATTATCATAATCAATTCAGCAATCCACCATGAAAGCCATTAGCCAAAGCTAATCAACACAACCCGGTCATCCATCACAAATGTCATTAGCTGAAACTAATCATCAATCACAACTCAGTCACCCATCTCAGATGCCATTAGTCGAAGTTAATCATCAAGCATAAACCGGTCATCAAGCACAACCCGGTCATCCATCTCGAATGCCATTAGTCGAAGCTAATCAACAATCATAACCCGGTCATCCATCTCGGATGCCATTAGCCGAAGCTAATCATCAAGCACAACCCGGTCATCCATCTCAGATGCCATTAGCCGAAGCTAATCATCAATCACAATCAACATTCCATAATCGGTTTGACATTCATCAGTAGCCCATTTTCATAACAGCTCAATCAACATCTCATAGTCGGTTTAATATTCATCGCAACACAATAATATATCCACCTCAAACAGGTCATTTCCAAACATTAGCATTTTCTTCATCGTTTCAACATTCATAAAGAACTCGATCAAACAATTCATCGTCGTTGCATCATTCATCAAGGATTCAATAATAGATCATCCATAAGTTAATTGTTGCGGTCGCACAAATTATTTACCCTAGCGTAAAACACACAAGATAGTATAGAGCAAGTAAAGAGTCAATCACACGAGGAAGTTTTAGTTTAAATTATTATGCTATACGTTATGTAATTTGGGGGAGGGGGTTTGATTTGTGATTATCTAAACTATGGCAGAAATTAAACTAGCAAACAAAATCAATTAATTCCAAAATTTATCAAGAAAACAAACATTGGTCGCAAGCACACATCCACCTACGGAAATTAGAATTGATCCTTGAAACAAAACTCCAGTTTATATTCTGAAATTTTATCTTTTATTAACGTTGATTAATTAACGGATCCGCCGTAGAACTAACCCTAACCAACAAACAATCATAGTGTTTGCACTAATGATTTAATTCAATGGCAACCTTAAGAACTAGATAAATTCGTTAATCTTAACAACCAAGCTGTCTGCAGCTTGTGTTGCTTTGTTCGAATGTTCTCCCTAAATTTAATAACGTAGTTCCGCCACAATTATCAAGCTTAGTTGCTTCGCAAGTTCATATATCACAGCTCCGGTTTTGATATCAAACTTAGCAATAGATTGTTCACAATAATAACTTAGAGTCCGCTCTAGCAATTATCAACAACAATCATAGGAAGTATGCATATGAAAACAATCATACACATTCATAATATAAACTGAAAATAAATGGAAGAATAAATCTCACGGTTCTTGCAATCCGAAGGTTTTTGCTTCCTTACAACCAAGAAAATGAGCTTAGTCTTGCATATCTATTGAACAACTAATCAAAAAGAAAGAAGAAACCATGATTTCGGGTTTGTAGAGGAGAAGGGGAGTTTCTTTTCTCTTCTGGTCGGCTTTTCCTCTTTCTTTTCTCTTTTTCTTTTTATATGCTAAGAAACCCTAGTCCCTATTTTATAAAATAGTCCTCCTTTAAGTTGACAGTTTACATTTAAGTACTTCAATAACTATTTTCCTAAAAACAAAGAACTAGCCTTGCATGTTTCTTCAAGCTTTGACTTAGAGAAGCTAATTTGCTTAAATAAAAACTTGGATGTTGGTTTAGATGCTTCAAAACGCAATTTGGACTCGTTTCTTCACGAAACTTGTTTCCTGGCAGAATTCGGTTGTCATATGTGAAAACTCATATCTCCATCATATGACATCGTTTTGGGCTGAAATTTGAAGCGTTGATATTTATTTGCGTTAGGAATCCAAAAAAATTGAGTTTGCATCAATTGAACTTTTGTAGCTCTAGATATTCAAGTTAGAATGGTCAAAGGTCAACATTGGCAGATTGCGAGATTTGACTTTAAAGGCTGCAATTTCCATGCTCTTTCTTATTTTAATTTCTTGCCTTAGATGTCCAGAAAGGTATGGATGTTAGATTTTTAATTTCACTGGAATCACTTCATTTCGACCTCTAGAGCTCACGCTCTGTACAAAACATGGACTGAAGGTCAAATCTGCCAGTTACCTCCAATTTGCTCCTTTTTGCATCTTTCATCCAAAAGTGCCTTCAAAACATAAAACAAAGAATATCAAAGCATTTTATATATAAAACATAGGCAAAATATTAGTTAAATGGGGGTGAAACTATCGAATAATATGGTTGCATCATAAATCTTTTCAAAACATTGACATCATACGAGAAATAGGTGGGAACCACCTACCTGTTCCACCTGCGGGTTGTCCTTGTCCTGATAATGGTCTGATCCCGGCCGCACCACCTAAGACATCAAGGCCCACAAATCAATATATTTGCATCCTCAAATCACATTCATCTCTATACTTATTCGAGAATCCATATATTCATGTTCAAGTGTTACACATTTTACACCATCATACAATGAAATTGTTACAACGAAAACTAGTTTGCTGCAGGCCGCAAAATTCATCAGCAAAAACTATTTCGCTGCATGCACTTCAATTTCGGCAGCGAATGCTACTTCGCTACAGCCAACACACTTTCGGCAACAAACACTGATTCGCTACAGACAACTTAGTTTCGGCAGTGAATCACAAATTCGCTGCAGACAACACAACTTCGACAGCGAATGGTAATTCGATGCAAACAACAAATTCTCAGCAGTCAATGCTAATTCTCTACAGGCAACACAACTTCGGCAGTGAATCACAAATTTGCTATAGAACATACACTTTCAGCAGAGAACACTAATTCGATGCAGACAACTCAATTTCAGCAGCTAATCACAAATTCGCTGCAGAACATAAACTTTTGGCAGCGAACGCTAATTCGATGCAGACAACTCAATTTCAGCAGCGAATCACAAATTCGCTGCAACACACACACTTTCAGCAATGAACGCTAATTCGCTGCAGACGACTCAAATTCGGCAGCGAATCACAAATTCGCTGCAGAACACACACTTTCGGCAGCGAACGCAAATTCGCTGCAGTCATGTAATTTGTCATTGGGTTCCAGCAATGTCACATGAATTTAGCATGAAGACCTGCATTTTCAATTCCAGCGCATAATCTGTCATCAAATCCCAACAGAGTTACATGATCTTAATATGAACACACACATGCATTTTCAATTCCAGCACATATCTATCATCAAATCCCAGCAGAGTTACATGATCTTACACATGCATTCTCTTACACAATGCATTCTAGCTAACCCTATAACTATGGTCGACCCTCTACCATGTTTTGTTCTTTCCATTTTATTCATTTTTCTTTGTTTGATGTTCTAGAAATTGGCCTCATTTCATCTCTGTTTCCTTGTCCTCTTAATTGATTTCAGTTTCTTTCACAACTAGCATAGGGGTCTTAGGTCAATTTTCTTAGGGATTCCTTCATCATTTTTGGTTTTGGGTCTCAAGAACAAGGAGGAAAGGGAGACTACATGACCCTTACCTTTCAAATCTAAATGGTTCTGGATAATTTGTTAGTATTCCTTCTCTCCTTCTATTGGTTCTTCCCCTTCTTTTTCCTCTCTCGGTTCTCTTTCTTCTGTCAGCTTCTACCCACCTGTTACAGCCCCTTCTCTTATCCTATAAGCAGTTGTTCAGCCTTCACTCAAGGTCTCAACCCCCTCTCTCTCTCTCACGTTTAAAGGATCACTCTCTGCTGGTTTGGTTTATGTTTCTAAACATGCAGCTGCTGCAGACAACTTTTAGGAAGAGAAAGGGTCTCATTCTCTCTCTCTCCTTACATTTATACTCCTCATTAAATGAGGTGGGGTGTTTGGGGTTGGTTTAGATGTGTTCTTGTCCCTCTTTTGGTATGTCCAAAACCGATTTTACCCCTCCCTCTTAGCCCCTTAAGACAATTTGATTTGTTTCCTAAACTTTTAATTAGACTTAGTTGCTGCCGATTTAGAAATCAGCAGCAAAAACTGTCCTGCTGCCGATTCAAAAATCGACAGCAAAAAACTGTGCTGCTGCCGATTCAGAAATCAACAGCGATGGTGGAGTCATTTTTTGCTTTACTTTTTTTTAGGTGTTTACATTCTCCCCTCCAAATATAAATTTCATCCTTAAAATTAAAAGGGACTCGTATTGATAGTGCCTTCAGATTCTCAAAGCAAATACCATAGTAACCGACTCCAGGTCGTGTATCGAGTTCTTCTCTACGTGATCTTTAATTGTTTTGACACATAAGTTATCACTTCCTCACATTACCTCAATCACACTTATGTCCTTTCTTTGAGGCATCATCACTAACTACAAAACCCTCGGTATTTGGAACGTACCAGTTTTAGTGTAGCAGTTTATTAGGCCTTGTGCTTATGATGCAACCATATTATTCGATAGTTTCACCCATATTTACCTAGTGTTTTGCGTTTTGCCTATGTTTTATATATAAAATATCTTGATATTCTTTATTTTATGTTTTGAAGGCACTTTTGGATGAAAGATGCAAAAAAAAGTAAATTGGAGGTAATTGGCAGATTTGACCATCAGTCGATGTTTTGTGTAAAACGTAAGCTCTAGAGGTCAAAATGAAGTAATTCTAGTGGCATTAAAAATATAACATCCATACCTTTCTGGATATCTAAGGAAAGAAAAAAAAAAAGGAAAAGCATGGAAATCGCAGCCTTCAAAATCAGATATTGCAATCTGCAAGTGTTGACCTTTGATCATTCCGACTTGAATATCTTAAGCTATAGAAGTCCAATTGATGCAAACTCAATTTTGTTCGATCCCTGACTCAAATACCTATCAACGTACGAAATTTCAGCCAAAAAAGATCTCATATGAGGGAGATATGAGTTTTCTAAGATGACAAATGAATTCTTCTAGTAATCAGGTTTTGTGAAGAAACGAGTCCAAATTATGTCCCGGAACATCCAAACCGACATCCAAGTTTTTACTTTAGCAATTTATCTCCTCTAACTCAAAGCTTGAAGATTTCATGCAAGGTTATTTCTCTTTTTTTAGGAAAATAGTTATTGAAGTACTTAAATGTAAATTGTCTACTTAAAGGAGGACTATTTTGTAAAATAGAGACTTTGGTTTCCTAGGATATAAAAAGAAAGAGAGAAGGGAAAGAGGAGAAGAGACGGTGATGACTAGAAATGGAGGAACACAAACCCTGTCTCCCACAAACCCGAATTCATGTTTTCTTCCTTCTTTTTTATTAATTGTTCAGTAGACATGCAAGGCTAAACTATTGTTATTAGTTGCAAGGATACAAAAATCTTCAGATTTCAAGAACTGTGAAATTTATTTTACCTTGTCTTTTCAGTTTATATGATGAATATGTTTGTTCTCCTATGCTTAATTTTCCAATGATTATTTATTTTAATTGCTAGAGCGGACTCTAAGTTATTATTGTAAACAATCTATTGCTAAGTTTGATATCAAAACCGGAGTTATGGTATATGAACTTGCGAAGCAACTGAGTTTAATAATTATGGCGAATCTATGTTATTAATCTTAGGGAGAACATTCGAACAAATCAAATATAGACTGTGGACAGTCATGTTGTCAAGATTAATCAATTTATCTAGTTCTTAAGGCTGTCATTCAATTAAATTACTACTATGGACACCGTGGTTATTTGATGGTTAAGGTTGGTTATATGGCGGATCCGTTAATTAACTAATGTTAAGAAAGGATAAATATTCAGAATATAAAATTGATGTATTGTTTCAGTGATCAGTTCTGATTTCCATAGGTGGATGTTTACTTGAAACCAAGGTTTGTTCTTTTGATAATTTTCTGATTTTATTTACTTTCGCATGATAGTTTTCTATTTTCTCTTGCTTTAGCCTAGATAACTTCGGGGGGGG
>Ga0307515_10026068_pt1 | contig 10080 bp, 12 predicted proteins | sample 17_EM_MG_FD_194513 | JGI IMG/M metagenome (GOLD analysis project Ga0307515, IMG submission 194513) | Populus trichocarpa ectomycorrhiza microbial communities from riparian zone in the Pacific Northwest, United States - 17_EM | ecosystem: Host-associated > Plants > Roots > Unclassified | place...
CAAACGCAGGGTAAACAGCTTGTCATTTGGCGCCAGCAAGAAGCGCGTCCGCGCGACCACATGGATGGTGTGACCCAGTGGACCACGTCCGGGCTGCGAGTCTCGGTGGGGACCCCGGTCGTAAACGAGCGCTTGCCTTCCGGGGATGCACCGACACCCGAAGACCGAGCGCTGGTACTTATAACAAGAAGGCTTGACGTGGAGCCCTGGAGGGCTTTTGGGACAGTTTCGTCGAAACGCGGATTCGCTTCAAGCCCGGCGTGGGAACGGGTTGGTTGGGTTATTCAGAAACGAGATGAGACGCATGGGCCAATCCACGTTCAGCCATTGTCAATGTCTTCCGAGGCTCTCTTTAAAAACCGAAGGCGAAACGGCGAACCAGCCAGGCGCCTCTCTCAAAGTTGCCAAACCATAACAGCCCCTCCCCCAGTTTCGAACGGGCTCTGTCATGTCTCATGCCACACACCTTCAGACCACCTTCGAGGATGCTCGAAGACTCTTCAAGCCTCTTTGCGCTGGTCCCGCCCCTCGCGAGGCATACGAACGGCCTCGCTGGGAAATGTCGGGAGCGTAAGTGAAGGTCTACCCAATATTTCACATTCATTAACCTTGTTCCAGGCACCTCATGATCACCGAGCAGATGGCTAATATATATGAGAAGATCGATTCTATCCCCGCGAATGAAGAGGAACTCTTTGCAACATTCATACTCATAGGTGTACTCGCCGTTCACCATCACCACCATATAGAGGAGACACTTATTTGTAGGTCATTGTGCAATCCCCACTCGTCCGGTATTAATTTTGTCTTGTTATAACCAGTTCCAAAGATGGAACCCGAATTCACTTCCCCAGCATTGCAAGAGCATGGGCTATTTACTGATACCTTGACCGAACTGGAGGAATACCTCATGAATGCACTCGCCATGAAGAAAGACCCCAAAGGCTCGCCAATTCCTGATCCCACCAAGACCAAAATTCCATATGATCGAAAAAAGGTCATAGAGCTCCTTGACAGAATGATGCCGCCATTATTTGACCATGTGCGTTCGACTCGCGATGACATCCGACAAGATTCAGAATCTAACCGGTCTTGATCAGCTCTCCAAGGAAGTAGGATACCTGGACCCAGCTAAAATCAAAGCGTCCGGTCTCTCGGAACAGAGAGTCCTCGATATATCCGCCTCTATCGAGCGGTATGTCCAGTCGGAAGTTGTAAGTCCATGTTGCTTGTGCCCAACCAACTCTATATTTACAGCTTGACAGGATGTCTTCATGTTGCCGTACGTCGTTGGTCATGTTCCTCCTGGCACAGGGTTCCCGCCACTGCCGCCGTTCCTCACCAAATTCCTGGTCCCTTATGTCTTCTGGTGGAAGCACCGCAGGCTCTGGAGGTACCTTCCCACGTTCAAGAACTGAGCATTCTTATTATGCAGCCGTGATCGTCTGAATGCTTTGATAATGTTACACCAACTTGTTCTACATTGAAAACACACTTATTATAGAAACCCTCACTAGTAAATTCATATTCCGAGAAAAAGCAGAAAGTTATAGATACAGTAGATTGTCACAGATGGTCCCAAGCGCCTGCACGATACCAAAACAACAGGAACACTAATCAATTTCCATCACGTCGGCATCGGCGGTTTTTACACCGGATATATTTTCTTTCCTGTCCAAGAGGCCCGCGTCATTGCCCTTGGTCGTGCTGCCGGATTTCTGTACACGATGCGAGAGATCGCCCAGATATTGCCCTCGACCCTTGTAGACCTCTTCGTCGATGGTGCTGCAAGTAACGAAACGATACAGATTTGCAGTTTTTGTTTGCCCGTACCGTCGAATACGGCCTATGGCTTGAGTCTCCGCCTGGTTGTACTCATGCTGAGTCCTTGCGAGCAGCGGCGAAATGAAGATCGTATGATTGGCTACCGTCAGGTTCCTAAGTACCATAAATTAGTCTTATACGTGGATGACTCGACGAGGCTCACCCTCCACTTGCGCTCTCGTCTCCAAGGTTCAATAGAAGGATGCGCGACTTGGAATTGGGGTTCTGGAACTCTTGCAGAACTTTGCTCTGCCGGAGAGCAGTACCGCGGATCTCGGAGAACAAGATCTTCCGCGCCTCCAAGGCTTCCGCGACTTTCTTGGTCAAGTCTGGGAATTGAACAAAGAGAAGAATGCGTTCGTGAGATGGAATCGATCTGCTCCGATATCAGTGACAATAAAAGGGCGGTCAGTCTAAGACTTACTGAATCAGGGCTATAATATCTTCCAGCTTTTGGCCCCAATGTCGTCCTTGACCATCCGCACTCCTGTCTTTACCCAAAATACCTCCTGGAACAACAAACAGCGAGTTCGCGCCGATTTTGCAGTCATGCGGATGCTTGATGCATAGCTCGTTTGCTGCCTGAGCTCTGACGCAGGGAGTGCACCCGACATGGCCGCAAGAAGATAGTATCGAAAGCTCGTTGAGGGGAACGCCCTTTCGTCCACATGCAGGGCAATCGCGAGTGACGACGATATCCTCTCGCTGGAACTCGCGAACGCACTCGAAGAATCGCATGGAACGAATTCGTCCTCCCAACTCCTTTGCCAACGCTCGTAACTCGTGAGAGAGCTCTCGTAAGGCCCATTTGCGGTCTTCTTCCGTCTGTGGAGGCTCCTCTTCCTCAGACTCGGATGAGTCGTCGTCGGACTTGGCTTCTGGCTCGTCCTCGTCTGGCTCAGGGACCCTCTTGCCTTTGCTTTTGCTTTTGCCCTTTGCCTTGCCTCCACGAGCATTCAAGAGTTTGCTCTTCTTGCTCGGAACGGCGGCGAGACGTTCAGCAACAAGTTCGGGATCCTTTGCATCTTGAACAAGTGAGATGAGCACAGCCGTGGTGTCTGTGTCGGCCTGAGAGCCTTGCTTGAACTCGTTGAGTGCCTGATGAAAATGCGAGTTTGCGTCAGGGTCCTTGATAGAACGCTCCAGCGTGAAAGCCTTGTCAAGCTTGTAGAGGAGCTCATTTTTGCACTCTTCAAACTCGGTCTGACGATGTGAGTAGATGATATCGCAAGCTTTCATGGAGTTTTGAGCGTCGTCCGTCTTGCAATCGAAATGAGAGGCTGCTTTGAGGAGCGCTTCTTCCGGAGTCCTGAAGGATTGTCAGTACAGGCCAACTATGAATTTTTTGGATATACTTAGACTCGCCAAGGGCGTCGTCCAGTCGACGTGTGCGATCGTTTTTCGCTTTACCACCCGTCTTCTTCATCTTGAGCTCCTGAAGGCGCAGATGGTGATCGAGTTCCAGGTAAATGGCACGCTCTGAAGCAGAAAATGTGACCGCATGGATGTGTTCCACCATCGGGATCTCATCAATTTCTGCAATATTCTGGGAAGGAACAGTGAGCGATTTCACTAGGAGCCATGAGAAAGACAACTTACCTGACGAACAAAGCGGTCAAGGAAACCTTGGGCGATTTCTTGCCGAGCGCGATGCCAGTGAGCGGTGCGAACTTCGCGAAAAGAATGGAAGGCCTCGGCAGCTGCAAATATTATCAGCGCCAGCAGAGGGAGGGGTGCGTCACTTGAACTAACCAGTCTTGTCCTGAATCTTGGCTTTGACTTCCTCAGTTGTGCCCTCCGCGTCGTCGTCCACTCCGAGATGGATACCTAAGAACGTTGCGATACCCTTCACCGCAGCAAAGTCACCGGTCGGGGGTGTACCCGACATTACCCAACGGCAGGTCGCAGCCAACTGGGTAACGTACGCGTGCGCTACTTGCTCCTTCTTCGTGTACGTGAATTCGTCGATCACAATCCGATGGAAGTGGAACATGTGGAGAGGCGGAGCGTGCATTTGTGTCCAGTCTTCCTGCACGTCCTTGGCACCCAGCTTCCAGGGATCCATGATGGCTCGCGACTTCTTCGGTTTCTCGACCTTCTGCTTCTTCTTCACAGGTTCCTCTACCCCCTTGGTACCTTCGTCGCCCGACATCACCTTTCTCTTCTTCGAAGCCTTAGGCTTTGTGGCTGGTCGTTTGACAGGTTTCGGAGCGGTGGCCTTGGCTTTGCCCTTCTTCAGATCCTCTTCCTCTTCTTCCTCGGTGAGGATTGCATCATCCTCCACATCATCCTCCACATCGCCCTCAAGCTCGAAGTCGGAAGCCGCTTCTTCACCCGAAAGCAACTCAAAATCGTCCTCGTCAGTAGCCTCAGATTTGCCAGAACGCCTTCGAATGGGCTGGTCGTCTTCCTCCTCCTCGTCGGTGTCGACAATGTACGTGGCGGCAACAATGGACTTACGCCTCCTTACAAGGCGTTCAGAGGAGTCGCCAGATGAGGCGACCAACGAGGATTCCGTGTCAGTCCCTGCTTCGCTTACGACCTTCGTCTTTGCCAGTTTTCGAGTGAGCTCTTCCAGCCTGGGAACCTCCACGTAATCGAAAACCATCCTCTTTGGCTTGGGTTGTGGCTCGGATGGTGGAGAATCGGTCATGACAGGAGTTTTGGTACCGGCAATTGGTTTCGCTTTGACGACGGCTCTTTGTTTGGGCTTAACGTCAACGGCTACTTGCAAAGCCTTCGACTTCTCCTCATTAGCCTTAGCGTACGCACTGCCTTTGAGACGCTTTGGTTGAATGAATTGCTCCTGCTGATCGGCTAGAGAGAAGTGTGAGTACAGTATATATCCGGATGAACCAATGCGTACCATTTTCGTGGGCCTTCTTGATGTGAGTCAGGACCGACTTTGCACCCTCCTTTTGCAATCGCTCCACCTGTTGTGCAAGGGCCTCTTTAGCTAACTTGAGCCGCTCGCGTTGATAACGAGTCGCCTTGTCCGGGATATAGACACCAGAGAAGCTTGAGAGGTTCTCGCCATAGTGAGGCTGGTTGAAGATTGTGGAAGCCACAATGATGATATCCGCATCTTGGACATCCTCGATGGTTAATTTATTGATGCTGGATCCTTGGTGCAAGACCTCCACTCTAGCGCTCTTAGGCTTGAAGAATTTCTTCACCTCGTCCGCCCATTGAAGGCATAGGTGTGCAGGAACGACGACGACAGTCGCCTTAACAGGTATCGTCCCGGAAACCCGATCCTCCCGTTTGGCCAACTTTCCGGGTTGACTATCAATCAATCCGAGCATGATAGCAGTTTTCCCGTAGCCAACTTGGTCGGCAAGCACTCCTCCTCGGACCATGACATCGCGGCGAGCACGACCTTCGATTCTCCAACCCAGGTGCTCTGACACTCCCTCGCAAATTTCCATCTCTACGAACGGCTCAATCTTCGGACTTTCTTGAGCGACCATCCAGGCCAGGGACCGTAGCTGTTCAGACCGTAGCGGGATCCTGAAGTGCTCTGGCTGTTTGGCGGGTCGGTCGCGCCTGTTACTTGAGAGGACAAAATTAGGCTTGGACAGGATCGCAGCGGGGACATAGTTGGTATCAAGCCGCCAATCGGCGTTGATAGTCCCCTTGCGGTTTAGGCCGCCATTGGGCAGCAGCGATGCCGCCCGATGAACAAGAGTGACAGGGTTGACGCCTATCACGACTTCGCCAAACTGAGTAGTGGTCGAATATTTCACGTGAATCTGGAAGGGACTGGGTCGAGTCTTGAGGGCGCGCTCGTATGGGGCGGCCTGCTGGGGATCTTCGATCGCCTTGACTTCGAACGAGTTGCCCTTCGGCTTCTTGAACCACCGAATTTCAGGAGGAGTTGGGGCACATCTCTCGCATCCACAATGACCTCCACCATGCGGCAAGTCGACAGGGATCCAATCCGCGATGTGCGGTACTGTGCGGATACGTTGAAGGATCCAGGTAGCCAGACGGAGAATCTCGCGTTCACGAAGCTCATCGACTTCGAACCACTTATCCCTTGGCCACAGAGGATCTGGAGTCGCACTGAGCGGCACTCGACAGGCGAGCAGAGCTGCAGCTTTCGCGCACGCCTCCTTGTTGAACGCAACGCCAAGCACACCAGAAGGTACTGCATAGGAAGCGCCCTTGGCAGGAGGACACTAGAGGGTAAGTTAGCGAAAGGACGGGAAGGGTTTGCCGGACTACATACTCTGCAGACCAGCTCTGGGGCAGCGACCCATTCAAAGGCAATATGACACTTGACCCTCTTACTCGCAGCATCCGATTGCCTCCAGCTTGGGTCAAGAGATGCGACGACTGGCCTGTATTCTTTGAACTCTAGCCGCCGCTTGCTCGTCGAGAAGACGAAGGGATCCCGACTAGGCTCTCTGCACCGCTGAGGGTCGAGGAAGAAGAACAGTTCAGGCTTCTCTGAACCCGGTGGATTGCCGTTGATGTCTTTGGTCCGTTTGTGCAACGATGCGCTTGCAGTCCCACACTTGGGTAAATACAAATAGGTCCCTTGCACATCACTGTCGAATCGGTTGGCACACGTCGGGTCCTCGAGGTGGATAGAAAGATGTTTCCAGACCCGCTTGTCCTTGAGCTCCTTCGTCATTACTCCTAACGACTTCTCCCAAGAGTCTACTAGACCGTCGTCATCACCGGTCTCTGGTCGGACCCCAGCAATCACCAGGTTAACAGTAGACTTCGCGGGGATCGCATACTGCCACTGTCCGCCTAGGATGTGGTCCTTGCAAAACAGTCTGGCGATGGGTCGAGAGAGCAGAGTCCGGACGGGACTGTTGGCAGGTATGAGGGAATGGGGGATGGCAAATAAGCGCCATTCTGGTAGCTTGGGGTGGAGATGGAATTCAAGCCGCGCGACAGGCGATTCCCAGACTGCCACCCAAATATCCTGGCGCTTCAGCTCCACAAAATGCAACTCCGATCCGGTGGCAATGATGACCGTGTCTCTCCATGATTTCCAATCCTCGTCGTCGACAGTCCCTTTGGCTTGAGCGCGATAGCCGTCTAGAGATTCGACGGTCTGTGGGTCGAGGCGCAAAACCATAGGAAGGGCGTTCTTGGCTTTTTCACCAAAGTCGCGAGGGTGAGGACGCGCGCCATCTAGCTTCGTTTCTATGTAGGAATGTTCCGGCCGGATACCACACTTGATGCAGCTGGTCGATCCACAATCTGCACATTCGCGTATCGGTCGGTCAGTGACAGAGCTTCGACCTTCGCAGGCGCACAGTCGACGGGTAGCCTTGGCTTCGGCTAAGAGTTGTTCGAGAGAAAGATTGCCTTGCGGCGAGAAGTCGAGAGGGTGAACGACCAGAGCGGAACGACCAGAGACCCGCATATCGAGATCCTCGACGTAGGCAGGGCGGGCCTTCTCCTTGAAATTGTCGACTTCCATGCTTTCGTCTCCTAGGATTTCCTTGAGTTTGACCGACTGCTTCTTGATGAGGTCGATACCGAGCGTTAGAGCACGGATGATGCATGATCCAACGACTGTTGTAGACATCGCGTTACCGGCAAGATCTGAGAGCTGATCCTGTGTTTCACGCGTAAGGAGCAGTCGGTCGACCGGTAGGCCTTGAAGAGCGAGCGACTCATAGCCAACGAGAGGGCCACCACGGTTGGTGATGTAGGGAATCATGGTAGGGGTGAGGCACGGCGCGATACCCAGACGATTACTCCCAATTTGTCTGTCGACATTCTGGGAAAGATTCCAAATAGTCCTGGGAATTTGTGAGCCAACGAGTCAACGAAGAAAAATATATGGGACATACGTCTTGTAGCTCGTGTCAATCCCTTCCTTCGCTCCTCGGAGGTGAGAAATATCCAGCAGGTCTTTAACCCGAGGGACGGCGTCGCTAATCCAATCGCCCCAGACGTGGTCTTGAGGTGCAGCCCCACCACCTGAACGGCACGGTGAGTAAAGTAAAGGAACCGGAGATAACCGTCACCTACTCTCAACCCAAGCGATTAACGGCCGTTTGTTTCCTAGTCGTTCTTCATGACGAGCGCGAGCATGGCGCTGCTCACATCGAGCCCAGTCTACTTCCTTGCGTCTGCGCTCAGCCGAAGCTTGTGATTCCATCACTAGTCGCTGACGGGACGTATGAATGCGAGGATCATCGTGGTGAAGAAGCCAGGAATCGAGAGTGGAGGAAGCAGGACGTGGCATTTCTCTCTTCATGGAGTCAAGCCACTGTTCTGGAATCGTTGACCGTCTGTCATCGACGGCTAGGAGGTAAACTCGAGTCCGCGTATGGGGGATATAGAAATTCTTGGTGTCCATCCTCATCCATCCTGCGCTGTACCCAATTTCTTTGAACCTGTCTACCACTCCACTCCAAGGAGCATTGCACACATTCTCCAGGATCACAAAAGGCGGACGATGCTTGGCGACCCATGAGCGCATTCCATAGAAAGTATTTCCGGACTCTCCACCGGCGTCTATGCCCTTCTTTCGGTTATTCAGGGTCGAGTAGTCGACGCAAGATGTCCCCGCGATGAGCATGTCGACATTGCCAGGAATTTCCGCAACAGATCCGTACGCGGTCCATCTAGAATAGAATCAGAAAGCATAATGAAGTAGTCCGAAGCAACATACGCTTCCTCTCCACCCAATTCTGTCACATCGCGGAACAGAATGGGAGGATGGAAATTCCTTTCAATATACGCCTGCTTGAATGGCTCGATCTCGCAAGAGAAAACATGATCGACTTGGAGATCAGCCCCTAGTATATCCTTCATGGCTTCGCAGATTAGTTGTAGAGCAAGCAGTGGCGATTCCGTGCCGGAACACATTGTGGCAACCCTGAACTTGCGGCCTTTGAACGCTTCCGCGACGTTCTTCAACTCCGGGTTCCGTCGTACAATGTCATGAAATATTTCTGGCATGGTGGAGAGAGGTGCGAGCTTCATATCGTCAGCATGGGTTTTGTTTCGATTGAGACCGATCCCGTCGTCCTCTTCCTCTTCATCTTCTGATACAACAAGCTTAGTCTGCCTCTTTTTACCTGCACCGGCCTTAGACGGTGCTTTGCGAAGCCTTGGAGCGGGTTTTTTTTTTCGAGGAGCAGGCGAGTCTTCCTTGTCGTCGGACGCGTCCGCAGCCTGTGGCTCCCTTTGCTTGGTTTCCATGGGCTTCTTCAGCTTGCCAACTGTCGCCGTTCTGGATGACGAGGCCACCGGTTGCTTCAAATTTTTTGAGTCATCAACATCGGCGTCGCTCTCGGCATCTGAGTCGTGCGCTGGCCGCTCTGTCCTAGGTGCCGATTTGACCCAGCCCATGAGCGAGCTTTGGCCTTGGGTTGTCGATTTGGGCGGCATCCTGGACGGCGGCAAAAGGGTCTAAGCTTGATTTTAAACTCCGCTCGAAGCGCGTCACTTGGTCAACGCGCAGAAAGGAATGAACGTAAGCCCGAGGATGATGATGATTAAGACACTATGGACAATAGAACACGTGATCCCGGCAGTTTGTAAGCGTCAATACAGTAATCGGATCTTTATCTAAGGACATCCTCCTGCCACATGCGGAGAACAAGGAGGACATATACAATCGATTTGCACATTTATTTATGTATTTATTTAATCAGGCAACCTGCTTTTGGGCCTCTCGGCTTCCTCTCCCGTTCTTGGATTTCTCCTCCACACCCGTCTCAGTACCAGTGCTGCGTTCTCATTGTCGTCGTCACCTTCTCCTTCTCCACGGTGACACTGGTCGATGTAACAAACGCACAGATTGCCAATCCACCACCAGTCCCCCGCCCCGGTTAGTGCGTGGATGGATACTCTGCCGGACGCCAAGGATGGGTGACTGGAGAAGCCGTGTCCCGTCGCCTCTGTAAGCTCATTCTCAAGAAGAGATAGTGGGCCTTCACCCAAACCGACAACCCGCCCGTTGAACACGCGCAAGTAAACCCAACAATTCACACTCGGATGTGGGAAGGGCCCCATCCTGAGGGGGATCGCCGAACATAACGAAGATGTGATTGTTCGCCGTCAGCAGGGATGGAGATTCTAGGGGTTCTGAGACTGTTCGTGTGAGCAACGCAACGATGCCCCGCTCGCCCAACAAGACAACGACCGCTCCTTGCTCTGGGTCCCAAGTCGGCCCCAGCCCATGTTGATAGACTCGAATGGTGATGATGGACGGATGGATGGAGTAAATTGGTGAAAGAATAGCCGATTCCAAGCGCGTGAATATTACACGAGAAG
>Ga0307515_10026069_pt1 | contig 10080 bp, 7 predicted proteins | sample 17_EM_MG_FD_194513 | JGI IMG/M metagenome (GOLD analysis project Ga0307515, IMG submission 194513) | Populus trichocarpa ectomycorrhiza microbial communities from riparian zone in the Pacific Northwest, United States - 17_EM | ecosystem: Host-associated > Plants > Roots > Unclassified | place...
TTTTGGGTGTTTTCCTTGTTAGAGTGTGTTTGATATTATGGTTGTAGTTTGAAAAAAGTTGTTTTTTATAAAAAGTACTTTTAGTTGAGGTTGGTTTGGAAAAATATATATTTGGTATTGTGGTTGTGGTTTGAAAAAAGTTGTTTTATAAAAAGTACTTTTAGTTGGGGTTGGTTTGGAAAAATATATGTTTGGTTAAAATTGTGGTTGAAATTGAGGTTGAACAAAAAGTAGTTTAATGTGTTTGGTTAATAATATTTTTCCATGGCTTCTTGAACGTGCAACAATATCAGGTAAAATATCATCAGGAATAAAATTAGGATTGCGATCAAATTCTGCAAATGCTATGTCATCATGGAATCTTCTTCTAATATAATTATGTTGTGTAATTGAATAATGTTAAACACTAGTTTTTTAAATAAAACACAATGCCTGAGAAATTTTGTTGGATTTTATTTATTTATTGGGTCGGACTCAATCCAATACTTTTAGGTTGAGGCTGGAACCCGTCCGAGTCATGAACAATGGAGACACTCTCTACTATTCACATGAACAGTAGAGAGTAATTCACTCTCCACTTATAAATTTTGTCTTTGTTGAACCGCGATCTTATCCGTAATTTAAATGGATCTCACCAGAACAAAACTCAGTTTTTAACTTAACTAAATGTTAATATTTGTGGTTGATTATAAACCTCAGCCGTAGTTTCAATACCAAACAAGCACTTAACATTGGTTTCAATAACAAATGAGGTGTCACAATAACTAGGAGGAGAGACAAAAAAGAAAGCATGATTTTTGAAAACACATCAAAACTTCGATGATAATATTTTTATTATAATAAAAAAGATTTTGATAAAATAAATTTAATAATACTAAGAAAAATCACAAACAATAGCTAGAGTGAAATTTAAAAAATAAGCTAAATTTTTTTATAAAGAAATTCATTGTTTTGGTGAATGATCTCAAAGCCAACAAGCTACAGGTGAGGACATTACAAATGAGGATGATATGAATATTTTCTAGAATCTTCCTTTGAAGTAGCGAATTAGAAGCATAACCTTTTACTTGCAGAAACCTTTTTCCTTGCCATGTACAGGTCATTAAATTAATTTATGAAAATAATAATGTAATTTAGACAATACCGTTGTATTTAAGATACTGTGGACCGGTAAATCCACCCTATAATCCACTGACTTGGTAACCTGATTTGATGGAGGGATCGGGTCAATTATCGGGTCGGATCCAAGTTCGCTAACATTGTGGCTCAAACAATGTTTGCGTGATGGTATCCATTAGTTGTAAAACATGTTCTTTGCCGCCTTTGATATCTCCATTAATTCAAAATTTTATACTGTTTAATTTTTTATTTTAAAAATATTTTTTTAATAATTTTTTTTATGTTTCATTAATAGGATAAATAAATTTTAAAAGTTTTAAAAAATATTATTTTAAAAATCAACCCTGCCATAATAATACTGAACAACCTCAACAAGATTTAAGAGGTGTTTGAAAGTGAATCTCAACCTATTTTTTTGTTAAAATTTTTATTTTTTTTATTTTAAATTAATTTTTATAGTAATTTTAAATTAGTTTGATGTATTTATATATAAATTTTTTTAAAAAATTAATCCATATCCTCCCGAGGCATTTGACTCAGCCACGACGTCAAAGGAGCATGAACAAAGGAAAGCGTAGAATTTTCACGAGTCGGGTTTCTTGACTCTCTTCCTAGCTGATAAAATTGACCTTTGCCTATAGCAGAGCTCCTTGGCCTTTTCATTTATTTCTTCCTAGATGATGTTAAAGTCAACAAATTAGGTCGCCAGCCTACTTTATGAGGGTAAACCTAGGGGCCATGCTTGTTCAACCACCGCAAAATGTTGGTTAACAAATTAATTATTGGACTTCAATTATCTGAATTTTTAAAAAATAGAAACTTAAAAGAAAAAAAAAAATGTTTGCTATAAAATTACACTCCTATGAGTGTTTGGCACAACTTCTTTTTTTTTAAATATTTTTAAAAGTATTTTTTATTTTTAAAAATATTAAATTTATTTTTTAAGTGTTTTTTTTGGTAATTTTAACATACTGATGTACATTATTTTATCTTAATTAAATTGCTTTATTTTTTATCTCCTTCTAAAATTGTTTTAAACTTATCATATATCAATAGGAATAAAGTTTCATTTATTTTTTAAATTCAAAACTTAGATATAATATTTATAATCTTATTATTTAACATATATTTGTGTGTGTATATATATATTATTAAATAATAAATAATAAATAATACTATAAATAATACTGTTGAATATTTAAAATTTGATAAATAATATATATTTTTTTATTTAATAAATATAAATATGAAAAAAATTTCGATTCATGGACCCTGCCAAATCAATCGAATACAAAACGACAACAACAAACCAAAAGAGGAAAACGATACGGCTGGCTGTTTATTTCTCTCCAACGCTTCACATTCTGCCGTAGGAAAGAAATACTCCTTTCTTTTCTTTCTCTCTTTTTGTTAAAAAATCTCATGCAAAGCGAAGCATAGCGAAAAGCCACTGCGAAAAGATTTTATTGAAGTTCTCTGTTTAATTTTTAATCATCATGGATGGTATTGGTAATGTAAAGCAAGAGATTCTTGAACCTTCACCTAATCGACAAAACGCCACCGTTTCGGGCGTTCCAGACGCCGTCATCGAACTCAGTAGCAGCAGTGAAAGCAGTAGCGGTAGTGACAGTGAGTCGGAAACCGAGTTAGATGGAAACAGCGTTGTCTCTAAGAGACAGTGGGACTCTAATGGTGGTGATGGAGGTTCTGAGATGAAGAAGAAGAAGAAGAGGAGAAGGAATTTGGATGATTTAGGTGTTGTGTTGCCGTTGGGGTTTCTCGCTCCACTTCCGCAACCGCCGTCTTCAGAGCCGCCCACTGAAGCGGAGATGGCTGTGGTGGAGTCGACGGAGAGTACGATGGTGAATTTGATTGGTCAAAGCAGCAAGCAATTCTGGAAAGCGGGTGATTATGAGGGTGCTCCTCATGCTAATTGGGATTTATCTTCTGGTAATCTCTTGCTTTCTCTGCATGCTATATTTGCAATTTTTTTACTATTTTTTTGAAAGAGTTTTTATTGTTAATGGTAATGTATGAAGAAGTGATTGTGATGGTAAATGTTTTTACTATATGTAGGTGGAATGGATCGTGTTAGGGTTCATCCAAAATTTTTGCATTCTAATGCAACTAGTCATAAATGGGCACTTGGAGGTAAACTTACCTAATTTGCTTATTCATGCAGCATGATTTTCTCTTTTCCTTTTTATACTAGACATGGCATGAAATTGATTAGTTTGTTTTGGTTTGCTATGATTTCGTTTATCCTTCCCCTTTTTACAGCATTTGCGGAACTTATGGACAATGCATTGGATGAGGTATTTTTTTTATGGGTTACTTTTGTGTTGTGAATCTTGGGAAGTAGAATTGTTTTTTTCATTTTTTTGATGGTTGTATTTGTTTTTGTGTTAGTTTGGCAATGGAGCTACGTTTGTTAACATAGATATGGTTGAAAGTAAGAAGGATCGCAGCAGAATGCTTTTGATTGAAGGTATTTGCTTACCTTTGCTTAGCTTGTGTTTATCTTTGTTGGGTCTAGTTATGTTAGAATTATATGGATCACTGGTGATATTGTAGGTGTTACTTTGACATATATGCAATTCTATGTTAATGTTGGAGGGGCTTGTTTTCCTCAAATATAATTTTCATACTCACAAACAGCTTCATGATGTAATCTCTTCTGAGAATATTTTTTGAGGCTTCATGTCATGTTTTCCTCTTCTGAGACCTTTTTCTCGATGATCCTATTATATACATAATGTGGTATCTTTGGGATGCTTCTGTTCTTTGTTGTAGATAATGGCGGTGGAATGGATCCAGATAAAATGCGACAATGCATGTCCTTGGGTTATTCTGCAAAAAGCAAAGTGGCGAACACCATTGGACAATGTAAACCGTCAATTATTTGGAAAAGATGCATCCATTTTATTTTTCTGTTTTGTAGTTTTTTAAACCGCTTATGTTGTTTTTATTCAGATGGCAATGGATTTAAGACAAGTACCATGAGGCTTGGAGCAGATGTCATTGTGTTTTCACGTTGTCCAGGAAAAGATGGAAAAAGGTTTGACCTGTGTTTTTCTTTATGATCATGTCATTTGTGTTGCATTTTCTTCATATGGATGGTGAATGTTGACTGTTTTTTCTGTTTGGTTTCAGTCCTACACAGAGCATTGGATTGCTATCATACACTTTTTTGAGGAGCACGGGGAAAGAAGATATTGTGGTGCCCATGGTACTAAAATTGAACATTATAATGCATTGGAAGAATTTGTATATAAATTAAACATTGTCATCTTATCCACATATGTAGCTGCAACTCGAGATATCTTTAAGGATGACCAGTATCTTTGCTGTGTGATCTTTTTGATTGGTCCTTTCTTTATGCATAGAAGTGGTTGGCTCTCCTGGGGCCACATTTTCCAATGGCTTCACCTTCACATATCGTATGCTATTCTGTATAGTTCTCAACTGTTATCAAAATTGATGAGTTGCTTACAGTAGTAGTTAGATTTTTCAAGTTGGGTACTATTTGAGAAAATTGCGGTGCAGTTTGGTAAAACTTTTCATTTTCTTCCTATAGAGTCACATTTTGGTTCTGTAGGATCTTTAATCTTTACACTGTTCGTAATTGTGTTTAAAGTTGCATTTAAGAAAAACCACTCATTTTCATACTGTGGTATTGCATTTTGGTATCTGCATGCATTACTTCAATTAGAGAATGAATGAACTCTGTGTCTTCACTATGGTGCTGAGTTACTACTGTTTTTTTTTTTGTTGAGTTGTGTACTCTGCAGTGTTGCATGCATAGCCAACGTTTCTGTATTGCACGTGATTGTCAATTGGAGTTGTTGACATTAGGTTATACTAGCTAAAATTGAAATTTAGACAAACAGATCTTGTTAAGAGGAATGCCCAAAGTTTGGTTCTCGTACTTATTTGTTTTCTATCTTGGTGACAACATGCAACTGTCCAGTCTCGATTACATGTTAACGATACACCTTAGTCACTGTTGTAACTCTCAACTTTTCTCCATTTATGTTTCTAATAGTTTTATGTGTGAACTATGGAGTGTGGATCACAGTTTTCTTGTAGATGAATAACCAGAAGCCTCTAATGAAATAATGTGCTTCTAATCTTTAATGAAATAATGTGCTTCTAATCTTTATTGTTTTTTGAATTATTATGAAGCTTGACTTTCAAAGAAAGGGGCGGGAATGGAGCAGGATGATACGGTACTCTGCTAGTGATTGGAATAGAAATGTAGAGACGATAGTTTGTTGGTCTCCATTTTCCAGCGAGGCAGACCTTCTTCGTCAGGTATTTTCTACTGATGAACTGTAAAAAAAGAACAAAAACTAATGTGCCCTTGCACCTCCTCTCCTCTTTTGTCTACTTTCTTCGGTTTGCATGATTACTCTTTGGTGGTCTACTTTTCACAGTATTCTCTACTTCCTGCATATCATTTTCTGCTTCCTTTTTTCAATTGTGATTCTCTCTTCTTGTCAAACTTACCTCATGTGGCAGCTCAATTGTGACCACTTGTATTTATCATGTTCTCGCTGTAATTTTTTTATTAACTTCTTGTTTTTGTACTTTATAGTTTAATCTTATGTCAGATCATGGGACGCGAATAATTATATACAATCTTTGGGAGGATGACCAGGGATTGTTGGAACTTGATTTTGACAGTGATCCTCATGTATGTCTTCAATTTCTAACGCATTTCAAATAAGATTTTGAAATTGATCATTTGGAGAGTATTTTTATGTGGTGTATAATCTGACAGGATATCCAACTAAGAGGTGTCAATCGAGATGAGAAGCATATAAAAATGGCGAAAGAGTTTCCCAATTCCAGACACTTCCTTACTTATAGGCACTCATTAAGGGTAGCTAATCCCTCTATACTGTTTTGTATGATTCAGATGATTAATTTCTTTTTTTCTATGATCAGAATTTTGATTTCTTTAATTCTTCACATCTGTTAAGAGTATCTGTGATTTATCTGACTGGTCAATTTTTGGTTCTGTAATCCATGTTTTTCTACTTTAATAGATTGATTTAGCTAATCCCTTCACACCATTATTTCTATGCTTTTGTGTTTTGTACTTTTTTTTGTTCTTGTAAATGGCAACACTTAATCCTAATAGAACTAGTTTTGTTTGAGTGCCATGCATAGGATTTTCATTTTTTAACTTGTGGAATTGTATAAAGCATAGTGATAAAAAAAATCAAACTAGCTACGAATATACCATTTTTTTACCTTTCAATATAATCAAGATTTATTATTCGAGTCTTTGAAAAACTTGATGTGAAATTTTTTAAACGTTTGAAAAAACACTTTTTTTTCCTGAAACAATGTAATTTGAAAATTCTTATGCTGGTAATTATTCAATTCATAAGTTTAGTGTTGCATAGGTGTTTTTTATCTATTTTACTCCTTAGAAAAAAAAAAGAATAGGAAATATGAAGAATGATAGGAAACAAATTGAATAAAGTGGAGATTCTTTAATGGGTCTTGAGGGTAAGGAACGATTGTGATGTTTGGTTGTCCAATAATTGAAGGATGGATTGTGAAAAGATTTTAGTTTCAACTTAAATTTTATATTTATTGGTTATATACTTGTATCAATTCATCATGTTTGTTCTGTCAAGTCCCATCAGCCTGGGCAGCATATTGGGTTTTCATTTGACCTCTAGCGATGCATTGAGTAATCTAAATAACTCCATTTGTGACTTGTTTAACTTTGTGGAATTAATATGGCTTGATCAATTTCTGCTTTATTAAAGAGGCTTACCTTTTTGGCTGCTTTAAAGATTACCAGATCTCTCTTTTATTATGTAATTGATTGATGCTTATCCTCTTCCATGTCAACCTCCAGAATTATGCCTCAATTCTCTATCTCAGACTGCCTTCCAGCTTTCGAATCATTCTCCGTGGGAAAGATGTTGAGCACCACAATATAGTGAATGATATGATGCTATCGCAGGAGGTAACATATCGGCCACAGCCTGGCGCAGATGGTGTCCCAAAAGACACAAATGTAATGCAGCTGAACTTGTTTATATAGTTCTCTTCTTTTCTTATTCTGGTGCTAATTACTTGCATCTATTGTCAGCAGATGACTGCTGTTGTCACTATTGGCTTTGTGAAGGATGCAAAGCATCATATTGATGTTCAAGGATTCAACGTTTATCACAAAAATCGACTAATTAAGGTTTGTTTTGCTTTAATATAAATTATCATTGATTTTTTTTTCTTTTTAAAAACTTAAGTGATAATGTGACACTCAATGCATTATGATGCATTTGTATTTATTTATTTATTATTATTGTTGTGTTCATTTATTTTTGATGCTTGACTCATTTTCTTTGTTCAAGCTTTTGTGTGCTTGTGTATTTTCCAGAATGGATGGATAGGCTTAGAATATGGTCGGCAAAAAGTTCCGACCATGCTCCATTTCTCATTTTGTTAATGAACTATGGACGGGCAAGTTTATTTGAACTATGTGTAGATTGATTAGTGTCCCATGGCAAGAGCTAGAGGTATTAACAATGTGTTTGAACTTATACTTTGTTTTGATTTGAAAAATCATGTAAAAGTTGGACAATGGGAAGAAATATCTTGGGGTAATGAAGGATTGTGGAAAAAATGAATTGCATAGATCATTGGATGTGACATTTTTGAGTTTTGCAACTTACAAAAAATGCCAACCAAAATTTTAATGTTCCACTCTTAAATTTGCTGATAATGCATTTTAAATACTATCCTTCTCTTTTCCAATCATCATGTCCTTTAAAGCATGCTGATGGGAAGTAATTACCATGTTAATACCTCTTAGATGTACTTAATAGCATGCATATGAATTATCAACAAACATTCAAATCCCTAGGCGTTAGTTGCTGTGATTTGAGTTTGCCAAACAATTAATTGATTTCAATTGTTCTTAATAAGCACTGCTGTTTTATAGCCATTTTGGAGGCTTTGGAATGCCGCAGGAAGTGATGGACGTGGAGTAATAGGTAAAAAATTGCATTCTACATCTCCAACTATCAATGACTAGCAAATGTTTTGGAAACATGATGATTCCTTCTCTTCTGACAGGTGTGTTGGAAGCTAATTTTGTTGAGCCAGCTCATGATAAGCAAGGATTTGAACGCACAACAGTTCTTGCAAGACTAGAAGCTCGATTAGTACAAATGCAAAAACAATACTGGTGTGTTGTTTATGTCTCTTAACTGATTGTTATTAATTGCTCCTGGATATGTTAGGCTTAAATGTGATTAATTGCTGTTAACTACTTTGTTAGGAGCACTTACTGTCACAAAATTGGTTATGCTCCAAGGCGAAATAAGAAACTCATAAATGAGTTCTCAGATATAGGTATATTTTGGGAGCCTTTTTTGTTTCTAAGTATATGATCTTTTGTATCAGGCATTGTCTTGTTTTAATTGCTTACTAGTTTTGAATGCTTTCTTATTACCCCCCCAAATCTCACACGAAGTTGTCTTTCCTTTGTAGAAACTTCTCCTGGCTATCAACCACCCACATCTTCTCATTCTAGAAAGAAGTATACTTCCTTGGGCAGTAAGATATCCCCTTCACATTCAGACCATGGGTATGGCAATGGGCATGCCTCCAACAAAGTGAATGTTAGAACAAATACCCCAACCAAATTTGGAAAAAGCACCATATCGCCTGGACCATCACCTCCTGCTCAGGATGTTAGCAGTGAAGATGATGACTGTGTTGCTATTCCTGTAAGAAAAGCAAATGGGAGCACTCAAAGGACCACTCCTACCAACAAGTCTTTTGAGAAAGATGGGTTGCATGCAACTCAGTCGTCTTCATGCATGGAAGATTCTGGATCTCAGCATGATTGCATGTCTGGAGGGGGGACTGTTCATACTGTCACAAGATCCCAAACAAAGGTATTTGTGTTATGAAGTTTATGCCAATTTACGTGCTTCATTTATGAAATAGTGTTTTTAGCTGGTGATATTTTCCAATGCTATCCTTTTTATCCCTCTTTACAATGTGGGATCTTATTCCCGATATGAGTCCAGATGGCAGTTTTAGAGAAAGAAAGCTACTTTGATGAGTTCCCTGTCTGAAGTTAATCAGACACTCTTCGGTCATTAAGCTATCTACTTTGTCATACTTCCAGAACTATTGGAAAAGAAGCAGAAAATGTTAATGATAGCTGGCAAAGATTCTTCTACTGTTGAAATCTTAGGGCACATCTGTATTTGTGATTATAGTCTACAGAAAGGCTTGGTCATCTTTCAAGCGCTACATGTTGTCAAGTGACTTATTTCCTTATCATTCATCTTTATTAAATGATAAAAATGAGAACGTAGGTTTTGCATCCTTTCTTTGGGCTTCTGTGCTTGTTGTATTGAAGTTGATAGAAATCATATTAAGGCTGTTCAATTGACAGGTGGGTGATGTTGATAAGATGGATTGTTCCTTTTCAGAATCCGATGTGCTTGCCCTTGTTCATTTGAAACAAGAGAATCGTGAACTAAAAGAAAGGTCGGTTTTCTCCCTCTGTTTTTTAAGAACTGTGCCACATCTTATTTTATTTAACTCCTTTCTTTGTTTGCAGATTAGAGAAATTGGAAGGAGAGACTCGAGGGGAGTACAGGAATGGTTCTCAGTGTGAGAAGTGTAAATCTCTTGAGATACAGGTATGCAAAATCTCCACCTATCATTGGTTACTGTGCTGGATGGGATATTGAGAATACAGGATTCCAAGTGATATGTTGTTGGTGCTATTGTTTTCTTCATGACTTGATGAATTTGAGTTGTCCTGAAACTTCAAATCTCTCTCTGCTTCTTCAGTTGCAGGAAGCGCAGCGAAAGCTTGAAGAATTGAACAAGGAACAGGAAAGTCTGATTGATATATTCTCAGAGGAGAGGGTCAGGCGAGACCAGGAGGAGGAGAATTTGAGAAAGAAGCTT
>Ga0307515_10026070_pt1 | contig 10079 bp, 11 predicted proteins | sample 17_EM_MG_FD_194513 | JGI IMG/M metagenome (GOLD analysis project Ga0307515, IMG submission 194513) | Populus trichocarpa ectomycorrhiza microbial communities from riparian zone in the Pacific Northwest, United States - 17_EM | ecosystem: Host-associated > Plants > Roots > Unclassified | place...
GCGGCCATATGGCAAAAGGTCACTAGTTTTTTGCCTATATTAATGTATTCCATCGTGGATTGCAAAAGCTACTGGAATGATTGGTTACTTATGAATCTCGAACTCATTTTGTGGTGGCTTTTCTTTTTAAAAAAGATAAAGAGGGATCGCGAATTTGATGCCCACAAGAAAATGAAGGTTACATGATACTTTCTTTATGGTTGTAATTAAAATTACAATGAAGGTTATTTTTTAAAAGTATTTTTATTTAAAAATATATTAAAATAATATATTTTTTAATTTTTAACGATTATAAAACTCTCCAAGTTTCTAGCTTTTTGATACTCAGCCGGTGGCATTTGCGCCGATGTCCCCAAATGCTCCCATAATTACACAGCTACCAACAGTAACCTCTTCTTTCAGGCAGACAATTAATAGCCTAATTATAAGACCCGACCAGCCTGCTTAGCATGACAACCCGGTGATCTATCAACCCGAGACCTATCATAATTTGAGCAAGTGAAAAAAACTGTAGTTCTTTTTATAACAAAAACAACATTGTTTCTGGTTTTTTAAAAATCAAAACTTGAAGGTTGGCACATGAATCAACTGCCCAACTTGAAACTCGAGTTGTAGGCCAAGCTGGTCTTGTAACCATGTTTAAGAGTCTTTTTCCTTTCACGGGAGTAGATTCAAACTGATGCCACCTACTCTTCAATTATGTGAGCTGAGGCACAATAGGTCATATCACTGGGTGCATGTCTACTGTTTCTGAAGTTCGCAATATTTCGACATCTGATCCAACCCAGAAACAAAGGGATTGATGCAAGAAATGGCAAGAGCATGTTTCAGGTCAGCGACCGCAAAAATTAGCCATCACCTGAGGTAGCTATGTTGCTATCTTATATTATAAACATTTCAATATGATCTCCTTAACAATGTGATACTATCACCACCTGCACAATGCATCATGCATCATTCTCCTTCGACCATTATAACGCCCCATCAAGGTAAATTCATAGCTTTGGCACCTGATCAAACACAGAAAAGTTCCAACACCTGTGCTGCAAAGGCATATGCGATTATTAATGTCTATCTACTCTCCAGTATGGAGTATTCATTGCAACATACCACATAGACATTTAAGCTCACCAGAGTTGCTCATGGAGTAAAATGAACAATGCTTACAGAACTTGTCTGACAATTCCAGTTCAACAGTATGGCACATGTGATAACTAATTAACAAAGGTTTGGCTTCCAAATCTTCAATAGGCATTCTCTCCGGTTTCCTCGAAGTCTTCTATCACCAACCTTAAATCTGCTGCGGCTGCAAACGTTCAGAATTCAAAGAAGCTTCTTGATAGCGCATCCGATGCCTACGATGAGATCTTTTATGGCTACGATTAAGTACTCTGGCTGGCTTGCCTGAGGTATCAAGGTGATGGATCTCCTCCACAGGGGCCATGAAACCAAAAATACTCTCTAGAGGGTCTTCCATTACTTTGGCACCGAGGTTCATCTAAAACAGAATGATTAGATTAAATAATGTGATAACTAAGAAACCATTACAATTTCAAGCAAGAATTTAATATACGCTAAAGTAGAATAGACCATTTTAATAATGTGATAACTAAGAGACCCTTTTCTTAATTTTTCCCATTTGTTAAAAAAACCAGAGAGAAAGCCTGCTCTTTCAAGGATGTGGAATACAGTGTAGAGGTTGCATTTTTTCACTGGTTGCTAATTTTGAGGGCAGATTCATCGTCAAAGGATTTAGCGCCTATTAAAAAATGCTCTAAGATATTGCTACCCCACATCAAGATAATGCTAGGTGTTGAATTCAATAGCCTGTAATAGATGCAGTTGCTTGTTCATAGGAATTTCAATTGCAACTGTCCTTCCATCGCAAAACTACCTGGGGAAAACTTTCTAAACCATGGCAAGTAACTAATGCATCCCACAATTGGCACCACATCCCTGGAAATGCATTTCATTTTCAAGCCTTAATTTGCTCTAAATCATACCATATCCAGCAGGCAAGTTCACTACAGTATACAATGGACCAACTACAGAATGTATTGACTCATGGAAGGAGTAGAAAATCTGGTATTTTTGGTTCGATGCTGCTGACAATCAGTCCAACCTAGGGAGAAGGTTACCTCCTTTTCCATGGGAGCGCATCTACTCATTCCAAGTCGAGCAAAACCCTGAATGGCTCTGTATTGAAAACTATGGTTCTGAGATTTTGCATAAATGCCAATTCTTGCCTGGTGGATGTGTATACATGCACTTATCCTCACACTACAGTTTCTGTAACAGTATGTAGAAGCCTAACCAATAGCCTACATTTTTGTTTGCCCAAGAAAACCATGCCAACTATGAGTTACTCTACCCATAGCATTAACAGACATGTAATGTGAAATAAGAAGCATCTAAATGATTCATCAGATATCCAATGGAAATGAATTATTCCCACATGATGCGGATTTTCTACTTCTAGATGTTTCTGTTTTCAGTATATTGATGGAAAAGAATAAAAATAAATTCCCTAATGAATTCCAAATAAGTAAGGTTTCGTTAAATCAGTTCATAAATGAAAAAAAAAATTGTTTTATATATGAATTTTGCTTTTAAAAACTTTGTAATCTTTACACATTTAGCTGAACTGTCTGCTATATTAAATATATGAAAAACAAGTGTCCAAGGACCATTAAAATTGCATGTAAGGAGCAAAATAAAAAAGATGGATGTCCATTCATGAAATTCGTAGCTGCAACATTAGGGGTGTCTTTGTCTGTAATTAAATCCACTATTTGCATGTTCATTACTGACTTTATTATGAATGCAAACACCAGTAAAGTAGTCATGCCTATGTTCAAATAGGAATATTTGGTCAGTGCACTTACAGGAACTTTCTTGGACTCCACATCATCCCTTCTGATACCAGAGTCACTGTGGGAGTCATCGTGAGAATCACTGTCATGTGTCCTTTGACCATAAGCAACATTATCACCAAATGAATTTCGATATTGAAGGCTTATTATTGGCCTATGCAAGTTTGAGTCATCAAAAACTTTCTCTGAATAGAAACGCCTATTCAAATGTTGCATTGTCCAAGGATCATCTCGATATTTATTCACCATTCTGTAAATAGAAACATTATTCATCGCGAATCAATAAATAATGCTTCCTCAAGCAATTGAAAACAGATGAGGGAAAATGGAATATAACGGAAAAAATCAGAAATATACAGGACAAGTTTGACAGAGAACGATAACCATTTGAGACATTGATTACACAACAAAAGACAGTACTCAGCATTTGATAAGAGATCCAACATGGTCTGGGGAACTACTATTTATGTGACAGATACTTATCTTAGGAATTTTAGTAGAGATTCAGACAGCCATAAAGGCCAGGCCAAGCTTGTTAACTCGTAAAACTGTTAGGAAAAAATAACAGCATATAGTTCTAGCCTAATGGGCCAAAAGCACCTCAGCAATTGTACCAGTAGAAGTGGCTGCCAAAGCTAGAATCTTGGACACGCTAATGCTAAAGAGTTATTTAACAATGTTAACTTGTCAGGTTTTTAGTACAGTTTAAATTCAGCACACCCATATGAGCAAAGTTCTATTCAGTCAATGACAGATTTTACTCTTTAGTTGATTTAGTATCAATCTCAATCTTGTATGTTGCAGAACAATCAGAATGTGCTACATCACCGGACACATAAACCAAAATACTATGCAACTAATAAAGAACGTTGAAAGCCAATTTTGGCTTGACAACATGCCAATTCGTTCAAATAATAAAACATCAATATATTCTAACTCATTGTAGAAAAACTGAGAAGTTCACCACAAACAAGCAAGGTAAGGTGAACCTACATGTTTGCCAACTCCTTCTGCATCCGACTTCCATCCATAGCAAGAATATGATCAACACCGGAATCTAAGGACTTACCAAATCTCCAGAATCCAAAAAAAATTGCAGCTCCTGCAAATAAGGTAAAACTTACATATTTTTGTCTACACGGATGAAGGAGTGGTCATGTAAATCAGCAATATTAAGGTGTTAGTCCGCATTACCTCCTGAAATGTTGGCTCGAGCAAACCAACTTAGCTTCCATGTTGCTGTCAGAATGCTACAAATAATCAAATACGCAGTACTAGTAGACAAATGATTCTGTCGGCAGCAATGATTTCAGATTACTGAGTAAAAGAACAAACTTAACAGCAGGAAAATGAAAAGCAGCAGAAGAAGAACAGACAAGCATGATGTTCCGTCTTGACCCCAATGACGTGCTGATTGGGCATATCTATATGCATAAAAAAGAATAAAAATACACACCTGCCCAGGCAACAGTGGCACCAGTAAGAACACCGAATGTAAATTGCCTAACAGCCTTCGATTTGCAAGATTGAAGTATGTTCATTTCTTGATGCGTCAACGTCTCCTATAGAATTGACCAAAAAAAAAACAATTAGAAAAAAAAAACCCACTATTGATTTAGTCCATAAAAGCGTAAAAATAGGTTCTACTCTCGTCCGAAAAGGCCACCATTTGTTTTCACCTTAAAAAAAGAGGCGAGCAATACTACATACGTCGAAAGCCTAAAATGGAATGCTAGTCAAATCTAGGTCTAAGAAAAATAAAATCAAGACGTCTCACCATTACGAAAAGAGCAAAAAAATCAAAGAAAGGGAAAAAAAGAAAAACATTTGTATTGGAGAGATAAAAGAGGCTTAGAAGAGAAAGAGAGAAATTTACATACCTTTTGGGACCTGAGGACTTGTTCAAGATCAAATAACGCTTCACCCATTCCCTCTTTAGTTCTTCCTTCAATTTTTTTCTTCTTTTTAATTTAATTGCCCGCATAAAATGCCAACGCTCTTCGCAAGGCTTGAAATTGCGAATGCTGACACTGGTAAGATCTTTAAAGTTGAAGAGGTCTGAGAAAACCATCAGGCCTGGCCCCACAGTTACAAGAATTAGCCCAAATATTATTTACATCCATAGGCCCAAACGAAATAGATATGAAATTTATACTCCCCAGTCCCCACCCCATTCCTCCCCATCCGAAACAAAATGTCCACCGTGACCACACTGCCCACAATACCTGTCCCACTCACTTCCATCGCCCTACATGCAGCTCTCTCCTCCACCTCCACCCCCACCTCCCTCCCCCACCTCAAACAAATCCACGCCCAAGTCCTCCGCTCCAACCTCCCTCCTTCACTCCTCCTCGAACTCCTTCTCTCCTCTTCTTCCCTCGACTACGCCCTCTCCGTCTTCACACACCTCCCCAAATGCCACACTCCTCTTTCCAACAAACTCTTCCGCTCTTTATCTCGCAGCGCCAAGCCTGAAACTGCTCTTTTAGCATATGAGAAAATAAGGTTGAAGGAAGGCTTGCTTGGTATTGACAGGTTTAGCTTTCCTCCATTGCTAAAAGCAGCTTCCAGAGCTTCTGGGTTAAATGAAGGGAAGGAGATTCATGGGGTTGCGACTAAATTGGGTTTTGACAAAGACCCGTTTGTTCAAACGGGCCTGGTGGGTATGTACGCTTCTTGTGACCGGATTTCGGAAGCACGATTGGTGTTTGATAAAATGTCTTATAGGGATGTTGTTGCCTGGAGTATTATGATTGATGGGTACGGATTGAAGTTTAATTCTTTGGTTGTTGAATTAGATATTTCTTTTTATTGATGTTAATTTATTAACAGGTATCATCAGAGTGGACTTTATGATGATGTGCTGCAGCTTTTTGAAGAGATGAGGAGTTCCAATTTGAAGCCAGATGAAATGGTTCTGACAACCATAATATCGGCTTGTGGTCGAGCCCGAAATTTAAGTTATGGAGAAGCTATACATGATTTCATTATTGAAAATAATTTTGTGCTTGATACTTACTTACAGAGTGCACTTCTTACCATGTATGCAAGCTGTGGCTGTATGGAAATGGCTCAAAAATTGTTTACTAAGATCTCATCTAGGAACTTAGTTGTTTTAACAGCCATGATTTCCGGGTATTCGAGAGTTGGGAGAGTTGAAGATGCTCGCTTGATCTTTGACCAAATGGAAGAAAAGGACTTGGTTTGCTGGAGCGCAATGATCTCTGGTTACGCTGAGAGTGATAAGCCTCAGGAAGCTCTTAATTTATTTAGTGAAATGCAAGTTTTCGGAATCAAACCTGATCAAGTTACTATACTAAGTGTAATCTCAGCTTGTGCTCGTCTTGGTGTTCTAGATCGAGCTAAATGGATTCATATGTATGTTGACAAGAATGGGCTTGGAGGAGCTTTGCCTGTCAACAATGCCCTTATTGATATGTATGCCAAATGTGGAAATTTGGGAGCAGCGAGAGGAGTTTTTGAGAAGATGCAAAGCAGAAATGTGATATCTTGGACAAGTATGATTAATGCTTTTGCTATCCACGGGGATGCCAGTAATGCACTAAAATTCTTCTATCAAATGAAAGATGAAAACATCAAGCCAAATGGGGTTACATTTGTTGGTGTGCTTTATGCTTGTAGTCATGCAGGGCTAGTTGAGGAGGGCAGGAGAACCTTTGCCTCAATGACAAATGAACACAACATCACACCTAAACACGAGCACTATGGTTGCATGGTAGATCTATTTGGTCGAGCTAACCTACTGAGAGATGCTCTAGAACTTGTGGAGACCATGCCCTTGGCACCTAATGTTGTCATTTGGGGATCCCTAATGGCTGCTTGCCAGATTCATGGAGAGAATGAGCTTGGAGAATTTGCTGCCAAGCAGGTCCTTGAGCTGGAGCCAGACCATGATGGAGCCCTTGTGCAATTATCTAACATTTATGCTAAAGACAGAAGGTGGCAAGATGTAGGGGAGCTAAGGAACTTAATGAAACAAAGAGGAATATCTAAAGAACGTGGATGTAGTCGGATAGAATTGAACAATCAAGTATACGAGTTTGTAATGGCAGATAAGAAGCATAAGCAAGCAGATAAAATCTATGAGAAGCTAGATGAGGTGGTTAAGGAGTTGAAGCTAGTTGGCTATACTCCTAATACTAGTAGTGTTTTGGTTGATGTAGAAGAGGAAGGAAAGAAAGAAGTAGTTTTATGGCACAGTGAGAAATTGGCCCTTTGTTATGGGCTGATGGGTGAGGGAAAAGGGTCCTGCATCCGAATAGTTAAGAATCTGAGAGTTTGTGAAGATTGCCATACCTTTATTAAGTTGGTCTCGAAGGTTTATGGGATGGAGATTATTGTTAGAGACAGGACTCGGTTTCACCATTACAAAGCTGGCGTGTGCTCTTGTAATGACTATTGGTGATTTTCTTCACCAATCTGTAACTTAACAGTCAAAGTTTCAGTAAACAATCAGCAATCATGAAATGCATACTCCTTAGGAGAGAGGCGGTGGTGTGGTGGGAATATGAAAAAGGACACCGTCAAACTCGGGACTTCATCCAATGCTTGTATGCTCCTTAGGAGAGAGGCGGTGGTGTGGTGGGAGTATGAAAAAGGACACCCTCAACCTCGGGACTTCATCCAATGCCCCCCAAGCTTCACCATTACAATATATGTGAAATCCAACATCAATTAAAGATAACCGTTCCAGCAAAAGTACAAACACGGGTTATGTTGTCATATTGTATCAGTTCATCATGTACAATTTAAATTAAGAATTTTAGAAATTGAGACTTTTGTCATCTTAGAGTATCCAAATAGAACTATGCACCAAGACAATGAAACGATGATTTCAAGCCAAAACATGGCAAGGATCTTGAAAGAAGAAAACGGGTCCTTGATATCCATAGGTTTCTTCTGCAACCCTTCTCACAAGCAATGAGAACTGGAACAGTGCTGGAGGTAGTTATGGTGCTGCGTCTTTTAACTATATATCCACTAAGTTGGGATGATGTTGACACGGTCTTTTGCTGTAAAGACTCTGTATTGTTGCTCAAAATCAGAGAACAACCAGAATACTGGATTCATACTTTTCATAGCTCTTGACATCCTGTATTTGAAGATCTCTGCTACTGCTGAAAACAGTGTTGAGCTATTCAATATCAAGCTACGCTCATACTCCAGAATCCATGTGTTGGGATCTAATTGGACAACAGAGGCAGCCCAATTCCTGTGAACCCAAGAAGTGTTGGCTTTTCGAATTGAGTACCCAATCCTACCGTCAGACCACTTTTAAAGAGAAATGGACAAGATTCCAGGAAAAAAAAAAAAAAAAGAATCATGAATTTGATTAAGAAAGGTAAAGCATCTTCTGATATAGGTGAAATACACTGCTACTAATAAGAGAAGATACATATGCTACGAAATTTTGGGTTTACCTCTGTAACTCTGCCTGACAACACTGTAAATGAACGCGAAGAAAATTCTGTTTTGAGCAATCCTGCAGTTTGCAAAGGCCAGCCCCATATGCTCACCTCTTCCATTGCGGACTTGTACAAGACACACCGTGAATTCAAAAGCAGCCCATCCTGCAGTTCATGTTTATTCATTAGATTATTGCATTGAAAAATACCTAGCAAATCTTTGAGCTATACTTAATTATTCAAGAATTTAGGCATATGAAACCTGATTGATTTCCCATATTGAATCCATAAAGCTGCAATTTGAAACCTTCCCATTTGCAACAAAACCTTTTAATTCACTCTGCAAGAACCTCAGCCTCCGGTTCAAGTCTTGTACAGCCCAAGATCTCTCACCAATACTCCTAACCATATCAGATGAAAACACAGGCCTTAAAACCCTGTAAACCCCCCAAGAAAACCCAGTTTCTACTCTAAAAAGCAAGCTTGATCCCAAAACCAGCCAAAAAAGAACACCGCAAGAACCAAAAGACCTTTCTTTTTTCTTCTTTACTTTCTTTTGATTCAAGGTCAATCTTGCTGTTGATTTGAGTGCTGGAGAATCCATTTTAGGACGAGAAATTGATCTCGGTGTGGAGATAATTGAAGTATCAAAAGACGGGGGAGTACATTCCACGTTGGCGCGTGAAGTAGAAAGCTTGGTGAGAGAGGACTTTTGAATGGTGACTGGCATGAGGTCAAGGGTAGCATTGATGCTAGCCAAGCAAATATCACAGTTGCAATTGGCATCTTTTCTGCAACCAGGGAAGTAACAGCTATCTCTCTCTTCCATGGCCGTGGTGTTCGGGTTGGTGGCGCTTGATTTCACAGAGGATTGTGATGTTGATGCACTGTATGCTTTCATGGCCGGCTCGATTGTTTCTGTTTCTGGTTGGGTCAGTAGAATTGTTTTAAGCGAGGAGGAGATTAGGAGACCGTTTGAAATTTGAATACAACGGTCATGTGAGGGAGATTTTTATGTTGACGCACGTGCTTTACAAAATGACTGAAATTGCCCCCATTCTCTTTTATTTTACTTGATGTTCCCAATTTTCTTTTCTTTTCTTTTCTTTTCTTTTTTGAATTCTCTTGTTTTCTTCTTTATAACTAAAGGAAAAGCAGAGAGAGAGAGAGAGAGAGAGGTTCTCTGATTAATGGAAGGAAGAATAATTGTTACTTTATTTCTAATAATTGGAAGCAAACAGTTAAAGCATGATTTGTTATTGTCCTCTATTGTTCTTGCTCCTATCAAATTAATCCACATATAAAAACAATTTACAGTGGTAGTAATTTAAGTTTTAATAACTTCATGCTATCTTACAAAATATAAAGCAACCGTAGCCAGAAATTAAAAAAATTATAATTCATCAACATTCATAATTAACATAAAATAACTGCTAAAAAAAGGAAGCAAATAAGGTAAACGTTGGGAATCTAAGCTAGGCTCGATTGTGGTCCAAATAGAAGGTGGTTAAAATTTATTAATTTTTTATTTAAAATTAATTTTTATATTTTTATATTATTTTGATATGGTAATATATATATTAATTTTATATATTTTAAAAATAGTAATGAGCCGATAAGAGCAAGATGAGAGCCAGTAAAAATCTGAATAAATTAAAGATTAAAAATCCTCAAAAACTTGCCTTAAAAAGGGATATGTTTTGGAGATATCATAGGAGTTAGCTTATCATTGATGATTTAAGGATCTTAAACAAACATCTGGCATTTGAAATTAAGTTAC
>Ga0307515_10026071_pt1 | contig 10079 bp, 10 predicted proteins | sample 17_EM_MG_FD_194513 | JGI IMG/M metagenome (GOLD analysis project Ga0307515, IMG submission 194513) | Populus trichocarpa ectomycorrhiza microbial communities from riparian zone in the Pacific Northwest, United States - 17_EM | ecosystem: Host-associated > Plants > Roots > Unclassified | place...
AGCGCGGATTTGTGCTCGCCGTCGCGCTCCATGGCGGTACCGCCTTGAGCTCCGATCTGTAGCCAGCTCAGAGTGGCGCGCTCCGGCGCCCATCGGGGCGATTGCCGGTTTGGTTGGGTGTTTTTGCCGATCAGCCGGGCGGCTGGAGCGCGCGATAGGTCAGCTTGCGGAACACGACTTCGCCACGACCCGCCGCGAACAGGGCCGGCCGCAGGCTGACGAAGCCGTCGGCCATGTTGTGGTTGTAGCCGGCGACCTCGTAGGACACCGCCTTTCGCCAGGGCGCGTCCGCGGCGCGCACGAAGAAGGTGGCGACATTCTCGTCATTGACGACGCGCAGGCTCAGGCGCCGCCCGACGGCCGGCCCCGGCGAGGGATAGGACTGGGCGCTTCCGGTCTTGTAGGCGTGCAAGGCTTCCGGTTCGGCGCCCAGGCCGCAGAAGAGCTTGTCGTCGTAGAACAGCAGCAAGCCGCCCATGGCCGCGTCGACGATCTCGAGATCGACGGTCACCTCATAGGCCCGGTCGCCGGCCACGAAGGCCAGGGGCGAGGCGTCGGCGGGACCTGCCCCCTGCCCCGCCAGCACCAGTCCGTCCGGGGTGAAGCGCGCGCGGTCCAGATAGCCCGGCCGGGGATCGTGGAACTGCAGGCCGGCGCCCAGCCGGTCGCGCCGCAGGATGTCGGACAGGGCCAGGCCGTGAGGCTCGCGCGACTTCGGGACGGGCTTGGGCAGTGGCCCGGCCAGCACGCCGCCGCGCGCCTTGGGCCAGTCGTCGGGGGTCCAGTCGAACGGCTCCAGCAGCATCTGGCGGCCCAGGGTCCGGAAGCCGTTCTCGTAGCCGTGATAGACCAGCCACCAGTCGCCGGCCGGGCCTTGCACCGGCGTGGCGTGGCCGCGTGACCACCACGGCTCGGCCTTGCCGGCCGTGCGCACGATCGGGTTGTGCGGGCAGTTCTCCCAGGGTCCATGGATCGAGCGCGAGCGGGCGACCACCACCATGTGGCTGGTCGGCGGTCCGGCCGTGCCGCCTTGGCCGGAGAACAGGTAGAACCACATGCCGCGTCGCAGGATCTTCGGTCCTTCCGGCGCCGGGGCCTCGATCACCCAGTCCTCGGGGATCGGCCAGCCGTCATAGACCTTCTCGACCTCGCCCGCGCGGCTCAGGCCGTCGTCGCTGATGCGAACGCGGTGGCCGTCGTTGAGGAACAGGTAGCGCTTCCCGTCCTCGCCCATCGCGTGGCCCGGATCGATATGGCCGTCGATCCCCATGTCGATGGGCGGGCTCCACGGCCCGGCCATGGAGGCGGCGTGCACCACGTAGATCTTGAACGGTAGCCCTTCGGCGCGTCCGTCGGGCGCGACAAGGACGGGAATGTAGATGAAGTAGCGCCCGTCGTGCTTGGCGATGTCCATCGCCCACACCGAGCCCAGCGGCCGGTCGAGCGCCGGCCCGACCGGGGTCCAGTTGACCAGGTCGCGAGAGCGCCAGATCACCGCCCCCGGATAGTAGCGAAAAGAGGTGAAGACGGCGTAGTAGTCCTCGCCGTCCTTGAAGACGCCGGGGTCGGGACGGTCTCCCGACAGGACGGGATTGAGATAGGTCCCGTCGCCCAGGTCGCCGCGACGCTGGCCCTCCAGGCCCGGGCGCCAGGTCGGCGACGGCGCCGGACAGGGTGGCGCAGTGGTACGAGGCGCGGCCGCGGCCCCGGAGGGTCCCGCCACCGCGCCGGCCGAAGCCAAACCCAGCAGCAGGGCGTCTCGACGAGAGCGGTTCATCGGCATGCCGCGTCTCAGACCGGGTCCAGTTCGACCAGCACGATGTCATTGGCGCGCATCGGCAGATCGACGGTGGTCGCGCCGCTCGTCTTGATCACCTTGTCGATCTCCGGCCGATCCTGCGTCAGCGCTTCCAGCTCGCGAAGCTGGTCGGGCGTCAGGGTCTTGGGCGAGCCCATGTCGAGATAGGCGCTGTAGGCGTCGTTGGCGCGGTAGCCGGTGCGACGCACGCGCAGGCGGTAGGACCCGGGCTTCAGCCCCGTCAGGCGCACCTGCAGCGGCTCGACGTCCGTGGTCGGGTGCAGGCGCGTGTAGAAGGGCCGGTTGCTGACCTTCTGGTCGGGCTGGCGCCAAGCATAGGCCAGCACCGCGAGGCGATTGCCATCGCGGGCGGCGAAGACCTGATCGTCGTCGCCCGCGATCTGTCGGCCCTTCAGGGCCTTCAGGTACTTGTAGGCGAACCAGGCCGGCTTGCGGATCCCTTGCGGGTTCATCAGGCCGAAGCCGCCCTGGAACGGCGCGGTCGGCGGGCCGGGCTCCTCGAACAGGTCGGTATAGGTCCAGTAGCTCATGCCCTGGACCAGGCCCTGGGTGCGCTTGAGCTTGTCCAGGATGTAGGGCGCGCTGACATAGGAGTCGTGGACCGCGTCGCGGGGCGTGTAGCTGGTGCTCCATTCGGTGAAATAAAGCGGCAGGTTGGGGAAAGCGGATGCGGCGATCTCGCCTCGCACCCGCCTCACGTCGCCGACGATGGCGTCGGGCGAGGCAGAGAGCTTGGTGTCCTGCTCGCCCTTCTCGTCCAGGAAGCCGCCGTCCACGCCGTAGGTGTGGGTGCTGACGAAGTCCACCCCAGCACCGCTGGTCTTCACATGGGCCAGGAACTCCGGAACCCAGGCCGCGCCGGCCGTCGAGGGGCCGCCCACCCGCAGGGCCGGGTCGATCGCCTTGATGGCTCGGGCGGTCACGTCATAGAGCTCGAAATAGGCGGCCTGGTCGGCCTTCTCCCAGAAGCCGTCGAGATTGGGCTCGTTCCAGACCTCGAAGAACCACTGGCGGACTTCCTCGGCGCCGTAGCGCTGGCGGATGTGCCGGACGAAGGCGTCGATCAGGTCGCGCCAGGGTTCCAGCTTGGGATGGGAGGTGTTGCCCTTCCAGTAGAAGATCGACAGGTCCGAGGTCTTCATCGCCTCGGGCGTGAAGCCCAGCTCGATGAACGGCTTGACCCCCTTGGCCAGCAGGGCGTCGTAGAGCTGGTCGATCTTCGTCCAGTCATAGACGATCTTGCCGCCCTCGACCTTCACCGTGCCCAGCACGTCGTGGAAGATCGCGTGGAAGCGGATGTAGCGGAAGCCCAGCTCATCGACCGCCGTCTTCAACTGGGCCTGGCTGTCGGGGCGGATCAGGGTGCCGGGATAGTCCGAACCGATCGAGAGGTCGAAGAACCGGTCCATCGGCGCGCCGGCCTTGGCCGCATCCAGCGTGACAACCCGCTTTGCGCCCGTCGCGGCGCGGGCGACTGAAACGAATGGCAGGCTCGAAAGCGCGGCCATGATGGCCCGGCGTGATAGCGACACGGTCGTCCTCCCTTGTTCTTATCCAAGGGCTACACGTCGATGTTAGCGCTATCAATTCTTTTTGTAGGACATTTGGCGCTCAAGCCTTGCGCGCCCTCCACCGCCCCCATCCCGCCTGGGCCACGCCCACCGCGAAAGCGGCCAGCTGAGCGTCGCTCCACAGGTAGTAGGTGGAGAAGAAGCTCCACTGCATCAGCGACGTGTCGATGATGAAGGCGACGTGGGTCAGGACCACCAGCAGTTGGAAAGCCGTCATGAACAGGATCCAGAACCGTCGCTCGAAGGCGCAGAAAGCGGTCAGGATCAGCAGGTAGACGAGGTCGACCGTGAAGATGCCCCACTGCACCACACTGGGATCGGGGTTCTGGACGGCCGCCGAGAGGAACCAGGCAATGACGGTGACCACGGCCAGCAGCCGCTCGAAGCGCCGGCCGATCAGCAGGGCCAGGCCGCAGACCGCCAGCATGACCATGGCGGCGATCTGGGTCGGCAGTATCGAGAAGAAGTTGGAGAAGTGAAACATGCCGCCCCCGCGCCCTGAACGAACACCGGGCGCTCCGACGTTATGTGTCTCACGAATCGAGGACACGCCAAGGGCCCCGCGCATCCGGCGCGAGACCCTTGGGTGACCGCCTCCCCCAGAGGCGATCGGCGGGGTCAGTTCGGCCGGGCTGGCGCCTAGGCGCTCTTGACCGCGCGAAGCTGACCGGTGCGCGGGATGTCGTCCCCGGGCTTGTCGCCGCCGCCGACCAGGGTCACGCGGCGCAGGCCGACCTGGTCCTTGGCCTCGGCCAGGGCCCCGTGGGCGGCGATCAGCGAACGCCGGGCATAGGCCATGCCGGAGGCGGCTTGCAGAACGTGATCGACGGCCTGCTGGCCGACGCCGGCGGAGAGGCCCGCCTCGAGCCGAGCGCGCGGCATCGCCGCGATCAGGTCGCCCATCAGGGCCAGGGTGGTGTCGACGGCTTCCTCGGTGGTGAACAGGCGGCCGGCGAGTTGTTCGGCGACGATACGACGCTTCATGTGACTATTCCCCCTGCGCCCTTGGGCGCGTTGCTGATGACGGGCGTCGCGGCGCCCGCTTGGGGATCAGCCCAGAGGGTCAGCCGTGGCGCAGGAACTGGAAGAGGTGGGCGACCTGCCTCGTCCCCAGCAGCCCGACGATCAGCAGGCTGAAGGCGGCGGCGATGGCCAGGACGGCCAGTATGCGGGAAGCGGGGCTCAGGACATGATCGTACCCTCCGCCCACTTGCTGTGAAAGTCCTCGTCCAGGACCGTGGCCGCGATGACCAGGATCTCGCGCAGCACCATCTCGGGCGGCTTGGGACTGGATTCCTTGCGCACCGCCGAGACCAGATCCTTGACGATCGGCGCCATGTCGGTCGGCGCCAGGCTCTGCAGTTGTCGCTCCAGCTCGCTCCAGGCGAAGACCGGCATCGGCGTCCGGTTCAGCAACGAGGGCCAGTCGCGGTCGAAGGCCGCCACCGCGTCGCGGATCTGCAGCGCCTTCTGGACCAGCAAGCTCAGACGATGCCCCGCCAGGTTGGTCGCCTCGTTGTCGTTGACTACGCCGATCATGCTCACTGTCTGTGTCCGTCTCTCTGGGTGTGGAGACGGCAGGAGAGGTCGTGTTCAGCGCGGCCGACAGTCGGATTGAGTCGCTGTGGGATTCAGTCCCATAGCCCTCTTCCCGCGCCGGAGCGGGGGTGGGACTCGCGACAGGCCCCGGCGCCAGCAGTTCGTGGGCGGTCAGCACCCGGGCGGCGGCCCGGCGACCATTGACGCCCAGCTTGCGACAGGCGCTTTCGACCAACGCATCGGCGCGCGACTTGGAGACCCCCATCAAGGGCCCGATTTCCTTGGACAAACGGTGTTCCGACACCCAGCGCAACGCCTCGCGTTCCCGCTGGGTCAGCAGTTCGATGGGGGGAGCGGAGCTGGGCGGCCTGTCCATGACTCAAGGAAGCGATCGTTGCGGGCGCCCGACGCGCCGCGTGGGGTGCAAGAATGCATTGCAGCCGACGAAGGCCAAGCCGATAGTTCGGAAACAGCCATTTCAGTTGGGACGCGCCCTTTTGAACACGCCCACCGGTCCGGACCCCATCGACGTCGCGGTCGGCACCCGCATCCGGGTCCAGCGCCGTCATCTGAAGATCAGCCAGGACGATCTGGCCCAGGTGCTCGGCCTGACCTTCCAGCAGGTCCAGAAGTACGAGCGCGGCACCAATCGCGTCTCGGCCTCGATGCTGGTGCGCATCGCCGCCAAGCTGCAGACCACGGTCGGCAGCCTGGTGGGTGAGGACGTGCTGGCCGAGCAGGACGTGGCCATGCTGACGGCCCTGTCGACGCCGGGCGCAATCGACCTGCTGCGCGCCTACGGCCAGGCCACGCCCAAGGGCCGCAAGGCGATCCTCAACGTGGCCAAGACCCTGGTCGAGCCCGACGAGACCAGCGACGTGGCCTAGATCAAATTCCGCTCATCCCGGCGAATGCCGGGACCCAGATCCATTGGCGGTGTGGATGATTGGATGAGCTCAGAGCTCTTGGCGTCAGCCTCAAAGCCATTCCATCTGGGTCCCGGCATTCGCCGGGATGAGCGGATTCATGGGGCCGCCACCGCCACCCGTTCGATCCCCTTGGCTCCGACACCTTCCAGCGCGGCCACCAGTTCCTCGACCGCCGCGTCGACCTCGGTTTCGTCGCGACCGCGGATCACCAGGCTGGCGCCGTAGACGTCCGGCGGGGCGAAGAACGGGTAGCTGCCGATCGACAGGTCCGGATGGGCCTTGGCCACCGCTTCCAGCGGCGCGGCGATCGTGCCCTCGCCGGTGCCGGTGACGCGGACGGTCTTGCTGATCACCACCGCCCCGGTGCGCAGGCGCGGGCCGACGTCGTCGAGCATGCCGCGCATGATCGCCGGTACGCCCGCCAGCACGAAGACATTGCCGATCTGGAAGCCGGGCGGACCCTGGACGGGATTCTTCACCAGCGTCCCGCCCTCGGGCACGTGGGCCATGCGTCGGCGGGCGGCGTTGGGCTCGCCCCAGCGCTCGCGCAGCAGGGCCATGATCTCGGGATGTTCGGGGGCGGCGACGCCGAAGGCCTTGGCCACCGAATCGGCGGTGATGTCGTCGTGGGTCGGGCCGATGCCGCCGGTGGTGACCACATAGTCGTAGCGGGTGCGCAGGGCATTGACCGCGTCGACGATCTCCTGCTCGACGTCAGGTACGATCCGCACCTCGCAGACATCGACGCCGTAGGTGGCCAGGTACTTGGCGATGGCGTTGAGGTTCACGTCTTGCGTCCGACCCGACAGGATCTCGTCGCCGATGATCAGAACCGCCGCCGTCACGCGCTCGCTGGTGGTCATGATCTCGATCCCCTACATCCGAACATCTTCGCAGTCCGACTTAAGGCCCCCATGCTCCTCCCGCAACCGATGGCGCGCGGCGTCATCGTCCAGCGCTACAAGCGTTTCTTCGTCGACCTGCTGCTGGACGACGGACGGGCGATCACCGCCCATTGTCCGAACCCCGGCGCGATGCTGGGCGTCAAGGACGCGGGCCAAGGCGCGTGGGTGTCGTGGTCGGACGATCCCAAGCGCAAGCTACCGTGGACGCTGCAGTTGGTTGAAGCCGACGGAGGCATGGTCGGCGTCAACACCATGCTCCCCAACAAGCTGGTCGCCGAAGCTCTGGCGGCCGACGCCATTCCCGAGCTCTCGGGCTACGCGGTGATCCGTCCGGAAGTGAAGTACAGCGAGGCCAGCCGCGTCGACTTCCTGCTGACCCACCCCGACCGGCCGCCCTGCTGGCTGGAGGTCAAAAACGTGCACCTCTCACGCACCAAGGGCTTGGCGGAGTTTCCCGATTGCGTCGCGGCGCGCTCGACGCGACATCTGGGTGATCTTCAGAAGATGGTCGAGCAGGGCGACCGAGCCGCCGCGCTGTTTATTGTCCAACGCACAGACAGCGAGGCTTTCACCGCGTGCGCTGAGCTTGATCCCGCGTTTACGCTTGCGCTGGATCGCGCGGCGGACGCGGGAGTCGAGATTTTGGTCTACACCTGCGAGATCGAGCTTGAGGCAATTCGCGTCGCACAACGTATTCCTTGGCGGCGGTAAGCGAGCCGCAACGCGGTGGATTGCCCTTTCCGATTTACATCCGTAACCTTCTCGCAGCCGGTCTATCGCGGCGCAAACGGGCGGACTAGATGCGCAAACTCTCGTTGCTCATCATTTTTTTGATAACGGGTTGCACCTCCGTCCATTCACCGCAGAGCGCATGCACCGGCGAACCTTCGGCAATGCGATGGTCGCAATGGGACCGGATATCGCTGGCTCGCGTCACCGGCGTCGGAGAGCTTTTTACCGATGCCCATGGCGGTAAAAACGCTACCCATATCCTTGCGATCCGCGTGGATCGCGTCTTGAAGGGCAACTCTACCGATCTTCCAACCAAGGTCATCGAGGCGCCATTCGGCCCACTCGCCTGCGGCGGTGACGACATGTCTACGCCCCGCATCGGTGAGACTTTGGTGGTGTACGAACGGCAGAAGAGGCCGAAGGAAGGTGCCCTTACCCTGTCACGGCGCGCTTCTTGGGCTGGAAAATACGATCAGAATCTGCGCAAGGTTTTGAAATAGAGGCAGAATTCTTCACCTTCACACCTTTCGCGACTGCTGCCGCTTCAAGAACTGCCACTACCGCCGCGACGGAACCCTGGCCGAGTTCCCCGACTGCGGCGCCGCTCGCAGCGCCAAGCACCTGAAGGATCTGGCCGCGGAGGTCGCCAAGGGCGCGCGGGCCGTGCAGGTGTTCGTGATCCAGCGTACCGACCGCGACAGCTTCGCCGCCTGTGAGGACCTGGATCCGGTCTATGCCAGGGGCTTGAATGAAGCGGCGGCAGCGGGCGTTGAAGTTCTGTGCTATCGTTGCGACATAAGCCCGACCGAAGTTCGCATTTCCCGGCGCATTCCCTGGCGGGACGCGCCGTCAGTTTGAGACCAGACCGCCATGACCCTTGAAGACACGGCCGAGATCGAAGCCGAGACCCGTACCGGCGCGATCAAGATCCACAAGCCCTCCGACTTCGAGGGCATGCGCAAGGCTGGCAAGCTGGCGGCCGAGTGCCTGGACATGCTGATCCCCTACGTCGTGCCGGGCGTGTCGTCCGACGAACTGGACCGGCTGGCTCGCGAGTTCATTCTCGACCACGGCGCCCTGCCGGCCTGCCTGTTCTACCGCGGCTATCCCAAGACGGTCTGCATCTCGCGCAATCACGTGGTCTGCCACGGCATCCCCGGCGAGTGGGCGCTGCGCGAAGGCGACATCGTCAACATCGACGTGACCGTGATCGTCGACGGCTGGCACGGCGACACCTCGCGGATGTACGGCGTCGGCGAGGTCGGGCCGCGCGCCCGCCGCCTGGTCGAGATCACCTATGAAGGCATGGCCCGTGGCCTGGCCGCCGTGAAGCCGGGCGCGACGCTGGGCGACATCGGCTACGCCATCCAGTCCTATGTCGAGGCCCAGCGCTGCTCAGTGGTCCGCGATTTCTGCGGCCACGGCCTGGGCAAGGTGTTCCACGACGCCCCCAACATCCTGCACTTTGGCCGCCCCGGTCAGGGCGCGGTGCTGAAGCCGGGCATGTTCTTCACCGTCGAGCCGATGGTGAACCTGGGCAAGAGCGCGGTGAAGGTGCTGGGCGACGGCTGGACGGCCGTGACCCGCGACAAGTCGCTCTCGGCCCAGTGCGAGCACTCGATCGGCGTCACCGAGGACGGCTACGAGACCTTCACCGCCTCGCCGACGGGCCTGTTCCAGCCGGCGATCCTGGGCAGCTAGACTCGACAACCCATAATTGATCTGCCCTAATCGTTTCTCGCATGGCGAGGCGCGATGGTCAGCGGCAGATCACTCAGTGCTACAGATTCCGGGGCGACAGCTTCGAGGGCGACGGGCGTCGCGGACGCCGCTCCGGACAAGCCCGCGCCCAGCCACGCCCTCGGCCACCGCGAACGGCTGCGCGAGCGGGCCAAGGCCGGTGGCCTGGCCGCCCTGCCAGACTACGAACTTCTGGAACTCTATCTCTTCCGCACCTTCGCGCGCGGCGACGTCAAGCCGATGGCCAAGGCGCTGCTCGCCCGCTTCGGTTCGTTCGGCGCGACGATTTCGGCTTCGATCGAGGAGCTGAAGACCGTGACCGGGATCGCCGAGAACGCCGCGGTCGATATCAAGCTGCTGCACGAGGCCGCCCTGCGGGCCGGCCGCGACAAGATCGCGAAGCGGCCGGTGATCTCGTCCTGGACGGCGCTGCTGGGCTATGTTCGCGTCGCCCTGGCCAATGAACCACGCGAACAGTTCCGCGTGCTGTTCCTCGACAACAAGAACCAGCTGATCGCCGACGAGGTGATGAACCGCGGCACGGTCGACCACGCCCCGGTCTATCCGCGAGAGGTGATGCGCCGAGCGCTCGAACTCTCCAGCTCGAACATCATCTTGCTGCACAACCATCCCTCCGGTGATCCGACCCCGTCGCGTCCCGACATCGACATGACCAAGCAGATCGTCGAGGCCGGCAAGGCGCTGAAGATCAACGTCCACGACCACCTGGTGGTCGGCCGCGAGGGCGTGGCCAGCTTCAAGGCGCTGGGACTGTTCTGAGTCTCGCGTCGGTGCGGCGAACGCTTGCCCCCTACGGATCGCTTCGCGATCGTCTTCCCCCACA
>Ga0307515_10026074_pt1 | contig 10078 bp, 9 predicted proteins | sample 17_EM_MG_FD_194513 | JGI IMG/M metagenome (GOLD analysis project Ga0307515, IMG submission 194513) | Populus trichocarpa ectomycorrhiza microbial communities from riparian zone in the Pacific Northwest, United States - 17_EM | ecosystem: Host-associated > Plants > Roots > Unclassified | place...
GACAATCTTAGGTGTATGCTGTACTCGGTGTTAACTCATGATTATGGAATGGAGAGATGGAGAGGGATGACTTAACTTTGTGTTCTTGTGATGATGGTAGAGTTGTGGACAAGAAAGAGGGAGATGGGGGATGAAGATGAGAACGATATGGAGAATACGAGCGGCTATGAGAAATCAGGAGTACGACTTGCCTGATTGGGTTTAGAAGACCCCGTATTGGTGGTTTACCCGCCGGATCGGGAATCGTACCTGCCGTATCGGGGATGGTCAATTGACTGGCACACGAAATCTTCTCAAGTCCCAGTTTCTCATGATGATTTCCCCCGTCTCCTCTGATCTCTCTCTTTCTTGTGCTCAACTCTACCATCACCTAAGAACACGAAGTTAAGTCATCCCTCTCTATCTCTCCATGCCATAATCATGAGTTAACACCGAGTACAGCATACACCAAGTACAGCATCATCCCAAGATCGACAGTTCAGCTGCCGTCGCGCCTCCCTCCAAATCGACCGCCTCCAAGTTCTCCTCCAATCTCGCTCGAACATAGCCTGCAAGTGCATCTCCAAACTCGCTCGGTCACAGCCTGAGAGTGCATCTCTGAGTTCACTCGATCTCGGCCTCCAAATGCATCTCCAAACTCGCTCGATCTTGGCCTCCAAGTGCAGCTCTCAGTTCACTCGATCTTGGCCTCCAATTGCATCTCCAAACTCGCTCGATCACGGCCTCAAAGTGCATCTCTGAGTTCTCTCGACCTCGGCCTCCCAGTGCATCTCCAAACTCGATCGATCGCGGCCTCCAAGTGCATCTCTGAGTTCCCTCGAACTCGGCCTCCCAGTGCATCTCCACACTCGATCAATCACGGCCTCCAAGTGCATCTCCAAACTCGATCGATCACGGCCTCCAAGTGCAGCTCTCAGTTCACTCGATCTCGGCCTCCAATTGCATCTCCAAACTCGCTCGATCACGGCCTCCAAGTGCATCTCTGAGATCACTCGACCTCGGCCTCCCAGTGCATCTCCAAACTCGATCGATCACGGCCTCGAAGTGCATCTCTCAGTTCACTTGATCTCTGCCTCCAAGTGCATCTCCAAACTGGCTCGATCACGGCCCTCAAGTATATCGTTAAGGAGCGACAGTGGGTGTACGGAGATACAAAGGTAACGGAGGTGGAATGAGCGACGGTGGGTGTACGGAGATACAGAGGTAACGGAGGTGGAATGAGCGACGGTGGGTGTACGGAGATACAGAGGTAACGGAGGTGGAATGAGCGACGCGGAGTATATATCCGGGAGACCCCGGGGTAGATAGATAGACAGCATCTCATTTTCATCTCATCTTGTCATACAACGAAAATACACACTCTATGTTTCCCAACTTTTGGTCTCACTCGCTCTTGGCGAGATTTCGTGGATCCGCGCAATTGCGTGGATCCTTATGCATTGCAATCCCGATGCAAGCGTGTACACAATGAACCTATTCCGACGTATGGTCACAGTTGGCCACAACGCCAGAGTGTTTGTTTAAAGTTGGAGGCCGACAGAGCGAGAAGAAACGGCGATCGGAGGGCGATATGCAACTTGACGCGTGGTATTGGCGCCAGGCGCGGAGTAATCCGCCACCGGGGTGTCTCTGACGGCTCTGACGGAGCGCGTCCACTCTGACACAGCCAGTCCGCCTAGACGGAAATGTTTTTTGCTGATGGAAGCCCTGAGGACTATATAGTCAGCTTCTTGCTAGAATGAAATAAGTAGCAGCCAACATGATCATTATGCTCAAGATGAATCCTACTGAGTATGGCTGCAAGTTGCAAGGGTTTCCCACCGCCCCGCAATTTGCAAAAAGTTGGGTTGATGTTGTTTATTTGCTAACAGGGATAATCTGCGGTTTACGACCGCCGGAATCGCAGAATTGCTAGATATTAATAGGATGTTGTTCGAGGGAATGGACATCTGCTGATGTTTGTCTCAAATGATCCCCGGGATATTACATGAAAATGACGCTAACAATCATGTCATGTTGTACGGTTAGCGTCACTATTCCTGATTTATTCACAGTCCAGAGGGAGATTTTGCTTTGTTCAAGATGAGTAAACATACCAACCTTGACATAAAAGACGCAGCTTGCCTCCACATTGTCCATAACTTGCAACATCCAACATCTCGCCCAACAACAAAGTCCACCCAAACTACATTGGTTAATGCTCCGAAACAGATCTCTTCGCCACATCCGTTGGGCAGATACGGCAAATCGACAAAGCGGTCATCCCAACGACGTCATCATGCGAATGAATGCAAGAGTGGCTTGCAAGCAGAGAGAGTCCGAGCACTTGGGGCATTGTGCAGCTTGAGGGCCAATAAGAAGCTTGCGGCGGAGAAACGACAAGAAACGCACTTCATAAGCAATGAAGAGAACGAGAGATCGATTGAGGATTATGTTGGGAGAGAAACCGCTGGAGCAAGAAAGCGAGTTGAAGATGCTAAGGCAGCGGTTCGGCAAGAACAGGACGATATGATGCACGCTGAAATTGTGCGATAGACGTCCTGGGAGCCCGGAAGACGTTTGCGGAGAGGCTGGTTGCTATCGGAGACAGTCTGAGTGATCTTGCAAGTCCTGACGATGGGGAGGATGGGGAAGATGAGGATGATGAAGAGACTGAGAAGGGCAAGCTGAGCGAAGATGACGAACCCAGCTTGGTGATGGGCACAATCACCAAAATGGTACAACAGCGCATGGAGAGGATTCGGCACAAGCGGTGCAGCTAGACGAATTGACTCAACCAGGATGGGAGGATGCAGCCGACTACTTCCGTGAACGAGACAAGTAGTCCGGCACATTCAAATTGAGTCTTCTGGCGGGCGCTCAGCCACAAACGAATGATGATGCTCCGGCACCTCCACTGACAACATTTGGAGAGCTTATGGAGAATCTCGACATTGTCCCCGGAATATCGCAAAGGCCGCAAGGCACTTCTTGACCAGGAAGTAGTCATATCAGGCTTGGTTCGGTGAAGCCGCAGTCAAAATCGAGCATACCAAGCGGTGAGCCCGCTGCGCAGCCTGATTTGTCAACATTGCTGAAAGTGAAGCCAGTGGAACCAGTAAGCTCTGTTGAACCAGTAATCATTTACCCCTGCATATAGCCTCCAGCCAATTACCATATAGATATAGGATTCCGACGAAGAGATAGTGAAGGCACCTGGTTCTGCAGAGGAATACATATGCAAATTGTAATTTTTGACGTCCGATCGCTGTGAAAAGCAAGTTGTTTATCAATTTCGCTACATGTCTCCATTTTCTTGATTTCAGTGAGCAAATTGTGAGACATGATAATTTGTCTGTGCATGTGCAAGGGTCAAACGCACCATGTGAAAGTTCTAGAATCCAAATCGCTCTTTAAGACGGCCAAACAGTACGGTTTCTTTCTCCAAGTGACTGTTAAGTGCCAAAGCAAAAGAAATATTAGTGAGAAAATGTGCTAACAAAATTTAAGTGAGTGATGTCATGCGTGTCATGGAGAGAGCAGTTAGCGCGCAATGACGAATTGATCTGAACGACAACCGTCATGGTAAATTGATTGATTTATGCACCTGCATAACTCCCCGCACAGACCTGGTGCACATTGTTGGGATATTTGAAATTGCTTGGGGTACGTCATGGAAATCGAGGAGAAGGCACTGGATAGGGAATAGTGAGGAAGTCGTGCTATATTTACCAGAAACTAGTGAAATGATCTACACGCCATCAATTGCCGGCCGAAAGCGCGGGAATCTGATAGGGCCACGTCATTTCTCACTCAGATAGCGTAGATAGCTGTTGGTCACAAACTGAGAGGTAACAACACTCTTAGATGCAAACGATAATACATACATACGCAATACTGGAGGTCAATAATGAGTATATGATTGGTTGCATACAATTATTGAGTGTACAAAGGCTGTTTCGATGTTATTAATGTGAGCATCAACAGAGTGTGAACGATTTTTAGTCTTACGCCTTCAACAATCAATGGGCTGCATTGTCACATCCTTCCAAAGCGGATGTATAGGTTGGCGTTATTACCAAAAATCCAAATGCGACGCTCGTTACCACATCCTAAAAATGACCGTCAATGGAGCGCCAACGAGTTTTGGCATTGCATTATGAAACATCGAGTAGGCTGTGCGGTTACAGTATGTCTTAATCTAACTGTCGGCCGCCTTTATATGGAACAATGGTGGTGGCCACATTTCTACTATGTCTGAAAAATGAGTGTCAACAGAGTGTCAAAGACTTTTGGCCTTGCATCTTGGAAAATGCATGAGCTGTGCGGTGACGTTACCCCATAATAGTGCTATTGGCCGCATTTCTAGGCAAAACCTTTTGCAACAACATTGCTACTATGTATTAAAAATCTGCGTCAACGGAGCGTCAATGACCTTTGGCCTTGTATCATGGAAAATCCTAGGGCTGTGCTGCAACATTGACCTATAATCTGATCATCGGCTTCCTTTCTAGGCAAAGACTGTTGCTACAACATCGCAACTATGTCCTAAAAATGAGCGTGCACGGAGCGACAACGACTTTTGGCCTTGTATCATGGAAAATCCTAGGGCTGTGCGGCAACAATCGGTCATAATCTGATTACCGGCTGCCTTTCTAGGCAAGAACGCTTGCTGTAACATCGCAGGTATGTCCTAAATATGGACGTCAACGGAGTGTCAACGACTTTGGCCATGCATCTTGGAAAATCCGTGGGATCTGCGGCGACATTCACACATCATCGAACCACCGCCCGTCTTTCTAGGCAAAAATGCATTTGACAACATCGTCACTATGCTCTAAAGATGAGAGTCAACGGAGCATCAACGATTTTAGGCCTCCCGTCTTGGAAAATCAAGGGGCTATGCGACCACAATGATATATAATCGTGCTAGTGGCTGCGTTTCTAGGCTATTATGCTTACGACAAGATCATAACCATATCCCAAAATGAGCGTCAACGGAGCGTCAACGATTTGAGTGCTGGCATCTTGGATGATCTAACCGCAATGGAATGCAGATAAACCACAATGAAGTTATCGGCAGTCTTTATTGGCAAAAATGCAAGTGACAATATCGCGTCCACCTCCTACAATTCAGCGCCCACGTTGCGTCAAGGCTCCGAACGCTACACAACAATAAACTGCATCATGCCGTTCCTAAATGGAGTTTGACGCGCTCAGTCATTGCAATTTTTCCTTGTATTCAACTTCACAACGATGCATGCAATGTCTTACTGATCTGATTATCTTCCTTGTAGCTGTACATTCTTTATTTGAGAACCCGCAGTCGGCTTTAGTGTATCGTTTTTTTCGGCAGTCTCTCGAGTTGGAATACCCAGCATCCTCATTTCTGCCGCTATGTCAGATACAAAATCTTTGAACACCTCATTGCTCGAGGTTATGATCAAATACAAAAATGAAGTTGTCTTTATTCGCGATTTGAGCGACCTTACATTACAAATCATCTTGGATGCGTGGTGGGAATCAATGAATGAAGGCTCGATTCAGCCTATTGCTTGGAAGAATTCTAGACATGCCCCGTCGTGGCGATTGAATTCACACTACGGAATTGAGGAGACCGGCAGCCCTGGCATCATTTGTATCGTTTGTCATCAAGTTCTTCGCCATCCATCAGAACATGGGACCAGCGCAATGGGGAAACACTTGCTGGCTAAAGCTTACATTGCAAAGTAAAACGAATTAACAGAGTCAGAGGCCACTGAATTGATTAGTTCGATAGTAGATGAAACGGCTTTGGCCATCCTGAAGAGGCAAGGAAGTCGAGGAATCACAATAGTAAGTTTGCAGAGGAAAATCAGATTTGATATCAAGTGTAATCCATATTGATCGAAATGACGGACAAAACATTCCAAACTGGCAGCAAAGGACTTTGAAACTTCTGAATTTCACCAAGACACGTGGAATCGCTACCTCATGATAGGATTTGTTTCTGCAGACATTCCATGGAACGCTATATCAAATCTGGAGCTACGACGGTCATATAAGGCATTACGCGACAATCTAGTCCTACTGTCTGCTATGACCCTTAGCAAAATTCGCCCGAGGGAAAATGCACTGACTGTGGATGTAATTACGAAGCAATTGCCATTATGAAATATAGTTAGTGTAGCTTTGACGGATGGACTTCAACAAACAAACTGGCCATAACGTCGGTCATTGTATACTATATGGATCGAAATTGGGCATTGTGTGAAGTTCAACTCGCTTTCCATCAGGTTGATTGCCTATTCAGTTCCTGTTTGGAAAGCTAATTAAAGATGATAGGTCAAGGGCCCACATACTGGAGCAAGGCTAGCCATACATTTGACGGACGTGCTTGATCGATTCGATCTTACCAATAACCATTTGCTTGGTATTACCACTGATAATGCTTCCTCAATCAACTCAATGACACGCGAGCTGCAGTCAACACTTGCGGCCTCTGGAATCGACTGGCCGGCATTCAGGAACCATATACCATGCGTGGAGCACGTCATACAGCTGGCTGTAGGTGCATTCATGAGCAGTCTCGGTGTAAAATGCCGCACCTAGCCTTATGAAGCCCATGAGCGCGATGACCAATTTGGAGAGAATGAAAGCATAGACATTGGGACGAGTCAAAGACTTCGAAAAGAGGGCAATGCTAGAATCAACAAGGTGTCAGCCATGAGACCAGGTTTAGCAAAGACAATTGAGAAAGTACGTATTTCATGAGATTCTGAAAGTCCTGAAACTGACCTTCATATAGCAGAGAATGCTTGCTGAATTAATTACGCAGACACCTGGTCACCGAAACCGGTTCATTGACTGTCAAAAAGCCAAAGTCCACATTGCAGTACTTCCGATTATGGATGTGAAGACATGTTGGAACTCTACTCTGGAGTTGCTCGGGCGCACCTACCGATTACGGGAATTCACACGGAAGTGGCTTCAAAACCCAAAATACGCTGAATACCTGCCACCTATTCACAACTCAGAATGAATGGACGATTGTCAAGTATGTTATGGAAGTAATGACGCCATTTCAATATTGCACCCTTTCGATGTTGAAGGGCATACAGTCACATTGCATCACGGTATCACAGTGTACAATGACATGTTCGATCACATGGCTGGTGTGATGCGAGCTTTCGCCAGGAAGAAGACTCGATGGAAGGAAGACTTGTTCTTCGCAGTGAAGTTAGCTCGACAGAATCTTTTCAAATACTATTCCGAAGTGACTCCAACCACGAGCATGATTCTGATTTCGGCAAAATATCTCAATCCTTTCCGGAAGTTGCGATCGTTTAGGAAGTGGGACAAGGGAATGGATATCAATCCTGAGGACGAGACATCCTACACTACACAATACCAAGAGGCCTTTCTGAAGTATGTGGAGAATGAATACTGTGCCAGACATCAGCATGTGCCAGTCAATACACTCGAAACGGTACCGAGCAGCAATCTCATCCCCTCTGCAATGGCTTCAAGGTCCTATCAATCACGCTTTGATACATATGATTTGTCCAGCAATGATGAGGAATCCTTAATGCGTAACAATGTGGCTGAGACGACACCCAGACCAAGCGATCACGCAGCCTGCTTAACCACCGCCGCCAGGCTCTATCTGAATTCGCCGCCTGAAGCACTGAAGAACTGCGGTCAAATCAATCCAAATCTCAATGATTACCACTCCGACTCAATGGAGATTAGTAGTACATTTTGGTCACCGGACATAACCGATTGGTGGCGCCATCAGGAGGTCAAGCACTCAAAGTACACTGATCTCTCCAACGTGGCGCATGGTCATATTCTCCATCATACCACATGGTGTCGGACTGGAGGCCAGTTTTTCCCTTGGCTAAGATGTTATTGGCTGGAGGCAAGCAAAAACCACAGGCAAGACCCTTCGCGGAAAAGTCATTGTCAGCCAGTTCGCTCGAGCCAATGATGGGATTTTGGCCTGCACTGACCCAGAATTAGATACTACAACCACAGAACACAAGTCGGAACTGAAGAAACAGGCGGAGGAAAGGACATTGCACAGAATGGCCAAGGTTCACAACTTTTTTGTGATGTGGCAGGGCAGCCAAAACCTACATGCTACCCAGATGGAATCTCGCGCTCAAAATAAGCAGCTGACCGCCGTAGGATACATTTCAGACACGGAAGAGATAATCAAAGCATCCTGGTCCCTCTTTCAATATGATGGTGCGGCTGCATTTAAATTGTCAGAAAGATCACCTTTGCCACCAGCTTTGTCTTCAAAGGACCTCCCTGGAGGACGAACTCAAATCTTTAATGTCCAACAAATCTTGAGAATCAACCGTCATCCAGTCGAAAGTGACGAGGACAGCACACCTGAAAGAATTCCAGACACAGATGATTGGCTAAACTGGAATGGCGACTTGGATAATCCAAATAAGAAGGAAGAGAATTGCGCAGCGGATGATAAATCCAATATAGACCCGAACACTGGCATTGAGGATCCGGCATGCTCAGAGCAGCATGATGTGAGCGCCGCGCCAACTCTGCCTGGATTGGTTCGGCCAACATGGAAGTCGAAGAGACAGGCTGAACAGGTTTTGGTGATGGTCAATGGAGTAGAAACGCGGTGAAATAAAGGAGGGATGAAAATGTAGTACAGAATGCGTCAATGGTTCACCAGCTTTATGTAGCTTCACCGAGAGTTTCAGATAGAGATATGTCATGGGCGAATGGTAAGAAGTAGCATGTGAATATCGGTTCATAAATAGATGTATAGCAGGCGCAATGAATCTTTTGGCATGATACATCATTTTTAGTTGTGTGAGAGTGAACAGTGCAAGATTATTATGCTGCTTGGCTTTGCCACAGGGCCTAGTCTCAATCATGTAGAAAGACAACCAGTAAGATCAAATCAGGATGAAAACAATTATTGTGGGGACGGATTTCAGTGCGGTCATCACCTGGGTTGGTTTAGGGTTGAGCGCGGCGAAGCCGCACTTTAGTTCTTGTGTACCTGTCAATTAGACCTAGCGACAGTCAGTGAGTTTGGGTCAATAGAGAGATTCAGGACACCGGACACCGTACAACAGCTTATGAGTCTGGGCACTTCACTGGTTTGACGAACTCGACTCGGATTTAGATTTCGAATTGCGGCATCATCGACACGGTCTCGGAGGAGTACAGACAGACTCGACACGTGTACGGACGACAAGATGCCCGAATCGACAGCGATCACGATTAAGAAGTTTGATGGTACGGACTACAAGAGCTGGAGTTTGGAAATCGAAATACTCTTGGAGCAGAAGCAGGTTCTCGGCATTGTCGACGGTAGAGAGGAAGCACCGGATGCGAAGGACGCGACTGAGACTAAAGCATGGAAGAAGCAGCACAGAATCGCGCGGTCGACCATTCTCCTCGCGATGGAGTGGTCATTGCAGCAGCAGTATGGCATTCAGAACTATGCAAAGGTGCTGTGGGATCAGCTGAAGGAGGACTACAAGTCGAAGGTGAAGGTGAATGTTTGGGCTTTGCGAGACAAGATGTCAGCTGTGAGATTGAGCGATTGTGAGAATGTACAGGAGTACGCATCGAAGATTCAGAGTTATGTGAATGACTTCAATCTTTGCGCCGATACCGATACTAGCTCAAGTACTGGTAGTGGTACGATGCCGAAGAGCGAGCACACCTAGTACCTGAGGAAGGGTATACCGAAGGATGATGATTGGAGGTATTTCACCCAGTTGATGTACGACAAGATCGACACCCTGGCCGACGAACCGGAGGAGATTGTCATGAAGATGAAAGCCCACGAAGCGAGATTACGGAAGGAAGACGATTCGGACGTGGCAGCCATGTTCTCAAAGTTGCGGACGAAGAGCGATAAACGGAGGCAGACTCGGACGTCCCGGAAGTCCCGCGATAGCAGCAGTGAGAGTGATGGTAGTAGTTCGGAGAGTGAGAAGCATCGCCGCAGGCATACTCAGGAGTGCTACAGATGCCATAAGGTGGGGCACATTGCGCGGTATTGTCCAAGCACGGCACCAATGGAGAGCGCGGCACCAATGGAGAGTGCAGCACAGACAGAGACTGCCGC
>Ga0307515_10026075_pt1 | contig 10078 bp, 11 predicted proteins | sample 17_EM_MG_FD_194513 | JGI IMG/M metagenome (GOLD analysis project Ga0307515, IMG submission 194513) | Populus trichocarpa ectomycorrhiza microbial communities from riparian zone in the Pacific Northwest, United States - 17_EM | ecosystem: Host-associated > Plants > Roots > Unclassified | place...
ATCGTGTCCTGCGGAGGCGTGGAATAGCATTTCTTGCCAACTCAGCCTTGTGAAGGGAAAAGACCGTTCCTAAAGTAAGAGTTCGAATAGAGGCAGATTCCATGACCTTCCACCCCTCCGTCCTCGAAGCCATCGGCAACACTCCCCTGATCAAGCTCAAGGGCGCCTCCGAGGCGACCGGCTGCACCATTCTCGGCAAGGCGGAGTTCCTGAACCCCGGCCAATCGGTGAAGGATCGCGCCGCGCTCTACATCATCCGCGACGCGGAGCGGAAGGGGCTGCTGCGGCCGGGCGGCGTTATCGTCGAGGGCACGGCCGGCAATACCGGCATCGGCCTGACGCTCGTTGCCAAGGCGCTCGGCTACCGCACCGTCATCGTCATTCCGGAAACGCAGAGCCAGGAAAAGAAGGACGCACTGAAGCTGCTCGGCGCCGAACTCGTCGAAGTGCCAGCCGTTGCCTACAAGAACCCGAACAACTACGTGAAGGTGTCCGGCCGGCTGGCGGAGCAACTGGCAAAGACCGAGCCGAACGGAGCGATCTGGGCAAACCAGTTCGACAACGTCGCCAACCGCCAGGCGCATATCGAAACGACCGCGAAGGAAATCTGGAACGATACCGACGGCAAGGTTGATGGCTTCATCTGCTCGGTCGGCTCCGGCGGAACGCTGGCGGGCGTGGCTGCCGGCCTCAAGGCTTTCAACCCAGGCATCAAGATCGGCATCGCCGATCCCGATGGTGCGGCTCTTTATGAATTCTACCAGAACGGCACGCTGCAATCCGAAGGTTCCTCGATCACCGAAGGCATCGGCCAGGGTCGCATCACCGCCAATCTCGAGGGCTTCACGCCTGACTTCGCCTATCGGATCTCCGATGCCGAAGCGCTTCCCTATCTCTTCGACCTCGTTGAAAACGAGGGTCTCTGCCTTGGCGGCTCGACGGCGATCAACATTGCCGGCGCCGTCAATCTCGCCAGGGACCTTGGACCTGGCCACACCGTCGTGACCATCCTCTGCGACTACGGCAACCGCTATCAGTCGAAGCTCTTCAACCCCGACTTCCTGAGGTCGAAGGGCCTGCCCGTTCCCGGCTGGATGGCCACGTCATCCGATATACACATCCCCTACGAACCCGCAGCGTGAGACCCCATGCCCGTCAATGCCCTTTATCGTGACGATTTCTATCTTTCGACATGCGAGGCGGTCGTCACCGCCGTTCACGAAGACGGGGGCATCGAACTCGACCAGACCTGTTTCTATGCGACCTCAGGTGGCCAGCCAGGCGACACCGGCCTGCTCGAACGGACCGACGGCACCAAGATCGCGCTCGGCCAGACAAAGCACGGTGCGAGCAAGGACATCATCATCCACGTACCGCTCGAAGGCGAGTCTCGGGCTAAAGTCGGCGAGACGCTGGTGCTGCATGTCGACTGGCCGCGGCGCTACAGGCTGATGCGGATGCACACGGCCTGCCACCTGCTGTCCGTCGTCTGCTCCTATCCGATCACCGGGGCCGCCGTCGGCGAGGACGAAAGCCGCGTCGATTTCGACATGAGCGAGACGATCGACAAGGACGAGGTGACGGCCAAGCTGATGGAACTGGTCGGCCAGAACTACCCCGTCTACTTGCAGTGGATCACTGACGAAGAGCTTGCGGCCAACCCAGGCATCGTCAAATCGAAGAATGTGCGCCCGCCGATGGGGCTCGGGCGCGTCAGCCTCGTCTGCATCGGCGAGAACTCCTCGATTGACAGCCAGCCCTGCGGCGGCACACATGTCTCGGAAACACAGGAAGTCGGCCAGATTCATATCGCCAAGATCGAGAAAAAGGGCAAGGAGAACCGGCGCTTCCGTATCCGCTTCGGCACGCCCGGCGACGAAGCCTGATTATCAAGGGAGATTACAATGAGTGAGACCAAGAGCCGTTTCGTCGTCTCTGCCGACTGGCTGCAGGCCGAGCTCGGGAAACCGGATCTGCGCGTGCTGGACGCCTCCTTCTATTTGCCGGCACAGAAGCGTGATGCCGATGCCGAATATGCGGCCGGCCATATTCCCGGCGCCATCCGCTTCGACCAGGACAAGATCGCCGACCATTCGACATCGCTGCCGCACACGATCCCCTCACCCGACTATTTCGCCACTGAGGCCGGCAAGCTCGGCATCAGCGAGAACGATCGCATCGTCGTCTATGACGGCATCGGCCTATTCGCCTCGCCGCGCGTCTGGTGGCTGTTCCGGGTGATGGGCGCAAAGAACGTCTTCGTGCTCGACGGCGGGCTCGACGGGTGGAAGGCCGAGGGCCGCCCACTCGAAACCGTAGCGCCGCAATATGCGCCGGTGACGTTCACCGCCAGCTTCGACGAAAACCGCGTGGTGACGCTTGATACGATGCGCGACATCGTCTCCAGCGGCGCGATGCAGATTGCCGATGCCCGCAGCGCCGGTCGCTTTGCCGCCGCTGAGCCCGAGCCGCGCGCGGGCATGCGTTCCGGCCATATGCCCGGCGCCCGAAGCCTCCCTTCCGGTGTCTTCGCCACTCAGGGTCGCTTCAAATCGCTGCCCGAACTCCGGCAAACAATCGAGGATGCCGGCATCGATCTTTCAAAGCCCGTCGTCACCTCCTGCGGCTCGGGGATCACTGCCGCGATCATCACGCTGGCGCTGGAATCACTCGGCCATAACGACAACAAGCTTTATGACGGGTCGTGGAGCGAATGGGGCAGCCGCGACGATACGCCTGTCGTCACCGGTCCGCCGACGCCGGTCAAAGCCTGATCGCCATGGGGAAAACACCCGCTTCGCTCAAGGCTCACATCACCCGGCTCGAAATGACGGGGCCGCCGAAGGCGAGCATGCCGGTGCCCGTCAACATCCAGACGGCGATCATGCGCACTCCGGAGATACCGCTGCCCTTCTACCGCTATCTCTACCGACAGGTGGGCGCGCGCTGGCAATGGGTGGATAGGCTACGCATGAGCGACGAGAAGCTTACAGAAACGCTGCACGACAAGCGCAACAACATCAGCGTCCTCTATGTGAACGGCGCGCCCGCCGGCTTCTACGAATATTTCTGCGAGGACGAGGATGTGATCGAGCTCAGCCATTTCGGCCTGATCGAACATGCGCTCGGCCTCGGCATCGGCAAATGGTTCCTGCTGCAGGCGCTCTATGCCATCTGGTCGCTCAATCCGAAACACGTCATCACGACGACCAACAATCTCGACCATCCGCGTGCGCTGCAGCTCTACCAGATGTTCGGCTTCTCCCCCGTGTCCACAGGCACCGGCATCGTCCGGCCGCTCAGCGACAAGGAACTCCTGGAACTCGCGCGGAAAAGCTGACTGCTCCTCTGCGTGGAGGAGTAGCTAACGCCGCGTCAGGCTGTTCGGCCGTCGCGGATCGTTGCGACGCTCGAAATCGAGCGTGCGGCCCGACTGTTCCTTCAGCTCCGCCACTTCCTGGCGCAGAGCTCTCAGTTCTTCGAGTATTTCTGCATTCTGTTGCGCCAGCAGCGCGAGATCGACATCGGCCAAGTGCTTCTCCTTTTCGCCTTACAGCGTTCGGATAAGCAGAGTACTCCGCTTTTCGCTCGCCGACGACACGCAGTCGCACGCAAGAATCGGGTGGCTTGAACCGTCGTCCGGGTGCATTTCATGGCTATCACAAAGGAGACTTGCCATGACCGCCATTCGTTTTGTCGCCATGCCGACCACTGAGGCTGAACACCTTTGGAACGGCGGCCGCGACGCCTATGACAAGCTGCCCGAGACGATGATTTCCGATGGCCCGGGCAATCCCTGCCGCCATTGCCTGAGGAATATCGACGAGGGTAGGGAATTGCTGGTGTTTGCGTATCGGCCCTTCCCGGAGTTGCAGCCCTATGCCGAAACCGGACCGGTTTTCCTGCACAGGCAACCCTGCGCGCGTTACGCCGCGGAGGAAATCCTACCGCCAGTGCTGACGACCAGCCGTAACTTCATCGTTCGCGGCTATAGCGAGAACGACCGCATCGTCTAAGACACCGGCGCGGTGACTGATATCGCCGATATCCCGGCCTATGGGGAAAAGCTGTTGGCGCGGCCCGATATCGCTTATGTGCATGTGCGCTCGGCGCGCAACAACTGCTTCCAGTGCCGGATCGACAAAGTGAAGGCGCCGGCCCTTGCGGAAGCCGGCGCCTTTACCTGACCTAGAGTCAGGAAGCTTACGCTACGTTCAGCACGCTCTCCGGCGCGAAGGCTTCATAGCCCAGCGCGTCGGCGACCGGCTTGTTGGTGATGCGGCCTTTGTGCACGTTGAGACCGTTTCTCAGATGCCTGTCCTCGGCGATGGCGCGCAGGCCGCGATCGGCAAGCGCCAGGCCGTAGACCAGTGTGGCATTGTTCAGTGCGTGTGCCGAGGTGACCGGGACGGCACCCGGCATGTTGGCGACGCAATAATGCACGACACCGTCGACCACGTAGGTCGGATCGGAATGGGTCGTTGCATGCGAGGTCTCGAAGCATCCGCCCTGGTCGATGGCGACGTCGACGATGACGGAACCTTTCTTCATGCCGGAAAGCATCTCGCGGGTGACGAGCTTCGGAGCGGCAGCACCCGGGATCAGCACGGCGCCGATAACGAGATCGGCCGAGAAAACCTCGTCCTCCAGCGCCTGGATGCTGGAATAGCGCGTGTGGATACGGCCTGCGAAGATGTCGTCGAGTTGGCGCAGGCGCGGCAGCGATTTGTCGAGGATGCTGACATCGGCGCCAAGGCCGGCAGCCATCCTGGCCGCATGCAGGCCGACGACGCCGCCGCCGATGACCGCGACCTTGGCCGGCAGCACGCCGGGCACACCGCCGAGCAGCACGCCGAGGCCGCCATTGGCCTTCTGCAGGGCGGTCGCTCCCGCCTGGATCGACAGGCGCCCGGCGACCTCGGACATCGGCGCCAGCAGCGGCAGGCCGCCGCGCTCGTCCGTCACCGTCTCATAGGCAATCGCAGTCACGCCGGAGGCGAGCAGACCCTTGGTCTGTTCGGGATCTGGCGCCAGATGCAGATAGGTATAGAGAAGCTGACCGTCGCGAAGCTGCGCCCATTCGGAGGGCTGCGGCTCCTTCACCTTGACGATCATGTCGCATTTTTCGAAGATATCCTTGGCGGAAGCTGCAATCTTCGCGCCTGCCGCGGCATAGGCGGCGTCATCAGCGCCGATGCCGGCGCCCGCCTTGGTTTCCACCCAAACCTCGTGGCCATGGGCGACATATTCACGAACCGAGGCCGGCGTCAGGCCGACACGATATTCATGATTCTTGATTTCCTTCGGGCAACCGACACGCATTCGCGTTCCTCTCCATTTTTACGTCCGCGACCGCGGACTTTTTCGAATGAGAAATTCAACCATCAAGACAGCGAAATGTCCTTGCAAAGACGATTTGCGAAGACGTGATTTTTCGGCGATTATTGCGTTATCTCTGTCTTTCTTCGAAGGTTCTTCGAATGGCTGATCTCGACACCATCGATCTTGCGATTCTCAGGGCGTTGCAAGCCAATGCCCGCATCACCAATGCCGAGCTCGCCGAAAGGGTCGGACTGTCGCCCTCGGCCTGTTCGCGCCGTCTCGACATCCTGGAAAGAGGCGGCGTCATCGGCGGCTACCATGCCCGGCTTTCGCATAAGGCGCTCGACTACAAGATGATCGCCATCGTGCATATCTCGCTCTCCGGCCAGTTCGCCAAGACGCTGTCGGAGTTCGAGGCGGCGGTGAAGCTCTGCCCGAACGTGCTCGTCTGCTACCTGATGTCGGGCGAATACGATTATATCCTCAGGATCGCCGCCCGCGACCTCGAGGACTACGAACGCATTCACCGCGACTGGCTCTCGGCCCTGCCCCACGTCGTCAAGATCAATTCCAGCTTTGCGCTCCGGGAAATCATCGACAAGCCGAATGTCGGGCTTTGAGCCCTTGCATATTTTTCGAAATCCTGCCCAGTCTTTGACCTCTCGCTCCATGGCAAGTCATGACATCGAAGACCCAAGGCTATATCTTTGTCCTTTTGGCGATCACCATCTTTTCGCTGCAGGACGCCATCTCGAAACATCTGGCCACGGCCTATCCGCCGATCTTCGTGACGATGATCCGCTATTGGGCTTTTGCGCTTTTCACCATCATTCTCGCTTCGAAGATGCGCGGCGGCATCAAGGCCACGGCCCGCACCAGGCGCCCCTTGCTCCAGGTGACGCGCGGCGTGCTGCTTGCGGTCCAGGTTGTTCTGGCCATCACCTGCTTTGCCGTGATCGGCCTTGCCCATTCGCAGGCGATCTTTGCCGCAACGCCGATCCTGATCGCACTGCTGTCGATGCCGATATTAGGCGAGCGAGTCGGATGGCGGCGGTGGACGGCGATCGGCGCAGGGCTCTTCGGCGTGCTGCTGATCCTGAAACCGGAAGGCCAGTTCTTCGATGTGAAGCTGCTTCTCGCCATCGTCTCCTGCTTCATCTTCGCCTTCTATGTCATCGCCACCCGGCTGGTCAGCCGCGACGACTCGTCGATGACCAGCTTCTTCTATACCGGCGTCATCGGCGCCATCACCATGACCATCGTCGGGCCGTTCTACTGGAGCTGGATGTCGGCGGGCGACTGGGGCTGGATGGCGCTCGTCTGCATGACCAGCATCTCCAGCCATTATTTCCTGATCCGCGCCTATGATCTTCTCGATGCCGCAGCCGTCCAGCCGCTGACCTATCTGCAGCTCGTCTACGCCTCGGTCATCGGCATGACGATCTATGGCGAAACGCTGAGCCTGAACACCGTCATCGGGTCGATCATCGTGGTTGCGGCCGGCATCTTCACGATCTGGCGCGAGCATGTGGTGGGACGCAGGGCCGCTGCCGCCAATTGACGGTTTCACTGCAATTTTAGCCAAACCTCTAAAATCATTTCAATTCTCCCGCGCTATGTTCCCCTCACGACGCTCACGGAGAAAACATGACCCGCAACCTGAAAATCACGGCCCGAAAGGCCGACCGGAAAAACTGCCGCGTCTTCGGCAACGTCAAATATTTGAACAGCCAGGTGGATGCGCGCATCCTCAACCTGTCGGCAACCGGCGCCGCCCTGGAGATGAAGGGGCCGCTTCATGCTGCCTCCGGCAGCAAGGTACACATCGAGGCCGAAAATCTCGGATTGATCGAAGGCGTCATCCGCTGGATGCACAATGGCCGTGTCGGCATCCAGTTCGACGTGAACTCGAATGCACGGGCGCAGATCTCCTCTTATTTCCGTTTCTTCCACAAGGAAGTGCGGCCGGTGCTGGCGACGCGCCAGCTGGTCATATCAGGCGCCAATGGTGACCGGACGGCTCACTTGGCGACATCCACACTGAAATCGTAGGGCTGCATTGCCTTGGCGCCGAAGGAACGGCTGAGATCGTTCCAGTAGCTGCGGTTGACGTTGACGTCGAGGGTGACCGAGCCCTGCGTCTGCGGCAGCCTGGCGCCGAGATCCCTGACATTGACCGTTGCGGTATTGGCGTTGGCGCCGGACAGCAGGATCGTTTCCGTGCCCAGCGGCACGTTGACCGCGCCGGGCGCCTGATTGGTGGAGAGCGGCTCGCTTGATATGATCTGGCCGTCTCCGCCGAGGAACTTGATATCGCAGGTCTGGCATTCGCCCTGCGTCCAGCCGGGATTGACCTTCAGTTCGACCCGCGGCGGCAGGGAGCGAGTGCCCTCCTGAGCATGGGCGACGCCGACGATGTCGAACAGGCTGGCGGACGCGCTGACCTCGATCGGTTTCGGATTGGCTGAACTGCCCTGTGCGGCGGCCATGATGAGGGCCGGTGCGCCGATGCCGAGAAGAAGCGCCTTCTGCAGTTGCTGCTCGCGATAGATCAAGGCGATCGCGCCGCCGATAATGAAGAAGACGACGATGGCGGCAAGCGCGCAGGCGACAGAGATCCACGGGTTTGCCGTCGTCGTCAGCCATTTCTCCACGTCGCCGCTGTAGAGCGCCTGCGCCTTGTCGACCAGACTGGGCGCGATGCCTCCGAAACCTCCGACCAAAGCGATAACGACCTTGTTCATAATCCCGTCTCCCCCAATGGTTCCAGCTGTTATCACTGTACCACAAATTGCATTTTGCGACTATGCCGCCCTCCTGTCGGATTGTTTTGCCGTTCTGTCATTTTCACGGTGTACTCCTCGGCAAATCGTCCTAATTCTGACGGGCCGGACGATGCATGATCTTTGAAGGAGAATTTCCATGTCTTCCATTTTCGATGTTGGCGCCATGAGCCGCCGTTCCCTGCTTGGCGGCCTCGCCGCCACTTCCGCCCTGGTGCTGTTGCATCCGTTCAGCGCGCGCGCCAGCGCCAACCAGGCCCATCTCAGGCTGATGGAAACGACCGACATTCACGTCAACGTCTTTCCCTATGACTATTATGCCGACAAGCCGAACGACACGATGGGCCTGTCGCGTACAGCGACGATCATCGACGCGATCCGCGCCGAAGCCGCCAATTCGCTGCTGATCGACAATGGCGATGTGCTGCAAGGCAATCCGATGGGCGATTACATGGCCTATCAGCACGGCATGAAGGACGGCGACGTCCATCCGGTGATCAAAGCGATGAACACGCTCGGCTACACGGTCGGCACGCTCGGCAATCACGAGTTCAACTACGGCCTCGACTTCATGTTCAAAGTGCTGTCAGGCGCGAACTTCCCCTTCGTCTGCGCCAACCTCACCAAGGGCCAGCTTGCCTCGGACCCGAAGCAGGACGATCTGTTCTTCAAGCCCTACATGATTCTGGAAAAGCAGATCAAGGACGGCTCCGGCAATGAAAGCCCCGTCAAGATCGGCTTCATCGGCTTCGTGCCGCCACAGATCATGCTGTGGGACATCAAGAACCTCGAAGGCAAGGCGCAGACGCGCGACATCGTCGAGGCCGCCAAGGCATGGGTTCCCGCCATGAAGGAAGCCGGTGCCGATATCGTCATCGCGCTCTCGCACTCCGGCATCGATGGCGCAGCGCCCTCCGAAAAGATGGAAAATGCCTCACTGCATCTTGCCGCCGTCGACGGGATCGATGCGATCTTCACCGGCCACCAGCATCTCGTTTTCCCCGGGCCGAAGACCTGGGACGGTGTGGCGAATGCCGACCCGGTCAAGGGTACGCTGCACGGCAAGCCCGCCGTGATGGCCGGCTTCTGGGGCTCGCATCTCGGTCTCATCGACCTTTTGCTCGAAAAGGACGGCAACAGCTGGAAGATCGTCGATTTCACTTCGGAAGCACGGCCGATCTATCATCGCGACGACAAGAAGAAGGTGGTTGCCGACTACGCCGACAAGAAGGAAGTGGTCGAGGCCGCCAAGGCCGAACACGAGGCAACACTCACCTATGTCCGCACCCCCGTCGGCAAGACTGCGGCGCCGCTCTATTCCTACTTCGCGCTGGTCGCCGACGACCCCTCGGTGCAGATCGTCAGCCAGGCACAGACCTGGTACATCAAGCAGATGCTTGCTGACACCGAGTTCAAGGACCTGCCGGTTCTTTCGGCGGCTGCCCCCTTCAAGGCCGGCGGGCGCGGCGGCGCCGACTACTATACCGACGTTCCAGCCGGCGATATCGCCATCAAGAACGTCGCCGACCTCTATCTCTACCCGAACACGGTCCAGGCTGTTGCCATCACCGGCGCACAGGTGAAGAACTGGCTCGAAATGTCCGCCGGCATGTTCAATCACATCGAGGCCGGCTCGAAGGATGCAGCACTTCTCAACAACGACTTCCCGTCCTACAATTTCGACGTGATCGACGGGGTGACATACCAGATCGACCTGTCGCAGCCGCCGAAATATGATTCGTCAGGCAAGGCGATCAATCCGGACGCAAACCGCATCCAGAACCTCGCCTTCGACGGCAAGCCGATCGATCCGGCTCAGAAGTTCGTCGTTGTCTCGAACAACTACCGCGCCGGCGGCGGCGGCAATTTCCCCGACATCAAGGCGGACAAGGTGATCTTCCAGGCGCCGGACACCAACCGCGACGTCATCGTCCGTTACATCCACGATCAGGGCACGATCAACCCGTCGGCCG
>Ga0307515_10026076_pt1 | contig 10078 bp, 17 predicted proteins | sample 17_EM_MG_FD_194513 | JGI IMG/M metagenome (GOLD analysis project Ga0307515, IMG submission 194513) | Populus trichocarpa ectomycorrhiza microbial communities from riparian zone in the Pacific Northwest, United States - 17_EM | ecosystem: Host-associated > Plants > Roots > Unclassified | place...
GCGGAACTAGAGCCTACTTGTAATCAGGTCGCTGATTATTTAACATTCGTCACTTGACCCTTAACCACGTCGGGAATCTTGGCGTGCCATGGCGCCTTTTACCTCCCAAATATTGATAGAAGGGCTCAAGGAGCGCGTGGAGGCCGTGACTGCTCAAAGAAAGGCTACTCAGACTCTCTGCGGTTTCGATTATTGACACTTATTCAGGCGATCGCTTGTATTTGGGCACCAGCGTCGGTAACCTCCTCATATATAGCTTAGAAAGGCTTCAAGGTAGTGATAAACGCGAAGTAGCTACGTCCTCCCATCACGACGCTCTGGGTGCCGACCGAACTACGGCCACGCTGGTGGACACGAAAAAGGGCCTCACAAGGAGAGGTATCGAACAGTTAGGATACTTGAAGGACATTGGATCATTGGTCTCACTATCGGGTTTGCGATTTGGTTCTGCTTCGCGGCTCCACACTAATCCGCTAGCAGATAACGTTGTCAGCTTGCATGCCCTCCCTAACTTGACTCCAACCACTACATTGCAACAGACAAGAGGAGCCCTGTGTTTTACTATTGAAACCTGGGTCTTATACAGTCTCCCCGATGGCACCCTCAGTCCCAACAAGGACACTCATGGCGTGCCAACCGTCTTGACGTTTTTGGCCGTAGGGTGTAAACGAAGAATAATCGTCTTCTCGTGGAAGGATGGTGAAGCTCAGGATCCCAAGGTGCTCCTCCTGCTGTTCGTTTGATATTAACTGATCTTATTTCGAAGGATATCGCACTCCCTCATTCACCTCGTGCAATTGCCGTTCTGAACTATAACATGGCAGTCATGGCATACTCTCAGACCGCGCAGATAGGATACTTTCTCCTCGACCTCACGACTTCTGGGACTACTGACATCGACCTTCCGTCCACTGTTCATAATACACCTTCCACTGGGCTCTCTGGTGCTGTGGGAATGGGAATGAATGCGTTCAGTGGTCTGGGAGGCTACATGGGTACTCTTGGACTCGGAACTAAGACAAAACCGACCATAATCAAGACGGCACCGGGAGAGTTTATGATACCAAAGGACGGTAAGTACAATGGGCTCACCGTAAATATCTCTGACATGTCCCCACGAAGACACTGGCATCTTCCTCGGTATGGACGGGAAACCAACAAGACACCTCGGTATTGACTGGCCGGGTACACCAGAAGAAACTGGTAAATATATTTCATTTGAACGGGAGAGTTTTGATCCCTGACAATAAACAGTTTTCGTCAAACCTTATCTCTTTGCGATTTTCCCCCCGAACACGGTCCCAACAGACAAGGCACAAGGAGCCCAGTCTTCGACAATACCAACATCAGTGCTACAAATCCGGTCGTCCTTGTCCCTCTTGCCAGTGCAAACGTTATCTTATCCGTTCAATAAGGCCCCCGACCCATCAGCAGCTGCTAATCCTTCGACGCTTCGGCTACTCTCACCAACTCCACCTTCCAGGTCTCCTCTCTTCCTGTTCTCTACCCCTACGGACAAGGCGAAGCTCGCCAGCGAAGGGAGCTCGGTATGGGTGTTCAATATGAGATCTTGGGAAGAGCAAATCGACGAATTAGTAGAAACAGGAAGGTATGCGGAGGCTTTGAGTCTTTTGGATAGCATAGAAGACCCCTTACTGCAAGATAAGGTCTATTTTCATTCAACCCGATGGGGCAACCAGTTCATAACATGTTCCTCCAGGCCAAAAGGAAGGTCAGGATTCAAGCTCTGCATGCAGTGGCTCTCTTCGCACAAGGCGAATACGACGACGCCATCAACATCTTCATTAACTTAGATATCAATCCCGCCAAAGTGGTAGCGCTCTATCCTGAGGAAATCGCGGGGAGACTTGCGATTCCCGAATCTGGATGGATCGAACTACATGGCGGCAGCAAATCTGACAGAGACGGAGCTGCAGTCTTGCGCAACGATAGAGACATCACTGAGGCCACCGACCAAACCGTTACTGTGGAACAGGGCACATCAGAAAAGCCATCAGGTGAACACAACAGTACGACTGCCGAAAGTATGTGTCATTGTTCGAGCTTAATCAGCGACTGATCCGTATTCCTCTCAAGCGAGATACAGAGTTTCAGTGGAAACACTCCTACCCTACCTCTCAGACCTCCGACGGAAGGTGTCCGGCGCTCTGACTGCCTTGCAAATCACGTCGTCGGAAGTTGCTCGAGAGAGCCCGCTATCTGAAGCCTCCATAGATGATGTTTTTGCGCTTCCACACGCACCCCCAGCTTCGCTCACCCCTCAACAACTCTTGCGATACGCCCAGATCGTCGACACGGCTCTATTCAAGTCTTATCTTGTCGCTCGTCCGGGCTTACTCGGACCTCTCTGCCGACTAGACAACTGGTGTGAGGTATCTGAAGTCGAGGCCGTGCTGAGGGAACGTGGTGTACGTCGGCTTTCTTCATCTCATCGAGCGAACCTTGTTGATAACGAAGGCATTCTACAGAAATTCTCGGAACTCATCTTCTTATACCAAGGTAAAAAGATGCATGTGAAGGCGCTAGGATTACTCAAGGAGTACGTATTCATTGTAATCAATGGTTTATTTTCAATAACACTTTCCAGTCTGAGCACCAAGGAAGCTGATGAGGAGGAGAAGCTGGGTCCAACAGTTCGCTACCTGCAAAAGCTTGGACAAGAATATCTGCAGATCATATTCGAGACCTCTAAATGGGTCTTTGATGTGAACCCGAACACGGCCTTCCAGGCATGAACCTCTTCTTTCCTTCTCCCGAAATGCTCTCATCGGACCTTAGATTTTCACGTCAGAAGAGCACGTTCTCCCACAAGACGAGGTCGCAGATTTCCTGGAGGGCATCAGTATCGCTACAGGCACCCGATATATCGAGTGGCTGGTATCCGAAATGAAAAATACCTCAGAAACCTTCCATGATCGACTCGCCGAACTATATCTCCATAGCTTAGAGGATGAGAGTGAAGCCCAAGGTACAACCTTTCTACTTCGATCCGCTCGAGGTGTAATGAACTATTGCTGCCATTAGACTCTCGTAACGCGACTCACTCCAAACTGGTCAACTTCCTCAGTACCTCTACTTATTATCGCCCAGATCGCATATTCGGGCAGTTGCCGCGAGAAGGCAAGTGGAACGCCTCCGTATGTATCTTGCTAACCATACCATAGGCATGTTTGAAGTCCGTGCCATTTTGCTGGGGCGCATGGGCAAGCATCAAGCAGCGCTGGAGATATATGTCTATCGACTCAATGATTTCGCGAAAGCCGAGGAGTATGTGCTAGTCCTTGGGTATTATTCCAGACTCATAGCCCCCTCTCAGGCACTGCAAATTGGTCAATCAAGGAGCGCCTGACACCAAGGGGCCATTCCTCACTCTTTTACGCATTTACCTACGACCCACGACATCCTCGACAACGCCTAGCATGTATCTAAAGCCAGCCTTAGATCTCATCTCGCGGCATAGTCCCCGTCTTGACCCAGTAGAGACGATGCAATTACTTCCACCTCTGGTCACGGCGGCCGACGTGAAGCCATTCCTTGTAGAGGCGTTGCGAGGACCCCCAAAACTGAACACCAGGGTGCACAAAGAAATATGGAAGGCGCGAGCGGAACAAATAGGATGGCAGTTGATGACGCTTCAGGAGAAGAGGGTGAAAGTGACCGATAGTAGATTGTGCGTGTCTTGCTTGACCTTAATCAAGCTGTTCTGACTCGAGGGAAGATGCCCGCAATGCCACAAGAGGCTTGGTGCCAACATCATCGCCGTCCACGCCCCTAGGTATGTTTGTTCATGTGATACCACTCTGGACTGGAGTCTGATAACTGTTTTGATAATTAGGGGGGAGGTCACACACTACCACTGTCGAGAAGCATTCTCAACAAGAGCCAAGGAGAGAACACTGGTCCCAAAACTTATGTAATCCCTTATTGCTTAGCATTGTCATTGTCACGTTGTCGTGCTTTGTCGTTCAAACCTTTTCAAGAACGCTTGAACCTGCACCCAACATCGTCAAAAGCTGCTGTTTGTGGATAGTAGATACTTACCTCTGTGATGTAGGCAGGATCAAGGTTAATGGCTACTTCCTCATTCGTGGCCAGTACCTCAAACATTGTCGGTGGCTCGCCGACATAAGGGCAGAGATCCTCGGGTAGATATGCGCCTTCTGATTTGAAAAACTGCTCACGACGCGAGATTTCCTCTAAGAGAAACCGAACGTCGGATATCAATTTAGAACTGAACACTTGCTGGTGTGACTTACCTTCACGCAGTGCTTGAAGCTGAGCTGTCATTCCTCGAACAATTGCGTCCGCAGATTCCCGATACTGCCGTCTACGGTCCACCTCAAGCACTAGCTTCCCATAGGCAGTCCTGTAGTGCGTGTACGTTGATTGCAGCTCGAAAATGCCGGTAAGATGGTCGGTAAGAGTGCGATGAAGGGTCCCTACTTCGACCTGGGATATACATTATTGTAGAGCGCAGACGGGGGAATGGGTAAGCCTGCACACCTCGACGTTCCTCTGATGCTCAAGCATACTACCCATGGATTGGCCTAATTCTTCCAGAGATGATACCGCAGATCGATGCAAGTCAAGCTGTCGTTCATATGCGGCCTTCCCTTCTTTGAATTTGATGCTGTCCAGAGGTTAGCGCCGTCAAGGGGTCATGAACCATACCCACCTGAAATCCTCTATCAGTCTCAAGCTTTCCTCCATTTCAGCAATGATGGAAGGGAGCTCCGCTGTGTCCCTTATGAATACTAGATAGGTGATATGAGTGTCGCACCAATGTCTGAGGAAATCGGCATTACTCTCCATATCTTCCTCCCCAACCACATCGCCGGCCTCGTGTTCATTGAGGGCCGTCTCCATCTGGCCAAAGTGATGTGCAAGGTCTTCCAAGTGTTTGGCCATTGTCATTGACTCCTTCTCTTGTTGATGTAGAAGTTCTGCGGTGTCCAAAGGACTTGAAGACGGCAAGCTGTTCTTGATTGCAGATATTCGTGCCATCAAGGCTTGTGGGTGGGCGGCTGTAGATTCAAATAGGTCCTGTACATATATTAATCGACACGGTTCTGTGCGTTGAGCATTCCACTCACATCTAATGCATTGCGGTCCTCCTCAATCCGATCCAGAGCGTCTTCAATCGATCGTTCGTCCACGAAATAGCGAAGGGATCGCCACTTTCCTCGGTCGGTTGCTGCGATGCCCGCCCGATTCTGTGGTTCTGCGAGTGCAGTATGAGAATCGCTATGGTCAGAGTGTGAATGCTGGCTGCCAAAGAGAGACGAGTCGGAGGCTGTTTCGTGTAAGGCAAGGGGAACGAGTTGAGAGCCCAGGGAATCTAGAAGAGCGTCGAGAGTGGCAATTCGTTCCGAGCGTTTGGAGTCCCAAGCCTGGACTACAGAGGTTAGGGCCATTGAGGTACAATGGTGTTTTTATTAACCTTCGCTTCTTCTTGTAGCTTTGCACGTTGGGTATTCAGGGTCTTGGCGACTGCAGAAACTAGCTACATTCATGAGACAGGCGCTCTGGCCCGAAGCAGGAGAACGGACCTTGAGCTGTTCGAGGATCCCATCAGATACCCATGTAACTTTGGCATCCAGGGCAAGGAGATCCACTGCATGCTGGGCTGATCCGCTAGACAAGGTTTCAGCCCTCAGACACAATGTCTTGGCGTGATCTAGAGCCTTTCTGGAACGTAGGACCAGTTGAAGAAGACTTTCAGCTGCCTCCGCGTTGGCCATTTGTGGTTTCCACGAGCGAGGCGAGGTTGGAGATCAACTTTGCACTTAGCCTCTGCCATATGCCTCAGTCAGAGGGAAGGAGGCGGCTCCTGCTCCTGGCGGTTGCAGTTACGAGCTTGTATGCATGCTTTCGATTCTTTCGCCCGTCTCATTCGCACCTTTCGAGGGAGCTCCCTTCTCAAGGGACCCGAAAGTACCAACGTCGCATTGTCGCCATTGGTGACCTTCATGGTGACCTCCCAAACACTCTAAAGGTCATGAAGATGGCGGGTGTCATTAATGACAACAACGATTGGAACCCGAAAGGAGTCGACTTCCTCGTTCAGACGGGGGACATTGTGGGTGGGTAGACTCTGTGCCCTGCATGAGGTTATTCTCATGAATCCGTAGATAGGTATGCCTATTGAGTATCCTCCAGAACCTTCTTTGATCTGTGAATAGGGGAGACGACACTATTCCATTATATCGACTTATGGAGAAGTTAAGGTGGCAGGCCGAGGCTGCTGGAGGAATGGTCCTCTCCTGCTTCGGTAACCATGAGATTATGAACGCTATTGGTGACTGGAGGTATGCAAGGCGTTGGCGCCTGGCGCTTATAACTAACCATACCCTGGTAGATACGTTCCTCTCACAGAAATACAAACGTTCGGAGGTGTTCAAGCACGACAAGAGGCCATTTCCACTGGTTGGTTGGGGTCTTCCTGGCGTCAAAACTACACAATCACCCATCGCCTACCTCTTCATCCCAGGTTGGGGGCACCAGACCAAGATTTTCATCTGGACAAGGTCAAAGGAGATGATATGCTATCCCATGCGGCTTTATCGTTCGTGCATGGAGGACTTGCACCAACGTTTCCGTATTTAACGCCGTATCCTTCTTCAATCAATACCCTTGGAGGCTCCCTTCTCCACAAACTCCAAAGTCGCAAGCCACAACCACCACCTCATCCTCCCAATCCTTATCCTGGTCTACCTGCGACTGCGACCGTCGCCGAGCAATACCTCTATGGTTCGGATGGTCCTTTATGGTACCGCGGCTGGGCAATGGACCAGGATGAAGACGAAGTGTGTAGCAAGGCGGATGATGTCCTGAAACGCACCGGAGTCCGACGTTTAATTATGGGGCACACGCCGACGTTTACACACATTGTTTCCCGATGTAACGGCAAAGTCATCATCATCGATACAGGTACGCTATTATGCTCTTTTGTTACCGGGTTCTAATCACCCTCTGCATTGCAGGCATCTCTCACGCATATGGTGGAGTCTTGAGCGCTTTATCGATCACTTATACTATGGACCCAATTGATGGTCAATCTGATGTATGGAAAGAGACTGAGGAAGTTGTCGCAGTCTATGAACATTCGCGCACAGTCATTGTCGTCGATAGTCGAGAACTCAAGGGTGACTACGGTGTGCACGGTTCATAGGTCCCCGGGTAGTAACTGTCTGAATTGTAAGAGTATCCTATTTATCCCCCGACCCGAATTTCTTGTCCCCTTAGCCACGTACAGACTTGTCCCAGCACATACTTTTCTTCATGCGGGCTCCTTCGTGCCTGTAGATGTGGACAGCCAGCCTATGTTGAGACCTCTCTTCACTCAGATCGTTTTGTCCAATGCCGTCATTCGATAAAGATCTTGGCACTAGGACGAAGAAGCACGTACACGGCTTCAATCCACAAAATCAGATGTCTTAAAGTAGAAGACACGAAGGGATTTGTAGCTAGGCCTCTAAACCGCAAGTACCTTGGCCGTTGAGAGGGTGTTATATACTTGACAGTGAAGGTCGGCAAGGCTCAACCCCCCAAGCTTGCTCAATATTGGTATCAGTCGAGCGAACTTGAGAGACCAAGAGTCCGAGAAGGGGGCATATCGGAGAGATCTGAGCAAACAAGTGACTGGCCTCGCCTGGACGGTAGGAATTCTCAGAAATACGAGTGCGATGGGTGTCAATGTTGAGTTTGTTTTCTGAGTGTTTGCGAGCGGCAATGACCCGAATACGGAGTGGTGGCTCAAGTGAAACGAAATGGTTATATTGATGCCCCATTAGTGCACTCTCTTTATTCAAGAGTCCCCCAGTCGCCATGAGGCACCAACCGCTTTTGCAGGCTCGCTCGACCTGGACCAAGAAACCCGGACATAGAGGGAAAATGAAGGTGTTGAGGACCGACTAGTCAATCATTAAACTTGACACTATGGCTTCCCATCTATGTAAACAATTAGGAGACATGCTGTCGTTAGGTGGGCATGAAAACACACCGTGATATCGCCGCCCCGGTATGATCCACGCTTCTTTTTGTTCTTCTCCTTTCTGAATCCTGCACCTCGCGTGACGATTAAATCAGCGGAGGCTTTCGCCCCATAGTCGTTCGATCCAACCCTCTAGGTGGAATATGAGCACACATGAAACTTGAATGACGTTTAAGAGGACAAGGTGTGACATACTCTGCTCTCAAAGGCATTGTTCTTTAGGCGTTCATCAGCAAAAACCACCTTGTCGGCCTTAATACGTTCAAATGGCACGCCTGGCTTGTTCTTGCCTTTGGTGGGATTGGAGCCGCTCCCCTCGTTCGACTTAGCTTCAATAGCTGCTATTGCCGTTGGAACCGAACCTTCTTTGGTCTTCCGCTTTTTTGTTACTTTCGAGTTCGCAGGATCCTCTTTATCTCCCGAATGATGCGCCTCCTTACCATTTACATGTGATGAGACTACGGTTGGGGGTTGTAGTAAGGAATTTGCTGCGACTTTCACAGGAGATGCCTGCGTCGAGAGGTGCGATCGAGCTCCGATCCCTGGTCTTGATACAGGCTCTTCGTCTTCGTCTCCGTCTCTATCCTTTTCATCATCGTTGGAAGAGGCTCAAATGGGACTCTTGTCAAGAACAAGCAGGTAGATCGTCACGGGATATCACTCACAATCAGAAGTCTTCGTATCTTCTTTACCATCATCACTTTTGTCTTATCAGTATGCAAAATATCGATCAGTCGTACGACTTACGAGTTCTCGGAAGAGGAACCGTCAGAGGAACTCCTTCCCGAGCTCTCGGACGAGGATGACTTGGCTTGCGTCGCGGTAGATTGTGCTCTCACGCTTGCTACCTTTTCTGTCAAAACCTGGACTTCCGCCTTCAAACTTTCGACATCCTTTTTATTTTGTTGCCATTCTCGGAGTACGCTTTCTAAGGTGGTGTGCGATGCATTCTTGATACCTTCAATGCGGACTTCTTTGGCTGCCTTGCGCACTGCTTTTGCAGCCTTTACATGTGCGTGCGCGACTAAAAATGAGTGGACAAGACGATAAATCTCTACAAAAAACAATATGAGACATCTTGCCACGTCGTTGAAGCAAGCGCATACCCGTTAGATCTTCCTGCTCATGGCCGAGTCCGTTGGTAGCCATTCTGAAAACCAATGGAATTTCAAGAGAGAGATCGACGAACCTTTGTTGTCACTTGGAGAGCCACTTCGCAAAGATGGGAATCAAAGGCACACCCGCACCAACGAAACACGACGGTTCTCAGCTTAGGATTGGCATAGTACACGCGCGGTGGAACCTCCCGATCATACAGGCTTTGCTCGACGGAGCACTCACCAAACTTCGCGAACTCGGCGTCAAGGAGGAGAACATAGTGGTCCAAGCGGTACCTGGGAGCTTCGAGCTCCCCTTCGCTTGCTCGAAGTAGGTACTTCTTTCTTCCCACCCGCGCAACCCTGATGCCATTCCCTTTGCCCTAGAATGATCGTCGCTTCCCAAATACAGAACAACACTTTATCATCCGCAAACGATCTACTTTCGGCTTCGACTGCCAACTTACTCGATCCTACCATCGCCGCCGCACCGTCTACCAACAAAAGCACCGGCCCCTTCGATGCTGTCATTGCTATCGGTGTGCTTATTAAAGGCTCTACCATGCATTTTGAGTACATATGCGACTCAGTTACGCACGCCCTTATGAAGACGCAGATGGATACCGGCGTCCCAGTTATCTTTGGAGTCTTGACTGTACTGACAGAGGACCAAGCTCTCGAACGTGCGGGTATCGGCAAGGGAGAGAACAAAGGTCATAACCACGGGGAAGACTGGGGATCGGCAGCAGTTGAGATGGGTGTCAGTGCCAAGGCCTGGAACAAGGGCAATTTCGTTTGAGGGCGTGGTGTGGAGCGAATATGAATAGGTAGTAGAGCAGCAATCTAGTAAGGACAAATCACGTATCATACTCCTCAGAGTCCCATTAGCGTTTGCGAATATTCGAACAGTCGAGACACCATGTTCCTGTTCGGATCGGTCCACGGACCAAGTGCAAAGCCAAAGCTT
>Ga0307515_10026078_pt1 | contig 10077 bp, 2 predicted proteins | sample 17_EM_MG_FD_194513 | JGI IMG/M metagenome (GOLD analysis project Ga0307515, IMG submission 194513) | Populus trichocarpa ectomycorrhiza microbial communities from riparian zone in the Pacific Northwest, United States - 17_EM | ecosystem: Host-associated > Plants > Roots > Unclassified | place...
TTTGATAACAAATCACCATTTAATCAGTTGAAAAACAAAAAAAACCAACTTCAATTAAAATAAAATTTTAAAGCCCGATTAACTTTTGAAGGAAAGATAAATGGAAAAGAAAACCTAAATGAAACTTTTCTAAGTAAATGGAACCCATTCACATCACGAATAACAAGTTTTATCTTCAAAAAGTGGGTGTTTGTCAACTTTCTCTCTCATTCTCCGTAATCCATGACTCTTTCTCTCATTTCTCAAACTCAAGGACATAAATGAAGGAAAATAAAGTTTTGTATCTAACCATATAATTTCAAAACTAAAGGGAACACAAATATTTTTGAAAAAAAACTAAGGGAAAACTTTTTGAAAAGGCGCTCATACATTAATTTGTTTTTTTCAAAAAAGAACCTTCATATATTTGACTAATACAATATGGTCCTCTCATCTTCAATTCTTATCATACAATAAAATTGGATTACTTTTTGTGAAATTAAGCACAAAAAAAATAGCAAGATAGTTTTTTGTGATTGATATAACCACAAAAAAGCAAATTAAAAAAAATTATCAACATCAAATTCCAATCAACTCAACATTAAAGGGTCCAATTAAAAATAATAATTGATGACTAAAGGGCCAAAAAAAGAAAAAAGGACCATAATTGATACTTTTTTTCATAAAAAATAAAATGAAATCTATTTTTTCTTTCCCTTAATTTTGGTCCCCTCACTTTTAATTCCTTGGAAACAATCGAATTGAATCTTTTTTTGCATAAGCTAGCAGCAACTTGATGACAAATTGTTTTATGAGACCTCAATAACCATATAAAAGAGATATAAAATCAATTTAAAATCTCAATCAACACAATATTAAAAGAATAAAGTGAAAATAAAAAATTCAATAACTAAAAAAATAGGACCAAAATGAAAAAAAACACTAACACAACCCATAAGGAATTATCTCACAACCCAAAGTGGATTGATGAGCTCATTTAGTTTTTATTTTATTTTATTTTTTAATATATCTTTACTGAATTATTATGTAGTAATGGGGTCTTGAAGGTAGTTATGATTTAATACTAGGATCATATGAATCTCGAAAGTCACAAATAACTCATATAAAAAAATGATTCACTGATCACTTTAAAGTACAAAGTCTAAGAGTTACGTAGATGAATAAACTCACAACTTTAAAGATACAAAATAAATCATCATTTTATAAATACAAAGTTAAGGAATAAGTTCACTACTCGCAAAGGAGATACAGAACTATAATTTGTATAATTTTTCAAATATGAAGGAGTAAGTTACAATTATATCCAAAACCTAGGGATTAAAGAATAATTTATTTTGTTTTCCCTATGCCCTGAATGGCACGTTGTTCTCTATCAGTAAACTAACAGGAACATCTGCTGTGATTTTGGATGTCATTGAGGCTATTAGTTACGATTGTTATAGTTGTGGCTGTGGTATCAAAAGTACTTGGTGACAAGTAGTGCTCAAAAGTTTCAAAACCTCCATTTTATAATTAGCTTTCAAACGTTTTTCATTTCCTCAAAAAAAGTCTCAAGATACTAAGAAGCCATGTTACGCAATCGGTCTCTTAGACTCTCTTAGGAACAAAAATAAAAATAAAATAAAAATAAAAATAAAAATAAAAAGAGAATCAATCTCATTCGTTGGAAAAACAAAAACCCCAAACACATAAATACAGTTTTTTCCTCGTCTTCTTCTGTATCATCGCAGGTTGCGTGTTATATGTCAAGGACAAAGACAGGCACAATATGCGAAACGTGCAGTTAGAAAAACAATTTATGTTACATCATAAGCGCTTTGTTCAAAGATACTTGTTGGAAATTTGGAATGACACTAATAATCTAATTGGTGTATCTATTTACTGCGCAAAAAAAATAAAATAAAAAATAAAAAATAAAACAGTTATATCAATTATTAGGTCTTAATTTGAATTAGAAATACGAGGTTTAATCAAATCTAGTTGATATATCAATAGTTGTAACATCATACATTGGATTATCAATTGGAAAAATAATTTGTCATAGTTTTTGTCCTGAATTAATAAGATAAATATATTTTTAATCAGATAATTAAATATTACAAATCAATTAATTTTTCTAAACACTCCAATTTTAATATATATATCTTTACTTTATATTATATTTGAATTTTTTCAAAGAAGTATTCCTTCTTACATACATACCTTTTAAAGTTAATTAACATAAAAGTTGAGATGTCACTTATATATATATATATATCACTACCATAATCTTTAGATTTATTAATGAAATTTTTTGTTGATATTTGCATTACCGTTCTGTTGGTAAAAAAATTCCAGACAAAATTATTTATGAAAAATCTTTATTGAGAAATTTTTTATTGATATTTTTTTTATCAGTATTCTCCAGTATCACATATCTTGTAGAACTCTTGTTAGTAAGGTGGTGTTATTTAAGCGTAGCTAGAGCTGCTTCGCTTGCTGTAATTCCTTGAGATTTTAGAAGGTAACCTTCGGATGAGGTCTCTTAGCCGTTTGGCCGAAATTGCATCTTGTATTAATTGCCTGGGATTTGATTAATTACATGTCTACCTAGATTCAATTCAATTCGTTTTTCTTTTAACTATGCAATCTTTTAGTATCTAAATCTCTGTGCTTTTATCTCTTCAAGTTGGTCGTTTTAATTTGGACCATATCGATAATGGTTTCTTTTTAATTTTATTTTCTTACTCTCCTGAATTAAAAAATAAATTAAATTTATTGTCTTGATTGAGTATTAAAGTGTTTTTTTCTAGAAATCTACTCAGAATACTTGAGCCTTTTATTCATTAATTATTACTAAACCTGGATTAATAAACAAACCAAAAACCTAATGATCCAACTCCTAACCAGTTCAGTGATAAAATCCAATAAAATTACCCTAATTGATCAGACCAATCAACTTATAAAGTTTGAACTTGCTACTTCCACCTTAAAAAATCATTCACTTATCACTTCAAATCTTCTTCTTTTATGCTTCATATATTATAAATATATTTTAATATAAATAATACAAGTTGGCAGAGCAACATTCCAAGCAAGATAGTAGGTAGAATAATAGCAGGGAAGCTCCTCCGACTTTCTAAGTTCTACGTACCTGAATCCAATCACGGATCGAGAAAAAGTACTAATATATAGTTTTAATTGCCTTGATAATGTGCTTTTATTTTATGTCGGGAGAAGAATAATGTATTCTAAAAAATAAACCTTGTCTCAGCTAGGTGTGCCACTCGGAGCAGTTTAAAGATATGCTTGAAAGTAGCTTTTTAAAATGTATTTTTCTTGAAAATATATTAAAATAATTTTTTATTTTTTAAAAATTTTATTCAAAAATATTTTTAAAATATAAAAATAAATTGATGTTAACCAGAATTTCTTGTGGAATAGTACCTTTGCATTTACAATACCACCCTGGCCGAAATTGTTTTGCTGCAAATATCGGCTTTGCTAAAAAGCATTGGTCCCATCTCACCTCTTGCTTTAAAAAAATAATCTCGCTACTCTAGCGTATTTAAAAGGGTTTTTAGAACACTTCTTGGGTACAACGGGCAAGTTTTTTCCTGGAGCAAGGCAGTGTGAAGTATTTTGTTCCGCAGTGTATAATAAAAGATAGAGATTTAGAGTTTTTCAAGCTTAAAAATTATAATCTTAGATAGTAAAGAAAGAAACTAGGGTTTAATCTTTTATAACTAAAATTATAACTTTAAATTGTAGAGAAAACTCTAATCTAAAAAATTTAATCTTTTATAAAAAATAAATTAGACATTTATATTTATACTAGCACTAAACCTAAATCTTTATAAATAAAGAATTTTTATTCAAGGTTACATGACTAATAGAATTCAACTAGTACTAGGATTCTTAAACTAAAAAAAAAAATTATGAAAAATAAAAAAAAATCTTGAACAACTACTTCTAAATATATTTTGGGCATGAAAATGATCTTATTTGATTATAATCAATTCACCCTCAACAAAACCGAGCTTGAAAAACATGCTAGTAAAACTTTGGTCCGATTCAATAATCGAATTAAGAATTATATTTTGGACTTAGATTTTTTATACGCCCCCAATATTAGGCTCTTTTATTTGAGAAAAACTATCCTCGAGTTTACAGTAAGAAGTGAACAAATATTTCAAATATAACATTATAGTTAGCTTGTTCATAAATTGAACCTTTCACTCATACTTTAGCAAATTAGTCTTTTTAGCTTGTTTCTTTCCATCATCTACACTAGTCTTTTCTACAACTTCAGAATTTTTTTTTTCTCTGACCTCTTTAATATCAATTTTAATTTTTAGCTTGTTTCTTTTCATCATCTAGACTAATCTTTTCTACAACTTCAGAAAAATTTTTTTTTTTCCTGATCTCTTTGATATCAACTTTAAATTTTTAAGTAATTCTAGCAACTTGTTTTGGCTTTTCATTAATTGGTTTCATCTTAACCTATTCAATAACTTTAGTTTATTCTTTAAATTTCACCTCAACTTCTTGAACCATTAATTCTAGTTTATTGACTTTTTTTTTTACATTATTGAATATTCAAAGTCATTTGCCTTAATTTGTTATAATTCTTTAATGGAAAAAAAATTGATAGCTCATGTGGTATCTCAATGGCTTCTTCTAATATACTAGAACAACAACCATATTCTATTTTTCCTATGTCAATTCTTACAATGATAAAAATAATTACTTTTCTTTTACTTTTTTAAAAATAGACTCTATAGCTAGAGCAACTGATTCACCATTAACCATATTGCATATCAAAGCCAGAATACTTGGTGTGCGTGAGTCGGGAATGAAATTGTTTTTAACTCTTTTTTATCATTGTTTTTAACTCTTTTATGTGTTGCCTTCTTTCTATTTAAGAAGGTTGAATAGAAAACAAGTAATGACAATCTAATTATTTATATGTCCAATATAAAACCTCTTCATATATAATTATTTTGTACAAACTCTAAAATTAAGATTGAGTGTATAATAAAAGATTTAAATTTAGGGTTTCTTAAGCCTTTAAAATTACAGCTTTAAATTGTAGAAAAATAGACTTGAATTTCTGAAACTCTAAAATCACAATATTAAACTCTAGAGAAATTTTTAACTTGAAAAGTTCTGAATAAATTTCTAAATAATCAATTTGTTCAATCTCTTCTAAAAAATAAACTTGAAATATCTTTTTATACTAGTCATGTTCTGTACCTATATTCTTAGAGGAAAAGAATCTTTATTGAAGATTACATGGTTAATAGAATCCAAATAATATTAAAAAACTTAAATTATTTGTGGCATGAAAACGACATGAGTTGTACTTTTATAGAATTGTGTATACAGAATACACTAACAAAATCCCAATCCAATCCATTAATATGGGATTAAAAATTAAACCCATTTTTGTCAAAAAAAGTTTGTTTAACTTGTGAACAAATTATTGGACTTGGACCTTTGACAATAGTACCCCATCAACTTTGTACAGCTACCCGAGACATGTAACATTTATGGGGAAAATGATAACTTTATACTAAAAATTATTTAAAAATACGACCGGGCCTTTAATATTTAAATAAATCCAACATTGTTTCTATTCTAATTACAGTGCGACATGAAGATTCTCAGATTTTGCATTCACGTACGACTTCTATAATTAATAAAGAAGATGAATGAATCAAATATAGAAATCAAAGGAAAAATATGTACATACATTGCTAATTATTTGTATATACTTCGTGGGAAAGCAAATATTCCAAGAATAGTCTTCGTGCTATATATTCATATATATAATAAGACAATGAAAACATCAAAGAGCATCTTCAACTCTCTCTGCCTGCAAAAAGGATAGATTAAGAGGGGGAGAAATCATTAAAGCGCTTAGCAAAACCCTAAATAATGAGTGTTACCTTTCGTATTGTGCCTTGTCTTCTTGTAACTCTATTATTTGGCCTCTTTGACCTTAGCAATGTCCCAGTTCACATATATTCCAACAAGATCAAAATTATAAATTAATTAAAACCCTAAAAAGATACTTATAATCTCCAACTCATTTTATACTCGCGAGCTCATCATATGCAAGCACATGTGATGTTCCTTCTAGTAAACCATTGTCTTCGCCGTTTCAGTGTTTATTAATCATATCCTGATGTTTCCCTGGCCTAGCGCCGGCCGGCTGTTAATTGATTTTAAGCTTTCACTTTAATTCATCTAGATATTTCTACAGAAAAATAGAAAAGGGAGGAAAAAAGAGGGAACTTAAATGGTGATCAGGTGCCTTTTGTTTTTCCAAAGAACTGGTTGACTTTTTTTCCCCCCAAAGAATTGGTTGACTTCTTTACATGACGAGTTGTTGATTTAACTAGAAACATATCATATATCATTTTATGGCATTCCATGTGATAAGTTCAGTTAAGAAAGGGTAACCAGAAAGCAGTGCTGATAATTTTCTTGAGTTATTAGGACGAAGTGACGAGTCAAACGAGTTTAAAGTCATTGTAATGGTAACGTCAAGTTTTTACTTAATGTTAAAACTTAAACTTCTTATTGGAGGTCTCAAGTTCTTAACTGATAGATTTCCTTAGGAGAATTAGGGATTGATATCCCTTATAGTATAGTTAAATGATTAATTTATTTCTATTAACCTAAATATTCAGGAAGCATAACCATATAATTAAGAAGACTAAAGAGAGATTATATCTATATAATGTATCATACAATCAGGTTGGATATGGATCATATGGTTAATTAGGGAAGGAGCATGTCTAAGTTTTTTTTTTTTGGAATAAATCGATATATTAAAAGGACTAACTAGAAAATAGTCAAAAACAAAAAACACGAAAGAAAAGCATAAAAAAATAGAAAAGAGAATCACAAAAACAAAAAGCAAACACAAAAAGAAAGAAAAAGAAAGTCAACAGATACATAACTGAAAAAATACATTAGGATTGAAGAAGCTAATACATCATGCTTAAAGCCTTGATTTGATATTAGACCAATGTATAATACCTTCAGGTCCCATAATTAAAGCATGTCTAAGTCCTTAGTTATGTTCTCAAGGGAATTAGCCCTACATATCTCATCCCTAAATTTCATCCCATGATTCTTTTTAGATTTTGAACCCGAGACCTCTAAGTGAAAATTTAAAATCTTCATTAATAATGGGGTTGTCCAATTTGGGATACTGTTGTTGTTGTTTTGATGATAAGCAAGTAATTTTAAGAACTATGGTCCTAAATTAAGTGTCCTGCAGAGCCTATATATATATATATATATAGCTAGATATCATGTTCCCAGCACGAATAAAGATCGAAGAATCCTGTAATTAAGCGCTTGATATAGTATATAAATTAGCAACTAGAAGTCTAGAGCACAAATGACAATTAAAAATTTAAAACTAATACGGTATGCAATTTTACATTAATCCCAGTTGAAAGGCACAAATTTAAGTAATATCAATTCTCTTGATCAAGATTGCAATCTTTTTAAAGTCCAGTGACGACGATTTGAACCGATGGATGATTAAGACCAGAGATTAGGTCATGGCCAACAAGGATCGTCGAGAATGACATGAAGATCCGACCATGAATAAGGTCGAAAACGTTCGGTTGTCTAGGTTCATTGCTTACACGACTGTGCTATTTATCAGTATCTAGTTTGAATCACATTTAGGTGTATGGTACACATTTGTCCCCCTCAAGTGGCTGAGCTGGGCTACGAGAATCGAACTCCCTGAAATCTAACCTCATTAAAGCACTTCCCACTTTATGTTTATCACCACAGGGAAAGAAAATAAATGGGGCAATTAGATAAGGTTTTTGGTGTTGGTGGGGTCTTAATAATAATAATATGTGACATGAGTCCAATTAGCCCCCACGTAGGGCCATTCCATCTATCAGTTTTTTTGGTAATGATATGGTTGTATGTAGAGTGTATTGTCTATTTGTACATCAGCAAGTAATTTTTACAATTTCAAATCAATAAATATATGAAGAGATCCTATCCTATCAATATCAGAATATTCAAAACTTAATATTTATGTAAAAGAAAAGATTACTATACCTCTCACACTAAGAGATTCTAACTTTTGGGGTATAGTTTTCGATTATCATGCTCCGATAATTCAAGGTAAAACAAATAATGCCAACCGGGGAATTAAGAACCATTTTGAGCTAGGAAATGTGATGCCGTTCATGCGCAAAAGTACTGCAAGTGTGTCAATGCCGCAGCACTACATTTCTCATTTCTCTCTGTTTTTTTTTTCCCTTAAGAAAAAAATCGGGATCATTAATCTGCAGATACCAAGAGGAGGTAAAATGAAGATGGACAAATAGTGATCGGAGCAAAAGTCATTTATATATAGATAGTTCATGCTGAGCCAGGTTAACTATAACCATTAATGCCGGCCTCCTCAAGAGTAATTGTAAATCATGTGAAACGTGAAATAGGGCTCGGAAAGGTATTCCTTCCTGGTCCAAGGAGGAGGCCAAATAGCCCCAGAAGGCAGTCTTATTTATAAAAGATGACCCGACGCATGCATCACGCTAAGGATGCGTCACATTCTTCAGATCAACTACAATAAACAGACCTGAAAGCATCATCCCGGAAAGATAAGTAGGGGAAATTGTAGTTCAGGAGAGCCATAGAAACGAATCCAAACCGAGCATTCATTTAATATGATGTCATATATTGTATTGAAGGGACCCTATTCATTTACACATACAATTTCAAGCAAGGCTGTAAAGTAGGGACTCACGATCCCGGCTGTCCATGTATAGGGCCCTCTGCTGAGCAAGCGATGACATGACTCATCTCATGTGAGGTGGTAAAATTCCCATGATTGATTATCATGACCATGCAAATCGATTGATTGTCAAGGTGAGGTGAAATTAATCTCATGTTTGTGCACAAGGTCAAGTTTCACTTAGTACTTACTTTAGATTCTCAGACCCCACAGCATTTGACTTTTCACCCTAATTTTTAATCAGCAAACAGAACTGGAATTGTTTCCAAGGCTATTCATTTCCTTATATTATGTTTATGATGAAGAGAAATCAAGGATCATGAACGAGACACGCCATACGCCATCATTAAGAACAGTGATTGTCGGCAAACCCATTTTTAACTTGATTAATTCACCGTTACCCCATGGTTTACATCCCAGATCAGTGATGGATTTCCACTTATTTGTCTGCCATTATAATTATTATAATGACTTTGCATCACTATTCACCAATCACTTCCCTACTATGCTGCCCCTCAACTGTAAACAAGGAGTAGTAAGATAAATAGTAAGCTCCATCTGTTTCAACTTTAAAGCTTCATCTTTCTGATATTTTAAAATACTTTCACCAGTATAAATGTTTGTGTGTCAGCTGTTGCAAGGACAAATCTAAGTAGGAGTTGCGTAATAAAAGCCTGTTTGGTTGGCTAATCCTAATGCACGGGAACTTTCTTCTTTCTTTCTTTAACATTCCGAGTATTCTCGAATGGCTTTTTTTTTTATCGGCTTTACAGCAGAATTTTAAGACTTTGTACTCTTTCAAGAGTAATATCTAGTTCATATATAGATATATCCGCCTCGTTTCACGTCACTAGCTAAACCTTCTTTCATCCATTCAATTTGATGAACCCAATCTTGCTTTCTCTCTATACGAAATCCCCAAATCACTCTCTTAGAATTCCATCATTGAAAATCTGTTACGATCCATCATTTTACAAGATTTTCAAAACTAGATAAAACCAATTCTAAGTTTTCAAGGTTTTCATCGTAAAATGTTAAGATTCATGACACGTCATTGTATATATAGCCTAAACCTCTTAAATCTTTTATATATTTTTTCTTAGAATGCAATCTATCTGACCAGTGAGAGTTAAATCTTTGTTCATAAATTAAATCTATGTGCTTCAAACTCATCCATTTAATATACAAAATAAATTTTAGAATACAGATAAAACTTTTAAGCTTTGAGACCAAAAAAACTTACAAAGATTCCTTGGGACAGCACTTCAAAACGAGTGAAAAGAACACATTGATTGGAATTAGAAAATTAGAGA
>Ga0307515_10026079_pt1 | contig 10076 bp, 4 predicted proteins | sample 17_EM_MG_FD_194513 | JGI IMG/M metagenome (GOLD analysis project Ga0307515, IMG submission 194513) | Populus trichocarpa ectomycorrhiza microbial communities from riparian zone in the Pacific Northwest, United States - 17_EM | ecosystem: Host-associated > Plants > Roots > Unclassified | place...
TAGCACTAGTATGGGATGGGGCAAGAAAGAAACAAGCCAACATGGGAGAGGTTGGGAAAACAGGAAGAGAACGCCCTCTTTCACACACACACACACACACACACACACACACACACACAGATATATATATATATAAAAACAAGCAAGTGACATAAATCTTGGTGAATGTTGTAGGGGTAGTAATAGTAGTAGTAGGTAAACTTAGACAAGATTACATAGGGGAGGATGATAGGCAGCAAAGGATACCCTCTCTCTCTCTCTTAAAAAGTTTAAAATCTAATTATTTAATTGGTGAATCAGTGGTAAGAGCTTGGGATTAAAAGATTTGTTTTCTCTGTGGTCTCAGGTTCGAGCCCTGTGGTTGCTCATATGATGACCACTGGAGGCTTACATGGTCGTTAACTTCAGGGCCCGTGGGATTAGTCGAGGTGCGCGTAAGCTGGCCCAAACACCCATGTTAAACTAAAAAAAAAAAAATTCAAAATCTTTTTTTCCCTAGTACATATATTTCTAAGATTTTTAACTTTTATTACCACTCTCAATTTACCAAAAAAAAAATAATAATAATAATAATGGTGGGATGGACGAGATAAACACAACTCTGTTAAGGAGAGTGTCTTGTGTTCTTGGATTTATTTTAAAAGATATTAAATTAATGATTTTTTTAGTATGTTTTTTATGATTTTGATGTATTTATATCTAAAATATAAAAATCTAAAAAAAATAATATTGATATATTTTCAAACAAAAAATACTTGAAAAAAACATGCTATATCACAATGCTAAACACATTGCCCCAAATGAATTTTCACCTTATTTTTTATTTTAAATTCATATTTAGAGCCTGTTTGTTTTTTGCATTTTAAAAAAATTAAATGTTTTTTATTTTTTTTCTTTGCTTTAACTTTGCGTCTTTTTCGTGTCATATTAATGTAATGATATCAAAAATAAATTTTAAAAATAAAAAATATATTATTTTAAAGCATTTCTAAACAAGAATCACTTTAAAAAATAACCATTACCACAATTCCAAACATATTCTAAAAATTCTCTCTTATAACAATAATTAAAAGCAAATTATAATTTGTAATCTCCTAAATATTTTTTTTAAAATTATCACCATAAAAATTAACACAATTTAAAACATAAACTTAATTGTAACTCTTTGTTTCTATCTTTTGGGTTCTGTATTTTACAAATAAATTCATATTAACAATAAAAATCTTACTCTAAAGACTTAAAAATTTTTGTTTTTTTTTAAATGTTTGAGAGAGAGAGAGGGAGAGAGAAGGGAGGCCCTGATGCGCCTTTTGATGTGTGAGTGGGTGGTGCTCTTTTCTCCTCTCCTCTCTCTCATTTATACCCTCTCTCTCTCTCTCTCTTCTTCTCTGGGAGCACTTGTACTGTCTCTTTCCTTTTCCTTCTCGTCATCTCTCTTCTAAAGAAACTTGAAAAAGCCTCATTTTTTCTTTTCTTTCTTTCATTCTCTGCTCTTCAACCCAATACCATCTCAAAGCTTATTAAGGTTTGTTTAACTTATTAATAATTAAGTCTTTCTCTTCAATTTAGTGGGTTGCTTGTTTCTGTCTCAAAGATCAAGTCTTTTCTTGTTTTTGCTTTCAAACTCTTATATGGGTTCGTGTGATTTCATGATCTCTCTCTTTCTTTCATTTTTCTCTCCCTTTGATTTTCCGGGTTGTTTCTGTTTCAATATTTAATTTCAAAGCAGTCAATAGTTTTAGTCTGGTCTCTGGTCATAAATATGCCTTTCCTTTCTTAGATTAGATTTTCTCCTGGGTTTTTTTGGTCAGTTCAAACTGTTCACTTTGTAAATCTAGAGATGCCTGAAATCTTGGGGTGTCTGACTCTCTCTCCTGATTTCTCTCAGCTGGCTGCTCAGCTATCCATATATTCAATCCATCTATCTAAAGTAGTTTCTCTTTTTTTTTTTTCCAGTTTCTTTCTGGTCTTTAATTTTGCTTCATTCACAATTCACTGGCTGGCTGGCTGGCTGGCTGGATGGATAGCTACATCTCTTTCAATATTCCTTGCTCCTTTTGGATTTTTGAAAGTTGTGTGTATATGCAGATTACAACCTCTTAATTAAGGTTTTTAATCTCGATGATTATCTATGTATTATCATAATCATATGAGATTTGATTTGATTTGATGATAGTACTGTACTTTGAGCATTTAACTTCATCTTTTCTTTGTTCTTGTGGGTTTGTTTTCCCCACATAAAATAACGCATACTCATCAAAACTTTTGAGAAGAGTTTCAACATCATCTTTGCTGAAGTGGGTGTTTGTTGTTTTGCGAAAACTTTGGTGCTTTTCTTTGCTTGATCAATCAAAACACTACAGGATGCTTCAGTTTCACTCATTCCCACATAAAATAACGTTTTCTACGGACGAATCTCTCCTTGATTGCTAGCTAGCTAGCTGCCCACTAATCCTCCACTGATATTAATATCTTCTACTTCTGGCCATGTCCTTTGCTACAACTGTTAATGATCTCATGATTTCTTTTCCTTTTGTTTTTGTCTGTGATCTTTGCAGGCAGGTTAAATGGATGAAGATTCTAATGGGGTTGCTTGATCTTCTTCTTGTTCGTGTGTACAAATATAGATAGCTAGCTAGAGCTTTGGTTTGCGTCTTTGCTGTTGTTGTTGCGGCTGTGGAGGTCAATCGCATGTGGTGAGAGTTCTTTGGTGGTGGGGTTTTTTGAAATAGAAAGAGAGAGAGAGATAAAAAGAAAGGCAATACTTCTTCTACTACTACAAGTTATAAGTGAAAGAAAGAAAGAAAAAGAGAAAGGCTGTAGTGATATACTACTAGGTACTAGCTATATATATGCTGAAGACTAAGAAGATAAAGATAAGGCAAGGCAGCAGTACTGGAATTAGTTGTGGAGAAGCTGAAGTTGCTGCTGCTTGTGACTGTTACCGAAACAGCACAAGAAGAGAGAATAATAGCATCAGATGTTATCCATTGAAAACCCTCCAGTACCAGATCCCTCATGTTCTTCTTCCCAGCTGAATAGTAGTGATGAGAGGGCTTACCAGCTTCCCACCAGTACTAATAATAAGCTTCCTTCTCCTAATTTGTCAGAGGTAGTAGTAGTAAATCTGCCAAACACAAACCCATCTCTTCATCATCATCATCATACCCCACTTCCTAATTTCTCCATAAGGTAAAACAATTCATTCTTCTTATCTGATCCTTTCTTTCAGGGATATGAATAGTACTTTTTTTTAATTTGATTTATTTATTTTTTGTCGTGGTTCTCTTGCTTTTCTTTGCCAAGCTGACTCCTCCTCTTTCTGTTTCTTCCTTTCTCATGGTGGTGATCTGATCAAAGTCAGCTAATCGATCTCTAAGATCTTTTGTTGGGTCAGATCCAGAGTTACATGTTCCCCTTATGGCTCAGTTCAACATGGGCACACCTCCCATCTTGTCTCTATTTTGGTCTCTGAAGACTTTTTTCTCGCTTGGCTTTTAATGATCATATTCAAGGCTTCTTCTTGGGGTTCATATGTTTGTGTTTTTTAATGATTTTCTGTGTCATTACTCACTGCTTCTAATCTCTGTTGATTATTTTTGCTTGTGATTTCATGTCACTTTGTACAAACAATCTGTACTTGTTCTAGCCATATCATGCTGCAACCTGCAGGCTTTTTCTCAGTCACTAGATTTTCGAATCTTGCCTTCCCTTGGATTTTGCTTGGCTGTTTTCCTACTGTTTTGGGATTCACTTCCAGTTCCATGAACCAGATTTTCCCTTGCGAACTTGTTGTTTTTAACATATGATATAATTAAGGGTTCCAGTTCTTATGTACATAATAAGATCGTTATAGCTTACATATATAATTTGATGTTTTTAGCTTATTATAGATAGCTTGATCTTAGTTAATACTAACAGAAACAGTGGTTTGCATTGCAGAGATTATGTATTTAAAGCCAGGAGCAAGGATATCAAGAATAGCTGGCCTTTTTCTCAAAACAATTTGCAACTTTGTTTGAAACATGGCGTGAAGGACGTGTTGCCAAAATTTCAGCCTCATGATACTGTAAGAAACCAGTTCTTTAAGAGATGTACAGGTGAAACCAGTTCAGTTGAGAAGGAAAACAATTTTGACAAGGAGGCTTCGAGGCCGGACAATCGTGTGCTGCTAGACTCGTCTGATGATGCTCAATTAAATAACAAGCTAGCAGAATCCTGTGTAGACATTAGTTCATGTAGATCTGGAGAAGAAAATGATTTCCCATCGACAACAACAAGTGAGATAAACTCAGTTCCTGATAACAGGCAACGTAGATCACCATTAGAAACTCAATCTTTGGCCAAAGCCGCTGTTGAAGTTGAAGCTCCTGTGACCCACAAGACTGAAAGCACCTCCAGGCCGTTGGCTAAGAAGTGCAGGTTGATTGTGAAATTTGGTGGCAGCTCTGATCGTAGCTCAGCTGAAGATATTGCTTCTAATTGTACTACTACATCAGAAACAATGGCTTCAAAAGTTTGTCCTGTTTGCAAAACTTTCTCATCCTCATCAAACACCACCTTGAATGCTCACATTGATCAGTGCCTTTCTGTGGAGTCAACACCCAAGTGGACATCAGATTCTAAGCCAACAAGGTATAGAATTAAGCCGAGAAAGAATCGGTTGATGGTGGATATTTACGCTACAGCTCAATATTGCACGTTAGAAGACCTTGATCGAAGAAATGGTACGAGCTGGGCCACCATGTCAAGCTTGCCTGCCCAAGAGACTGAGAAGAGTGACGCACCTAATGAAGGGAAAAAGCAAAGGGTGTCCCCAATTCATCCTGAGGATGCTGCTGATGTAGGTCCAGTTTATATTGATGCAGATGGTACCAAAGTTAGGATTTTATCTCAGTTTAATGATACACCACCAGTAGAAAAAGTAAGCGAGGATATTGGTGCAAGAAGGGAGGATATTGGAGCAAAGAAATCTTTGAAAGGAGGCAAAGCAAGCAAATACATTTCAAAGAAAAAGAAAAAACGCTTAGCACAAAAGCATCAAAAGTATCTAAGACTTGCATCTCAGAGCAAAAAGATTTTCTTCCACAAGGCGCCTTGCGCTCAGGTACAGTCTCTTGCTTGCACTACATATTCTTATTTCCCTTCCCAAACTATATATAATCATCTCACTGACTACCCTTGTCCATTTTCAATAGCCAAGAAATTTGAGAATTTTGAGTATGTGATAGATCAGTTAGTTTTCCTTTTGTTTTCTAATGCCATCGAGAAGCTTAATGATGTTATGTTTTGGGGCAAAATGCATCTTGGATGCTTCAGCTGATATTGTGTCGCTTCCATGTGTTTAGTGTTTATGTTAACTGGATGGAATTATTGTGCAGAAAAATTGCTAAAACACTATCTTTCCACCTCAAGCCCTTCTATAACATATTTTATAGATTTCTTGTGATTATCCTGTACTTTAATTTACAAATTTTACACCATCTTTTGTTGCAAAGTCAGTAACATTAATGTCAGTTATATACGGCTGTCAATATTGCTGTTAAACAGATTTCTGGAGGTCAAGAAGAATTTAACGGAGAGGGGAAAAGTTGTGAGAAAGAACAACGGATGTTGAAGCAAATCAATCCCAATGATGGCGGGACTTTAAGACCATGGATTTGCTCCAAACGAAGAGGTTTTCCAAAGAAGATTCCAACTCAAGAGGATCATCAACCTGTGAGATGTAAATGGCATTTGGCTCAAGACTTGCTGGTTGAGAATGATAGTCTTTCAGAGAGGAGCCGCACTCAGAAATCTGTCATTTTGTCTGATAACCCAATATCTTCTCATAGAAACATTGAGAGGACGGAGAAGCCATTTCATAAAGACCAAGTAAATGAGAGTATGGAGCACTCTCCTGGAAGAAAGATGGTAACAAATCTCCCAGTGAGAGACAGGATTAATGGCAAAGTGGATAAGTTGTTTCCACCAATGAAGTTGAGCAAAGATGGCACTTCTATCCGTGATACCTGTTTGCTAAGACCTCCAGACTCTCCCAGGATAAAGGTCTCTTCACTAACCAAGAAGACAATCTATACTGATGCTGATACAAGTAATAATTCAGATACCTCTCCCATTGCTAGCACAAAATCATCCCGGAGTTCTCGTACAGTTGTATCTAAAGCATTGAGATTCTGCTCCTTTAGGAAAAGTGTACTGTCTGTCAGCAGCCAATCTTCTGTGACTGAATCCAGGCCCAGCGAAGTTAGGAAATGGTCAACCCTTGACAAGTCTGAAGACCCTTCGACAACAGAAATAGATGAGGATGCAATGGGCAGGCATTCTGAGGTTGATGAACAGTATGATTTGATGCAGGATCATACAGAAAATGTACTTGAAAGAGAAGAAATAACAGATGAGGTGTCTCTTGGTGGAAGCTCCATCCGGGAAACTAGGCAAGAAAAAAGATTGTCATGTAGTTCTGAAAGGCTGGAAGTCTTGTCTTTGAGGAGCTCAAAATCTACACCTCGCTATGGTCATGATGAGGAGATAAATGTAGATTCTTCAGCTAGATTTGATGATGATGATTATTTGCGCAAAATTGATCCCCTAGAATCTCCTGGAACACAAGTTCGAATACATGAGGACATTGTTGTTGAACCATCTTCCAAGACTTTGGATGGGAGGACGAGCACCTCTGGTACGAGTAAATCCGTTGACACTGGATTCTATGAGCTAGGTGTTTCTTCAAAGGTCCCATCAAAATGTCTTCGGTCTATTGAACATTATGAAGGACTTTCAAGGCAAAATGATGGGTCAACTGGTCCAACTGAGCCAGGTTTTGTTCACGACCAAGGGATGTTTTCTGCTGCTGAAGCTGGCAATGGCATGATGGGCCATAATGCTGATATGAGGGTGGTGGAATTGGATTCTGAAGCTGCGAAAGTAGACTCTTTTCCTGAGGTTGATCCCATTCTGATTCCAGGACCACCGGGGTCATTTTTGCCAAGTCCTAGAGATATGGGCTCTGAAGATTTTCAAGGAAACTCGTCATTGACTAGTAGCCAGGTTCAGTCATCTCCAGATCAGTATGATGTGATTGATGGAGATTCATCAGATTCCCCTCTATCTGCAGCATCGACCATCTCTAACTCCATGGCTGGCAGACCTGATTTCAATTATTCAGAACCGCCATCATCAGCAGGACATTATGTTTTTCAAGACAATATGAGGTCAGGCTTAATTTCTGCTGGAATTGAACCTTTGGCACAGAATGCTGATGCAGTTCCACAAGCAGCAACTACAAGAGTTGAAAGAGCTACTTTCTTGGGAGAGCACGTGAAACTTGATGGGATCCCCATTGAGAAGGAATCTTTTGGCTTAAAAAATGATCAGCCATGCTGTTGCCAAAGAAAGGAGAGGTTTGCTGAGAGTGTTGCTCTAAATCACCAAGAATCACAGCTACTAAGGCGGAGGAAAACGCCATCGATGACATTTCCTTCTGTTAGCAAGCAAATGGGTTGCAATTCAAACCCAATGCCGATTAATTTGGATGTCAGGCCTGAATTAGTTTCCCTGAACAGTTACTCAGCTTCAGGATCTGAAAAGATGGTTCTCCCACTCATCAAGCCCCCCGGAGATCCTATTCCTTTGAAGGACTCTCCCAATAATTCTGCAGTGAGATCCTTAGCTCGTGCAGATGGTGATTCTGCTAGTCCATCAGCTTCTAATCCTATACTCAGACTGATGGGGAAGAACTTAATGGTGGTCAACAAAGATGATCATGTAGCCATGCCAATTGGGCAGGTCCAACCTTGTGCTCAAACAATCAATCGAACTCCTCACTTTCCAACAATTTCTGCAGTCTCTCCTGGCAATATTCAGAATCAGGACAGTCATTCATTTCATCGCGTCACCCCTCAAGGTTTTGCCATCTTTAGTCGGGATCCATATTACAAGACAGCAGTTCAACGTTTTGATGTTGGGTTGTCCAACAGTTTTGGAAGCCACACTGATTCTAAGCTACCCCGGGCACCATCGCAGTTACCAGCAGGCATGTTTTGTGACCAACAAAATGATGGTGGTTTTGTAACATCCATGAAGCCTCAACAGTGCAAAGATGATTATAATTTCTCAAGTTCTCAGAACAGGCTAAAGAGAAGACTAGATGCGTTTCCTACGTGTACTATGCAGAAAGCTACAGAAACTCCTGACCGCCAGTGCAAGCGTGCAGATTCATCTGCTCATCCTGTAAAAGAAATCATCATCATTGATGATGTTCCTGAAAGTCAAACTGTTGTGATCAGTGACATTACAAGATACAATGAAGGCTGGAGGGAAAGACAAGCAGTTCCATCTGGTATCTCTGTTCCAACCATCCCAGTTTATAACATGAGTAATGTGAATCCCTTTACTTGTTATCAGTCACAAGACCACCCTCCACTTGGTGGAACACCATTGTTGCACAATGGCAACTTTCATGCAACTGCCACTAGGCTAGTTAATACAAGTCCTGTTAGGTGGGGTTGTCCATCGGAAGGTCCCAGCGTGTTGCAGCAGAATCCTTTCGTGGCTGCATCAAACTCATCTGGTCATCCAAGATCAGCATCGCTGTATTATTCTCCAAGCTTTTCATAGTCACCGTGGCAAGATCAGCATCGCTGTTTTATTCTCCAAGCTTTTCATAGTCACTGTGGTTAGCTTGCATGACCTTTTCTGCGCAGTTGTGCTTTTGCAGGTTTACATCGAGGCACTGAACTTGAGCTTCTCCCATAACTAGCTACCGTTGCCTGAAACTTTTGGGTTCAGAAATGACTTTATAGAAGAAATAGTGGTGGTTTAATTATCAAAGACAGCCTGTATGAGTTTTGCGGTTGGGATCTCAGACAAAGTTTGTATTTATTTCTAATGTACCGATGTTGAGTCTATGGCACTTTTTTAGGCTTTCTGCTTGTTAGGCAAATCTCAAAGCTTTCAAAAACTAGACAATGTATAAGCAAATCCTTGAATAATAGTCGACTAGGAACTTGGCTGAAAGACAATGGAGTCAAGTGTTCCTAAAAGAAATTTCCATCTCGTTTTAACTCTCCTCTCTCTCTCATGATGTTTATTTCCTTTCTATACAATCATTCGAGCTGCATTTTGATAGCTAAACTACTTTCACTTGCATTTGATTGTCAATGTGCATGCATTTAAATAAGAACATTGATGAGGATATGAATGAAAGATTATATAAATATTTTATTTAAGACATGAAAAAATTAGGTGTTCTTCTTTTGGATGAAATTGTTCCACGATCTATATAATATGGCTGTATTTGCGTTGTCTTGGCATAGGTAAATATGAGCCAATAATATTAATATCATGGATGGATAAATTTGTGTACTTGGAAGTCATTTTCAAGAGAGGGCATATTCTAACAAACATTAAACAAGTGCATGCATATAGAAGCTTTGGCTTTGATATGACTATAAGCCTTGCCTAGCTAGACCGTGTACAAACAATGACACTGATGCATGTCAAAAGCAGGCCCCCCTTTATTCTTCTGCTAGCTAGCTGTGTTGAGCTTGCATTAACCATGCAATTGGACATTGGCGCATATGATCATAATGTTCACACAGCCAGTGGAGAGAGAGAGAGAGAGAGAGCATGGCATGCAAGGGATTATGAAAAGAGCAAGCCTTTAATTGATTACTGGGCTTAAACAGTAATGCTACTTCTTTATCCACTTGTTTTGATAATGGCTATATATATATATATATATATATATATAGAGAGAGAGAGAGAGAGAGAGAGAGAGAGAGAGAGAGAGACGTTATGGCATGGTATATGAGAAGTAAGTGTAGCTACCAGGCAGTGATATGAATAAGAGTACGAGCATGATGATGATGCATGATGGGTCATGGCACCTGCCTGATGAGAGGAGAGGAGAGGAGAGGGAAAGAGAAAGGGTATATATATATATATATATATAAAGTCACGAGTCAAAGGTGCAGTAAAGAAGAAAACATGATGGCCTGGCAAGGAGGGCTGCCTTTTTGGGTTAACTGGCACCATGGATTGGAGGAGTAGATCAAGGAGAGGTGAGATTGAGA
>Ga0307515_10026081_pt1 | contig 10076 bp, 11 predicted proteins | sample 17_EM_MG_FD_194513 | JGI IMG/M metagenome (GOLD analysis project Ga0307515, IMG submission 194513) | Populus trichocarpa ectomycorrhiza microbial communities from riparian zone in the Pacific Northwest, United States - 17_EM | ecosystem: Host-associated > Plants > Roots > Unclassified | place...
TTCATCATCGGTGGACTGATCAAGGCGGCCATCGCGGCCGGCCTTCTGCCGCTCGCGTGGTGGGGCGCATCTCGCCTCGAGCGGAATCGCGCCGCGCAGGCCACCGAGAACGACTAAGCCTGACTAGTCCCGGCGCGCTGTGCACGCCGGGACCGGCGTCACCGTACGATCGAGGGCATGGACGCACCTGGTCGCCGCTTCGCGGTCGTGATCGAGGACGACGACGACATCCGTCATCTCCTCGAGACCGTGCTGGGCCAAGCCGGGTTCGAAGTCACCGCGCGAACCAACGGCTATGACGGCGTTGAGGCCGTGCGAGCTGTCAACCCGATCGTCGTCACTCTCGACGTCAACATGCCGGGAATGGATGGGTTCGAGACCGCGAAGCGGATCCGCACGTTCTCGCAGGCCTACATCGTGATGCTGACGGCACTCGGGGAAGAGATCGATACCCTCCAGGGTCTTGAGGCCGGTGCCGACGACTACATCACGAAACCTTTCCGCCCGCGCGAGTTGCGCGCCCGGATCGAGGCGATGCTGAGACGCCCCCGTGCGATCGCCCCGGACGAGGAGTCCGCCGCCGCCCCACCGACGGGTCGTCGCGCCGAACCACCCATTTACACGGCGGTGAGCCCTCCCGCGGGCCCGGCCTTTCCGCCTCCCGGGTACCCGCCGCCCGGGTACCAAGCCCCGGGTGCCCCGCAGGCGGAAGCGCCCGGCGGTGCGCACGCTGCTCCGCCGCAGCCGGGTGCCCCGCATGTCGGAGTTCCGGGCGAACGTCTCGAGCACCTCGGCTTGGTCGTCGACCTCGGCACGCGCGTGACGGTCGTCGAAGGGCAAGAAATCCCGCTGACCAGGAGCGAGTTCGATCTGCTCGCCGCTCTCATGCAGTCGGGCCGACGCGTGCGCACGAAGGCCGACCTCGCGATCCTGTTGCGCAACGAGAGCTACGTCACCAGCAACTTCGTCTCCGATGCCGACAAGCGCGGCATCGAGGTGCATATGGGCAACCTGCGCAAGAAGATCGGCGAGAACTCGCTGACTCCCCGGTGGATCGAGACCGTGCGCGGTGTCGGCTACCGATTGACGGGCAGCGACGGCACAATCTGAGCCGAGTCCGTCGTTAGGCGGCGACGCGCCACGGTGCGCTGAGGTGCACCAACTCGGCGCAGGAGGCCGCGCTGATGCGCTCGAGGCGATCGGCGGCGAGGGCAGGAACCGAACGTGAGCGTGACGCTTCAGTGTGAATCTCGCGCGCGGCGGCGGCGAGGCTCTCGGCACCGATCATGGCACTCGAGGTCGCGAGGCTTAGCAGCGACGCGAGAGCGTCGTCGACTACCTCGTGGCCGACCGCGCCCCGCACCCGGGCGATGCGGTCCGCCGAGGCTCCGACGAAGTCGTCAATGAATCGCACACAGGACCGCACGTCGCCGACGAGGTCGCGCGCGAGCCGCGTGATGCGGTCGGCGTCGATGTGCTCGTAGGTCATGCGTCTCTCTCACTGCTTTCCACAACAGGCTGGTCTTCGGGCGTAGCTCATCTGCTCCAACCACCGTCAAACAGTGTGACCTACGACTAATCGGGTTTCGGGGAGCGCAAGCTCAGTTTCCGGTCAAGGTTGGCACAGACGTGTGGTTTGCTCAGGGCAGCGCGGTGGCATCCCACGTGGCGGTTTTCGCCTTCTCGCGTGCGTCGGTGGCGGCGAGAGCCACGGCATCCGACGCCGACCTCAAAAGGTCGTCAAAGCGGGACCCAGAGGTGCGTGTCGTTGCGATCCCATGGAACGTCGTCACTCGGAATCGGTCTCGATCATCGACGGTGGCATTGAGCACCGCGTCGGCGATGCGCTGGGCGATCGCCTCGATCGAGTCAGTCGTCGGCGAGCTCATGAGAAGCCCGAACCGTCGTGCCGAAAGCCGCCCGATGAGCGCAGCTGTCGGCGCGCTCGTCGACGTGATTCGGGCGGTAGCCCGAATGGCGCCATCCCCCGCAGCCCGACCGAAGGCGATGTTGATCTCTTCGAGGTCGGCGATCTCGAGGACGAGCAACACGAGGTTTGCGCGCTCCCGAACCGAGCGCAGCAACCAGGACTCGGCGAGCTCGCGGAAGGCACGAGGGCCGAGGATGCCGTCGAGCCTGACGCCGTCCCGGCTGTTGTGGGATCCTGCGGCGGTCCTGCCGAGACGCTCCCTCTGCACCGATGACAGTGCGATCGTTCCGATCACGGCGAGGCAGATTTCGAACATCGTCGATGCAGCCGTACCCAGGTAGACCTGAAAAGTCGGGTCGTCGGGCCCGAGAAAGACGAGCCCCCCGGCGCGGGCGACGTAGAAGACCGAGACGAACGCCAGCATGGCTGAGAGCACACGAGCGCTCAGCATCGTGGCGAGTTCGGCGCGGTTGAGTTCGAGTGTCGCGAGTCCCGCGAAAATCGCCACTCCAATGAACATCTCCAGGGAGCCGGCCCAGTAGCCACCCTCAACGCCGGGAAGAAGCGTCGCCACAGCGACGAGTGCTCCCGCAATGAGCGGTACGAGTGCGAGCGGACGTCGTCCGTTCGCTGCTCGGGCACCCGACCACAGCATCCCGACCGCCACGACATAGCCGCCGTTTGCCGGAGCGAGCGCCCACCACATGACCGGGTCGAGCGCGGAGACGATGTACGAGAAGACCACGAAAATGGCAGCGATGAAGAAGACGCTCCAGAGCCTGCCCACCAGATCGTTTCGACGTAGCAGCGTCTCCAGCAGGAAATAGGCGCCGCACACGACCGTGAGCATCCCGCCGACCGCGAACAGGGTCGTCGTGTCGAGCAGGTTCACGCTGCGACCTTCTTCCCGGGCATCGTCTTCTCGGCCGCCTCATGCTCGGTGGGCACAGTCACCCGGAAGGTCGTACCGATCCCTAGCTCGCTCGACACCGCCAGTTGGCCCCCGTGGCGGTGCACGATTTCGCGCGTAATGCTGAGCCCGAGACCGGTTCCCACCGTCGCCGAGTTCTTCGCCGAGCTGGTGCGGTAGAAGCGGTCGAAGATGCGCGGAAGGTCCGCCTCGGGAATGCCTTGGCCCGTGTCGCGGATCTCGACGCTCACACCGGACTCTTCGACGGCCACCGTGACGGTGACCGAGCCCCACTCGAGGTTGTACTTGATGGCGTTCGTGATCAGGTTGTCGAGAACTTGACGCATCCGCACCGGATCGACGTTGGCCGGAGCGAACTCGTCACCCTCGAGGCTGAGCTCGACTTCACGTTCATCGGCCATCACCCGATGGCCTTCGACCGCTTCACGGGCGATCGCGGCGAGGTCAGAGGGCACGAACGACAGCGTGAGCTGCTTGTCGGAGTCACTGGCCGCCTTGAGCAGGTCGGTCACGAGCACCAGCAGTCGCTCGGAGTTGGAATAGGCAACTTCGATCATCTTGCGGGTTTCGTCGCTCATTGCCTGCTCTTCGCGAGCGAGATCCAGGTAACCGAGAATCGAGGTGAGCGGTGACCGCAGTTCATGCGTCACCGAACCGATGAGGTCATCTCGCGCGCGAATCGCTTCGAGCTCGGCCGTGATGTCGGTCAGCGCGATGACGCCGCCGTCGTACTCGCCGTCGGCGTTGTGCAGGATGCGGGAGCTCACCGCGTGCGCAGCTCGTCGTTCGCCGGGCTCCCCCACCCAGATGATCAGGTTGTCGAATGCCTGGCCGCTGAGGGCACGGGTCAGCGGACGGTCGTCTGCGGTGTAGGGGGTCACGCCGTCCGACTGATACACCAAAGGGTGCACGACGGCATCGGGAGGAGTCCCGAAGTCCGCGAGGTTTTGGCGCTGCTTGCGGTTGACGAACGTCACGGTGCCGAAACGGTCGAACGCGATCACACCAAACTCGACGGCGTTGAGCACCTCGTTCAGCAAAGACTCCTGACGACTGGCTTTCCCCAGTGTTCCCTGCACCATGACGGCGTGCTGTCGCAAGAGCGCCGCTTGCGCCCGCGCGCGCCGCGCGGTGATGTAAATCGCGGCGGCCACGAAGACCAACACGACGGGAAGTACTACGAAGCCGGCGAAGTCGGACACCGACACCGGCGTACCGCGCACGCCGCGCATCAACCACATGAAGCCAATCGCGCCGGCCGTTCCCACGATCGTGACGCCGCGCCCGAACGTGCGCGCGATCCAAATGATCGGGATCACCAGAAGCAACCCGGCGCCGATCTGAGGTACCGCTTCGCGAAGCAGCACGATGCCGACGATATTCGCCAACGGCATCGCAATGCTCAAGCGCCGGTCGAGCCGGTCCCAGGGAATGAGGGCAGCGACGGCTGTGAGTGTGAAGGCGAGCCCAATGATCCCAAACAGTGCGGGTGAGGCGTAGACCCCGGCATCCACCACGAATGCCGCAACCAGGATGACCAGCGTGGGTCCCGAGACCAACAGCTGGGCAGCGAGAACCGCAGACGCGATGCGCCCTCGTTTGCGGTGGCTCGATGCCGTGACATCCCCTGACACGCGTTCAGGGTACCCAGAAGCCCTCAGGACCGCCTTACCCAGTGAGGGTGCCCCCCTGACGTGGGGCGTACCCCGGAGTGGGGTGAAAATCCCAGAAAGTCAGGCCGCATCTGCGCTCAGATACTGAAGCCGATCGCTCTCATCATGTCGCGGCCGTCGTCGGTGATCCGCTCGGGACCCCACGGCGGCATCCACACCCAGTTGATGCGGAACTTCTCCACGATCCCATCGAGCGACTGCGCCGTCTGCTCTTCGATCACGTCGGTGAGAGGACATCCTGCCGACGTCAGGGTCATCGAGATGATGAGTGCGTCGTTCTCGTCGTCCCAGGTGAGGTCGTAGATCAGGCCGAGATCGACGATGTTGACCCCGAGTTCCGGGTCGATGACATCCTTGAGGCCCTCTTCGACCTGGTCGAACAGCTTCGGCTCGAGTGCGGTGGGCATGCCCGTCCTTTCGACAGTTCCGAGAATACGCCGAGGACTAGGCCGACGCCGGGAGGAATCGGTCGTAGCCCTCGTTCTCGAGCCGGTCCGCGAGTTCTGGCCCGCCCTCTTCGGCGACCTTGCCGTCGACGAAGACGTGCACGAAATCCGGCTTGATGTATCGCAGGATGCGCGTGTAGTGGGTGATCAGCAGGATTCCGAGTCCCGACGCCTCGTGGGCGCGATTGACACCCTCCGAAACGACCTTGAGGGCGTCGACATCCAGTCCTGAGTCGGTCTCGTCGAGCACCGCGAAACGGGGCTTCAGCAGTTCGAGCTGCACGATCTCGTGGCGCTTCTTCTCGCCGCCCGAGAACCCTTCGTTGACGTTGCGCGCGGAGAAGCTGGGGTCCATCTTGAGGTTCGTCATTGCCTGCTTCAGCGTCGGACCCCACTGGCGGATGGCGGGAGCTTCGCCGTCGATCGCCGTCTTGGCGGTGCGCAGGAAGTTCGCCACCGTGACACCGGGGATTTCGACGGGGTACTGCATCGCCAAGAACAGTCCGGCTCGAGCCCGTTCGTCGACGGTCATCGACAGCACGTCTTCGCCATCGAGGGTGATCGAACCACCATCGACCTTGTAGCGAGGGTGACCGGCGATCGTGTACGCGAGAGTCGATTTGCCCGAGCCGTTCGGGCCCATCACGGCGTGGATTTCGCCCTGGTTGATCGTGAGGTCAACGCCCTTGAGGATCGGCTTCTTGACGCCGTCAGCCTCGATCGAGACGTGCAGGTCAGTGATGACCAAGCTGGATTGTGCGGTACTCATGAGATCTTCTCTCCGATGTAGACGTCGCCGTCGATAATCTCGACGCCGAAGACGGGGACCGGCTCGTAGGCCGGAAGGGTCAGGGGTTTGCCGCTCGTCAGTTCGAACTTTGAGCCGTGCGCCCAGCATTCGAGAGTGTCGTCTTCGACGAACCCCTCAGACAACGAGATGTCGCCGTGCGTGCAGGTGTCGCCGATCGCGTGCACCTGACCGGCGGAATCCATCACCACGGCGATCGGCGTGCCATCCACAACGACCTTCTTCGCGGTCGAGGTCGACAGCTCGCTCACGGCGCAAACTTTGGTACTCACGCGGCACGCTCCAACTCGGCGACCAGGGCGGCGATGAGACGCGACTGCAGCCCCACCTCGGGAATGCGCTGCACGATCTCGATCAAGAACCCGAGCACGACGAGTCGCCGCGCTTCCGCCTCGGTGATTCCGCGGGACTGCAGGTAGAACAGGTGCTCGTCGTCGAACCGACCGGTCGCGCTCGCGTGGCCGGCGCCGACGATGTCACCCGTCTGAATCTCGAGGTTCGGGATACTGTCCGCCCGCGTCCCTTCCGAGAGCACGAGGTTGCGGTTCTGCTCGTACGTGTCGGTACCGACGGCGCGCGGACCGATGAGCACGTCACCGACCCACACCGTGCGAGCCCCCGCTCCGTTCAGCGCACCCTTGTAGGTGACCCGGCTGCGGGTGTGCGGAGCATCGTGGTGCACGTACACGCGCTGCTCGAGGTGCTGGCCGGCGTCCGCAAAGTAGACCCCGAGAAGTTCGGCGTCGGACCCTTCGCCCGCGAGGTGCGCCGACGGGTTGACCCGCACAATTGCTCCGCCGAGCGTGACGGCAATGTGGGTGAGTTTCGCGTCCTTCGCGATCGTCGCGAAGTGGCTGGCGAGGTGGCGGGCGTCGTCGTCCCATTCCTGCAGACTCACGACCGTCAGGTCGGCACCCTGCCCGACGACGATCTCGACGTTTTCGCTCAGGCTTGCCGGTCCGCGGCTGTCGAGAACGACAAGAGCGGTGGATGCCGGTGCGGCCTCAATGAGAACGTGCGCCGCACGAGGAGCCGATCCGAGCGCGGCCCGAGTCACCGTGAGCGGGCCGGGTTCACCGTCCACCGCAATCCGCAGTGCCTTCTCGAACGTGCTCCAGCCGTTGGCCGCGGCACGCTCTTCGGGGATTCCCGCGGTTCCGATGCGGTCATCGGTTCGGTCGATCCACTCGACCGTGGTGCCGGGCACGTCGGGGTACTGGATCGCGTAGGGCGAACCGTCGAGGTCACCGTCGATCAGATCGCGGAGCTTGGCGACCGGCGAGAGCTTCCACTCCGCCTCGAACCCTTCGACGAGCGGGTGTGCGTCGTGGTCGGTCGATGCGAACCGCTCAGAACGGGTCTGCACGGGAACGAAAGGTCCATCGGTATGCGCGACGATTCCCAGCCGCTCAGCGGCTTCAGTGCTCGCGGCCACTACCCGACCGAGCCTTCCATGCTCATCTCGATGAGCTTGTTGAGTTCGAGGGCGTACTCCATCGGCAGCTCGCGGGCGATCGGCTCGATGAACCCGCGCACGATCATCGCCATGGCTTCGTCCTCGGCCATGCCCCGCGACATCAGATAGAACAACTGCTCCTCGGACACGCGCGAGACCGTGGCCTCGTGGCCGAGTTGGACGTCGTCGACCCGAATGTCGATCGACGGGTACGTGTCGCTGCGTGAGATCGCGTCGACGAGCAACGCGTCGCAGCGCACCGTGTTCGCCGAGTGGTGGGCGTTCTCGCCGATGCGCACCTCGCCGCGATAGGCGGCGCGACCGCCGCCGCGCGCGATCGACTTCGAGACGATCGAGGAGGTCGTGTACGGCGCGAGATGAATCATCTTGGCGCCGGCATCCTGATGCTGCCCGGGGCCGGCGAACGCGACGGAAAGGGTCTCGCCTTTCGCGTGCTCCCCCACCAGGTAGATCGACGGGTACTTCATCGTGACCTTGGAGCCGATGTTGCCGTCGATCCACTCCATGGTCGCGCCCTCGTGAGCCATCGCGCGCTTCGTGACGAGGTTGTAGACGTTGTTCGACCAGTTCTGGATCGTCGTGTACCGAACGCGCGCGTTCTTCTTCACGATGATCTCGACCACTGCGGAGTGCAGGGAGTCGCTCTTGTAGATCGGGGCCGTGCAGCCCTCGATGTAGTGAACGTAGGAACCCTCGTCGGCAATGATCAGGGTGCGCTCGAACTGGCCCATGTTCTCGGTATTGATGCGGAAGTAGGCCTGCAACGGAATCTCGACGTGCACGCCCTTCGGCACGTAGACGAACGAGCCGCCCGACCAAACGGCGGTGTTCAATGCGGCGAATTTGTTATCGCCAGAAGGAATCACCGTGCCGAAGTACTCCTTGAAGATTTCGGGGTACTGCTTGAGCGCCGAATCGGTGTCGAGGAAGATCACGCCCTGCTTCTCGAGGTCTTCCTGAATCTGGTGGTAGACGACCTCGGACTCGTACTGGGCGGCGACGCCCGAGACGAGGCGCGAGCGCTCAGCTTCCGGGATGCCGAGCTTCTCGTAGGTGTTCTTGATGTCGAGCGCACGAAGTACTTGATGTTGTCGAAGTCGATGCCCGAGAGGTCGGCGCCCCAGGTGGGCATCGGCTTACGGCCGAAGATCTCGAGTGCCTTGAGGCGGTTCTTGAGCATCCACTCGGGTTCGCTCTTGAGGCCCGAAATGTCGGTAACGACTTCGGGCGACACGCCACGTCGGGCGGATGCGCCAGCGGCGTCGGAGTCGGACCAGCCGAACTCGTAGCTTCCGAGGTCGTTGAGCTCGGGACGGTCGATCAGGATGTCTGACATGGTGAAGCCTCTCTTGCCGAAGCGAACCATTCCGCTCGTGTCGACAGTTGTCGCGCCTGCCGGGCGGCGCCGATGCTCCCTAGCCCCGCGATTCTACAGGGCGCACCCGACGATTACCGGTGCAGGGAAGGTTCGGGGCCTTCCGTAGACTGGCGGCTCGTGAGCATCCTGCCCTCATCTCCCGCCGATCGCCGCGTGCGCGTGCTTGCCTGGCTCTCGCTGGTCGTCAACGTCGTGATCATCGGCACGGGCGGTGCCGTGCGGCTTACCGGCTCGGGCCTGGGCTGCCCGACCTGGCCCACGTGCACCGATGAGTCGTTCGTCAACACCCCGGAAATGGGGATCCACGGCGTCATCGAGTTCGCGAACCGTGCCCTCACCGGCGTGCTGATGGTCGTCGCCATCCTGACCTTCCTTTCGGTTGTGCGGCTCTGGAGATCACGTCGTGACCTCTTCGTGCTCGCCTTTGCGCTCGGGTTCGGCATCCCGCTGCAGGCGGTTGTCGGCGGAATCACCGTGCTGACCAACCTCAACCCCTACGTCGTCGGACTGCATTTCGTCGTCTCGATCGGCATGGTCGCGCTCGCCACGGTGTACCTCTGGCGGGTCTCCCGCGGACGCCCGGGCGCCCTCGTGGTGCCGCGGTGGTTCCGGATGCTGACGTGGCTACTGGTCGGGCTCGTTGCCGTGACGGTGCTCGTCGGCATCATCACGACCGGGTCGGGGCCGCACGCCGGCGACTCGGGGGCGGCGCGCAACGGGCTCGATCCCGCGATCCTCCAGCACGTGCACTCGTGGCCGGCCTACGCACTCGTCGCTCTCACCGCGCTGCTCGTGGTCGTGGCGCTCCGGCTGGGGTTACCGTCCCGGTTCCTCATCGCGTTGCTCGTCGTCGAGGCAGCTCAGGTCGCGGTGGGCCTCACCCAGGCTCGACTCGGGCTTCCCGAGGTTCTCGTGGGCATGCACATGGTGCTCGCGGCTGTGCTGGTCGCCGCGGCGACCGCGGCGACGCTCAGAATGCGATCGGCAGATGCAGAAGCGGATCGAGGCCGACCGCCAGGAATACCAGGGTCAGATACGTGATCGACGCGTGGAACACCCGCATCGGCTTCAGCTCTCCCCCGCGGACCGCGTGCGCGTAGAGGCGGTGCGCTTCGACCACGAACCACGCCCCCGACAGCGTCGCGACGACGGCGTACAGCACGCCCATGGGTGCGATCGGAATGAGCAGGAGCGAACAGACCACGGTCGCCCAGGCGTAGAGCACGACCTGTGATCCGACGGTGGACGTGCCGCGCACGACGGCGAGCATCGGCACGGACACTGCGGCGTACTCCTCCTTGTAACGCATCGACAGCGGCCAGTAGTGCGGTGGCGTCCACAGGAAGACGATGCCGAACAGGATGATCGGAGCCCAGTCCAGCGATCCGGTGACGGCGGCCCAGCCGATCAGCACCGGCATACACCCGGCGGCG
>Ga0307515_10026082_pt1 | contig 10075 bp, 2 predicted proteins | sample 17_EM_MG_FD_194513 | JGI IMG/M metagenome (GOLD analysis project Ga0307515, IMG submission 194513) | Populus trichocarpa ectomycorrhiza microbial communities from riparian zone in the Pacific Northwest, United States - 17_EM | ecosystem: Host-associated > Plants > Roots > Unclassified | place...
ATTTCTACTAACGGTTTATTAATAACTTCTCCGCCCTAGTTTTACCCCTTATAGCTCTAACCTAAAAGGATAAAGTCTTTATCTTTAATAAGGAATATAAGAAGGCCTTTACCTATCTAAAGGTTATGTTTACTACTACGCCCGTACTCTAACACTTTGACCTAAACTAAATAAGTGTTATAGAAGCCGACTTATCTAACTACGTTACTAGAGGCATCTTATCTTAATATAACAAGGATAGAGTATTATACCCTATAGTATACTTCTTAAAACAACTAAGCCTAGCCGAATATAACTACGAGATCTACAATAAGGAATTATTAGCTATTATTAGATGTTTTAAACAATAGCGACCCGAACTAGAAGGCGCTGGATTTCTAATTAAGGTCCTTAGCGACTATAAGAACCTATAGTACTTTACAACTATAAAACAGCTAAGTTATCGTTAGGCCCGCTAGTTAGAATATCTGTTTTATTTCCAATTCTTAATTATATATTACTTAGGCGTCTAAGGCCAGAAGCCTAATGCCCTAACCCAATACTCGCAAAACGCGCCAGCCTTAGAAGAAGCGCGCTTTTACCAAAATTAGACCCTACTTTGCCCTAAACTATTTAACCCTCCTACTAAAGATCTTATGGTATACATCCTTAAAATAACTAATTAATTAATTAAATAGATTATAGTTAATAAATACCTAAATAACGAGTTTATCTAAGAGACGCTTAAGCTAATATAAGATAGCATTAGATGCCCTAAAAAGATTTCTTTAAGTAAATATAAAGCCCGTAGAAACCGCTTATATTACTAGAACCGTCTAGTTATCCCTAATTATAATAAGCTTAAGTTTAAACTCCTTAAATATATACACGATTTACCTATTACCGGCCACCTAGGCCAAGGAAAGACCCTAGAACTACTCTAACGGGAGTATTATTAGCTAAATATATATAATATAACACAAAGGTATATCTTTAGCTGCTATACCTACTAACGAGCTAAAGCCTCGCATAAGATGTATAACGGTCTTTTAAAGCCGCTGCCTATTCTAGACCGAAGATAGAAGGATATCTTAATTAACTTTGTTATTAACCTTTCTAAGAGTAAAGGCTGCATAAACATTATAGTAGTTATAGACCGACTATCTAAAATAAGATACTTAATCGCCTACCCTAATATATTAATGCCTATCGTTGCCCGACTATTTCTAGATTACGTATAGAAACTCTATAAACTCCCTAAAACGATTATCTCCGATAGAGGTAGTTAGTTTATCTTAGCATTCTAGAAAGAACTAACTACTTAACTCTATATTAAAGCACTATTATCTACTGCATATTACCTAGAAACGGATGCCTAAATAGAATATATAAATGCTATAATGGAATAGTATATTTGGATATACACGTTATATTTATAGGATAACTAGATTAACTAGCTCGTATTCGCCGAGTTTACTATAAATAACTCCGTCTCGGAAACTATAAAAGTCTCCCCGTTCCTAGATAATTACGGCTAGCACCTATAAATGGGTTTTAAACCCTTTAGTAATATTCCTTACCCCGCTTATTACGCCTTATAAGTTATAGAAGTAAATAAATTCGTAGAGAAGATGGAGGAACTATAATAGTTTCTTACTAATAAGATAATATGGGCTTAATCTATCTATAAAGCCGCAGCGAATAAGAAATAAACCCTAGCACCAGCTTACTAAATTGGTAATTTTGTTTAGCTAGATATAAGAAATCTAAACATAAAATAACCTATTAAGAAACTTAATTGGAAGAACGCTGGCCCTTATAAGGTTGAAAAGGTTATCTCTCCTTATACCTACTAACTAAAGCTCCCTAATACGGTTAAAATCTACCCCGTATTCTATACGTTAGTCCTTTACCCTACTACTCCTATATTAGACGCCCTGCCTAAATAAATATAAGACCCTCCCCTACTAGTTAAAGTAGATAGTAAGAACGAGTACTTTGTTAAAAGAATTAACGATATTAAGTATAATAAACGGAAACGCTAATATATATATCTTATGAAATGGAGAGGCTTTATTAAGTCCTTATAGGAACCCGTTAACTCTATAGAACTTATATAAGCCGCAGAAGACTTTTATAAACTCTACCTAGAACTACTACAGCCCTATCTTATAGAAGCTCGAGTTTAAAGGGGGGATACTGTTATGGGATACCCCCGTAACACCTTACATACGTCTATCTATTTCCACCGACTTAGTAATTAGAGACTAACCGTAAAATAGTAATCTAATGGCAATCTGATGGCAATCTAATGGTAATCTACGGCATTCTGCCATATTCTGCCATATTCTGCTAAGTTTTACTAAATTCTACTAAGTTCTGCTAGGACTATAACCTAAACCCTATTCTGCCTATGTATGTATTAACTAAGCAACTAAGTTAACGATATATGCCCTTTCTTCCCGTTTTCCTACCTTCTTTCCTTACGCAACGTCTTGACCTCCTTATACAGTTTATGTATATAGCTTAATAATATCTACCTTGCTATATATTATCGTCGCTTATACTCACTCCGTGACAATTTACAAAGAACGGAGTAAGTCCTATAGTGGCTAAGACGTAGTTATTAGCTGTAAACTTGCTTAGTGGGAGGTGATCTACCTAGTTATCTTAGCTATAGGCAACGACCTGTTATAAGTACGCCTTTATACTGGCATTGGCGTTTTCTAGCTATTTTATAGTCTTATAGTGAAAGGATATAGACATCTTAACGGAGATACTAAGACGTTAACAGATCTGTCTCTATAGGTTAGAGTTAAATTATATGCCCTAGTTAGATGTAATAGAGTCAGGTATCCTATATAGTCGGTAAACTTCGCGAAAAAAAGCGTTTGCGACGTTGTTTACGGCTATACCTTTAGTTAGGACGTAGTAACGTTCCTTTATAAGTTAGTATATTATTATTAGGATATTCTTATAGGTATAACTATGCCGTTTATAGGGTGGTAGGTTAGTAATAAAGTCTATAGCTATATCTACCTACCGCCGTATAGGGATTAGTAGTAAGTATAGTAGTCCTTAGTACTTAGTATAAAAGGCCTTAGCGCGCTTATAGCCATAATAGGCGCTTATAAAGCGTTTAACTAAGTCTATTATCTTAGGCTAGAAGTAGTATTGGTTAAGGCGTTTATACGTTCCTCCTTTACTTAGGTAACCGCTTAACCGGAGGTTATAGGCCCTTTAGATTAGTTGCCGTTATAGGTCTTCTAAATTAGGGACGAATAAACGGCCTCTATAATAGAGTTTATTCTCCTTTACTTCTAAGGCTACTATATTAATTTAGCCTAAGTTTTAGAGGCTAATAGGTGGCTTACGGACGCTAGCAGTTTTTATAGTAATAAGTTAGTATAATAACGGGTTAATAGAGATATTATATGCAGTAGTAATAAGCTTATTAATTTTAGGGGGCGGCTTTAAGTCTATAGCGTAAACGTTAGGAAAAAATTTACCAGCATTTTCGCAGCATTTGGCGGCATTTGGCGGCCAAATGCGCAATCCGCGCACTGCAACGTGTAGCGTATGGTATCAACTTAGGTGCGGCATACTGCCGCATCCAATAACGCGATGCAGCATACTGCCGCATCTAATAACGCAGTGCAGTATACTGCCGCATCTAGCAACGCGGTGCAAGCATATTGCCGCATTTAATAACGCGGTGCAGCATTCTACCACATCTAATAACGCGGTATAGCATTCTGCCGCATCTAATAACGCGGTATAGCATACTGCCGTATCTAATAACGTGGTATAAGTATACTACCGTATCTAATAACGCGGTGCAGCTAATTGCGCATTTATAGCTACCTAGGTAAGTAGTGCCTTTATTCTATTAAGCTCTGTCTATACTTAATACGCAATTAATATATAATACCCCCCTTACGCATTTTATATATCTTACTTACTTTAAGTAATAGATAAGTATTGCTCTTTCCGCGTACTTAATAATATTTACTTAGTCTATATAGTTAGTAGTATTTACCCATTCCGCGTAATTAGTATACTTTACTTAGTCTATATAGTTAGTACCCTTTACTTATTCTACGCAGTTAGTACCCTTTACTTATTCTATATAGTTAATATTCTTTACTTATTCTACGCGCCTAGTATATATTATATAAAGAATATATTTTAACCTAATAGTAGTATAATATAACCTTAATACGCCTAATAACGCCCTTTAGTTAACCTACTATTTTAAGTTTAATATTTATATAAGTCCCACCACAATAGTAGTACCGCACTATTAAACCCCTAATTATCTTTATTTTTGCCGTTATTTTCCCTATCTATCCTACTACCTTCTCTACTCTTATCCTCTTTATTACTGTTATTTTTCCTATTTATTCTACTGCCTTCTCTACTCTTATCCTCTTTATTAGCAAATTCTAGTATTACTAGTCTATCTCCACTCTATAGGCGGGCCTTTATATCCTTTAGTATAGCATTATTTATAATATCTATAACCTTAAACTTATTGGCGAAAGTATACCGTAAAATACGGTAATTAATTCCTATTTCCTATTTATTATTACCTTAAATTTATTTAAGGCGCGCTTAGATAGCGTTAATATTATAGTTATATAGTATTAAAATTATCTTATTAGTATACTGCGAGAAGGAGACCTTATATATAGTTTTAGGGTTTATTCTTTATAACGAATACGTTAAGCTACCGTTATCCTATTATATTATCTTTATTAGCCTATATATAACAATTAAAATAGCGCGATATTATAATATAGGAAATAGTAGTAAAGTGCTATAGTATATAGCGAGTATTGTAATATAACGTTGCGATACGATTAATATAATATTATATATTTATACTTACAGTATACGGTTATTAAGTAAACCTATTATTATACTTAGGATCTAGTTCCTTTAAATTTTCTATAGTATCCTTAAACGGATTACTAATTGCCTACTAAGTTTATAGTATCTTATCTCTAGTTATATTCCGTATCTTATTAACTTATTATAAAAGTAGCCTATATAGCCTTTTATTACGCTTAGGTTAGTAGCTCTTTTAGGTATTCTATAGTTACTCCCAACTATCTATAATATGCTTTAGTAAGTATAGTAAAAGGCTTCCTATAGATTTACCTGTAATTATAGTATTGGCTTTAAACTTATAAATAACTTATATTCCGCTTCTATAGTCCTTAAGAGTATATTAAATTGCTATATATATAAGCTATATTATATTAGCTATAATAGACGAGAAAAGGTTAATACTATTCTTATTAAGGGTAAGTAACCTTAGCCTAGTATTAAAGAACATACGCTTAATATAATGTATAATAATTAGCGCCCTAAATCTTATCTCTCTATTCTAGCCTTAGTTAGTTAGGTATAGTAAAAGGTAGAGTACTAACTAGGCCACCAAGCGTAAAGCGGTTATCCTTAAGTAGTTCCGCTACTTCCTTTATTATAGCCTTAGTATCTAGTTTAAGGCAGTTATAGCTCCTAGTAACAGTATTGCGTACTATATTTATTATATAATACTAAAATATGCTAAGCTAGTTATATAGCTAGAAAATTAGTTAGTATAGTGCTACTAAATCTAAGGACCATAAATCTTGCGTGCCGCTGGCCCTAGTAGCATACTTAATACTCTATTTATTAGGTTTTTGTAACGGTCTATAATAGTAATCGCCTTTTTCTACGTCTACTTTATTAGTGTGTTTAAACCGCTTATATTTATTTCTAGCTAAAAAGAGAGATAGAGCTCTTTAGGTATAGAGCCTGTTATTACTTATATAATAAGACGTGTCTAAGTAATACTGTATATTATTATATTAACTAGGCTAAGTAGCTACTTTATACGTTATCTAAAGTTATCCTATAGCGGTTGTTTATTTAAGTAATATATACGTTTCTTTTAAGTATAGGTTTTGGATATCTTATAGTCACTTAGGGTTTATAGGCTTTCGTCTAATAAGAACAGGACTATCTATTAGGATAATGTTATCGAAATTAATAATAATAGGTTATACTATAGTATATTAATAACAGTCTTGCCTTTTAATAGAGACAGTTACGGTATAGAGCCTAATATTATCCCCTTTAAGATTTAGATTATCTTAGGAGCTACTACTTAACTCGCGGCGTCTTTATTTACTTTTTTATAAAATAGGTAAAGAATAAGTATATTAGTTTAGTAAAACTATTTAGCTTTTATACGCACCTTACTTCTCTAGAAAACGCTAGACGGTTTAGAGTCTTATACTTAATATACTTTAAATAACAACCTAGTTAACTTTTATAATATAAATTAGGCATTTCTTACTAAGTATATAAAAAGGAGCTTTAATAAACTTATAATAATAAGTTAGGAGGGCGGCCTAACTATTTATTAGGCTTTATAATAGGGTAATTAGATTACCTTACTATAGCATAGAGTTCTACTTTATATAATATTTTTTCTATACCGTACAGAAGCCTAGTTCCTTGCGATATTTACCTACTCTTAAGGTAGATAGTACGGTATATAGGATATAAAGGGTAGCTAGCGCGTAGAGGGTAATGCGTAATAGTATTATATTCTAGTTTATTATAGTCGCGGTAATTTACCCCTTTATTATAATCTAGCGCCGCTAGTTATAACTTACCGCTATTTTAGCTAAGTTATATTTATTTACCGCCTAGTATAAGCCTATTTTCTTATATATGCATTAACCTATACCCTATTTATTTGCTTAAAATCTTTATTATATATAGTATTATATATATCCTAATTACTATAGTTATTTATAAAGAAATAGTCTATAACATTAATATCCGTTAGTATAAGTGAGATGGGCCTTATAATATAGTTAATATTATATATCTAGAGGGTATCTAGCGTACGTTTCGTCCTGCTGTTAAATAGCTTTATACTCTATACTCTAAGTATTTTAGTTCTTGGATTAATCTTACCACTATTATAAACTTAGAGGATCTCTACCAACGCACCGGCGTATTTTAGGTATTTACCCTCGCTATCTAATTGCCTAGTATCCTAGATTGTAAGTAGCAAATAAAGCCTCCCTACTTTATTGCTATAAAGGCTATTATTTACCTACTTATATTCTTACACCATTACAGCATTATACAGTAAAACCTCTTTATTACGATATGGTTTTTGCAGCTAAGCGTATCGTTATACAAGGGGTATCGTTATATTCCGTATTTGTATATAAAATGCACCCAAGATCAAAATTAGGTAATGATATTGTATATCTACGCCCGCGAAGCTGTAATTGAGCGATCGGCTACACTAAAATACATCTCGATTAACTGCTGCTTGGTGTTTTAAGCTCGTCGCCCTTGGATTCGACGCTCGTGCCTTAATAGAGTTGTAATTACGTCTCTCTCAGAGTCGCTTTGCTGCTCCTCATAAAGTCGAAGCTTCTATAGGGCTGCAAGCGCCTCATCAAGCTTAATTTGAGGTTGATTAACAACTTCCTCATCTATTTCCGCATCGCGATCGGGCCCTGCGTAGAGCTCTACTATACTCTCAATAAGATCCTCTGGTGAATCCTCCACTTCCTCACCCGGCAGCTCAATAAAATCCTGAATATTCGTCGCAGTGCGGATCCTTCCTGCTGTATGTAGCTGCTCTGCCAATTGCTGCATCTCATTGATTATGGGAGGGTCTATATAATCTCGAGGGCGAGGCCGTGGGCCAATACGAGAGCCAAACAACGTAGATTTGACGAAGCAGTTCTTAATCGTTTGGGGCGTAACTTCCTCCCAAGCTGCGATTGCCCATCGAATTGCCCATAGGACATGCATCTGTTTAATTGGATCGTTACCTTAAAGTGAGCGCTCCACCATAAATCGCAGCCAGTATCGCCTGTAGAGTGGCTTAAAGTTTGCGATTATCCCTTAATCAAGTGGCTGATATACCGAGGTATAATTAGGAGGGAGGAACTCAACGCGCGTATTCTTAAGAGAGTTATTCTCAATAAGCGTTCGAACGGCTGCTTTGTGAGCACTAAAGCCGTTAATTAAGAGAAGTACCTTCCTGCCGTGCATCCTTTTATCAAACCAAGTGAGCCAATCAAGCATGATTACTGTCGTCATCCACGCCTTCTTGTTGTGCCTCCATATAATATTCAACGAGGCTATATTGATGCGATTGGATGCGAAGCAGCGAGGCCGTAGTGATGAGCCAATTGTGAGGAGAGGAAGCTTATCCGAGCCATCTGCATTAGAGCAGTTACCAAGAGAGATTCTTGCCTTCTCCTTCTTCGTTCCTGATTGAGCCTCAGTAGCCAACGTAGTATCTGGTGTAGCCCTCTAAAATAGCCCTGTTTTATCCATATTGTAAACATCCTTTGGTGGATAAGGAGCAACGATCTCTCGAAGCTCTATCATGCGATCCTCTGCTCCTTCTGTATTGACTAAGGCAGCCTCACCGTGCTGCTTTCTCTTGCGAATACCGTTGCGATCTTTAAAGCCTTCCATCTATCCTTGTGACCACTTTGGCTTAACTATTTCCGCAAATATAGGTATTCGATGCCATAACTGAGTGGCGGCAGCACGTATAAGATCGCCAGTAATAGGAATGCGAGAGTTCTGTAGGCGTTGGTGCCACTTAAAGAGAGCCTCCTCTAAAAGAGGATGTTCAGCAGCTCTCCTTCGCTCCCGTGTACCTCTTCCGCGTGGCAATTTGACTCTATTAAGGTGTTGAAATTTATCGCTTAGTATTTCTAATATTAAGGATTAATTGATCTTGCGACGGAGGAAGTTGCTTGCCCAGGTAGTAAGCTCTCTTTGTAGTAGGCCAGGGTATTTTTAGTAGTGGGCACGTATTTTTTAACGCTCGTAATTAGAGAAGCCATAACGGCGTTGCGCTTCAGAATTTTTATATCTTCCTATAATAAATATGATAGAATTAAGTGTAGAGAGTAAGATCTAAGTATAATTTTAATGAATTTTAATCGTTGTGTAATATATTTGATGGCTGAACTTACGGTAAGTAAAGGCCAAATCTAACGAATTAAAAATTGCTTATAGCGATATTGGTGGTAGGTGCTTAACGATATCGTCAAAAGTCAGATTATCGTAATATTACACCAAAAAAGGCTTGATTAAGGGGTGTAGATTGTTATATAGATATATATCGTTATAAACCCTATATCGTAATAAGGGGGGTTTACTGTAGTGGGGGGCTTTAGTATTAGCCTATAACGGGGTATATTAAGCAAATACCTTATTAAGCTTATTAGTATTAGTGGCATCCTTCCCAAAGCGAATATAGTATATAACGCTATAATAGATACTTAAGGGCATCTTTAATACCTAATCGTTATCGGCCTCTAGTCGGTTAATGTCCTAGTCTATTTACCAGATTCCGTTAATCTGCTTATAGTATTCCCTTATAAAGGGGGCTAGTTTAGATATAAGGTTGGTAATCTCTATCTAGCGCTATACCTCCTTAACCGTACGCTAGATAGATATATTAATTCTCTAATCTTAAAGTGTCTAAGTTATATAGTCGTCGAAGTTCTATATATATAAGCGATATGCGTATATATTAACTGCAGGGCCTAGTTATATTATCTATATTACGCTTATTATATTAATTATATTAGTCGACGCCTATAGCTTGAGTTTGTTCTAAAGCATAGTGTTAAGATATATAGTGTTATATCGTAGCATCTGCTCTTCGTAGTTATTCCGTTTATTGGTCCTATAGTAGAATGCCTTCTATAGCTTATATACTTGCTCTAAATACTCTATATTTATACCTCTAATTACTTTTAGTCGCTAAATGCTCTCTAGATAGTAGGTAATAGTATATAGCTTAGGAATATTAAAGTATAGTAGTCCTGCCTTGCTTAGTTAAAACGGAAGAAATATATCCTTTGTCTTATCTATTCTATAAATAGCTACTACTAGGTACTAGATGGTTAATTCGTTATGTAATATATATTAAGATAGTATAGTAAAGTCTACAAACGCCCGGATAAATAGTATAGCGCTTTCGTTCTGTTTTAGTAAGGGTGCTATAGTAGGGACCAATTATTATAATAGAGATTTATATATC
>Ga0307515_10026083_pt1 | contig 10075 bp, 12 predicted proteins | sample 17_EM_MG_FD_194513 | JGI IMG/M metagenome (GOLD analysis project Ga0307515, IMG submission 194513) | Populus trichocarpa ectomycorrhiza microbial communities from riparian zone in the Pacific Northwest, United States - 17_EM | ecosystem: Host-associated > Plants > Roots > Unclassified | place...
TGCCCGCCGAAGGAGCAAGGTCGGGCTAGCCCGACCGGAATCTCTCAGGTCAAAGGGACAGCGGGGGCGCTATCGTCTGGCGAAAGCCGGGCTTGCAGCGCCGACCCCGTTTGGAGCCCAAAGCGTGTCCGACCAAGATCTCAAGAAGACCCCGCTCTACGACGCGCATGTCGCGGCCGGCGCCCGCATGGTCCCGTTCGCGGGCTATCACATGCCGGTGCAGTACAAGGACGGGGTGCTGAAAGAGCACCTGTGGACCCGCGAGCACGCGGGCCTGTTCGACGTCTCGCACATGGGCCAGGCCCGGCTGCGCGGCGACAATCCCGCCAAGAGCTTCGAGAAGCTGGTCTCCGCCGACTACCAGGGCCTCAAGCCCGGCAAGCAGCGCTACGCCGTGCTGTTGAACGCCGAAGGCGGGGTGATCGACGACCTGATGACCGCGCGTCCCGACGACGACGGCCTGTTCATCGTCGTCAACGGCGCCTGCAAGGACAACGACTACAAGATCATCGCCGAGGCCCTGAAGGGGGAAGCGACCGTCGAGCGCCTGGAAGACCGCGCCCTGCTGGCCCTGCAAGGCCCAGAGGCCGCCGCCGTGCTGGCCGCCCACGTGCCGCAGGCCGCGAGCATGGTGTTCATGGACACCGCCGCGCTCACCGCCTTCGGGACCGACGCGATCATCTCGCGCTCGGGCTATACCGGCGAAGACGGCTACGAGATCTCGGTGCCGGCCGCCGAGGCCGCCCGCATCTGGAACACCTTGCTGGAAGACGAGCGGGTCAAGGCCATCGGCCTAGGCGCCCGCGACAGCCTGCGCCTGGAAGCCGGCCTGCCGCTGTACGGCCACGACATGGACGAGACCGTCTCACCGATCGAGGCCGGCATGCCCTTCGCCGTCGGCAAGAGCCGCCGCGAGGCCGGTGACTATCTGGGCGCCGACCGCATCGCCAAGGAACTGGCCGGCGACCTCAAGCGCGTGCGGGTCAATCTGAAGGTGCTGGAAGGCGCTCCGGCCCGTGAGGGCGCGGAGATCGCCGACGAGACCGGAAACGTGGTCGGCGTGGTCACCAGCGGCGGCTTCGGCCCCAGCTTCGGCGGCGCTATCGCCATCGGCTTCGTGCCCCCCGCCCTGGCGGTGGTCGGCTCCACGCTGAAAGTCATCGTTCGCGGCAAGCCGCAGGCGGCCGAGGTCGTGGCCTCGCCGTTCGTTCCCACTCGCTATGTGCGCAAGATCTAGAAGAGGGCCCAGACCATGCATTTCACCAAGGATCACGAATGGGTGCTGGTTGATGGCGACATCGCCACCGTCGGCATCAGCGGCTACGCCGCCGAACAACTGGGCGACGTCGTGTTCGTCGAGGTTCCCGAAATCGGCAAGACCGTGAAGCAGGGCGAGGCCCTGGCGGTGGTCGAGAGCGTCAAGGCCGCGTCCGACGTCTACGCCCCGGTGTCGGGCGAGGTGGTCGAGGCCAACGGCGTGCTGTCCGACAGCCCCGAGACGGTCAACGCCGTGCCGGAAGCCGGCGGCTGGTTCGCCAAGATCAAGCTGTCGAACCCCGCCGAGGTCGACGCCCTGATGGACCGCACGGCCTACGAAGCGTTCCTGAGCTCGCTGTAAGCCGTGGTCCAGGTCTTCCTCCACAACTCGACCCTGACGCCGGCTCCGGCGGCCTATCAGGCGGCGGTGGTGGAAGTCCTGGTGGCGGCCGAAACGACGATGGGTCCCGAGGGCGCGGTGATCCGGGACGAGCACGTGGTGCTTTTTCTGGATCTCGACCCGCAGGACGACATCGCCGTGATCGAGTTGGGCGAGGCGACGGACGAGGTCTGCGACCTGGTGTTCGACCTGGCCCAGGCCACGGCGTCGTTCGTGCTGGGAAGCGGCGCGGTCTGCGCCGTTCCGGCCACCGGCCAGGTGTTGCCCGGCTGGACCCTGGGAGCCTGGGCCACACCCGAGCCGACCGATCGCGTTGGTTTCCGCGACTGGTTGGCGAGCGTGGTCGAGGCTTTCGACGCCGACGCCGCCCGGGAAGCCGAGGTCGCCACCGCCATCGAACAGGCTCGCGCCCAGCGTGACGCCACACCCCAAGCCCCTTTCTTCAAACGCCTGACGGACGTCCTTTTCGGAAAGTCGATCTAGATGCGCTATCTCCCCCTCACACCCGAAGATCGCGCCGACATGCTCGGCGCCATCGGCGCGGCCTCGATCGACGATCTGTTCGTCGACGTGCCCGCCGTCGCCCGTCGCACCGGCGTGGTCGACCTGCCGCTCCATGCCGGCGAGCTGGAGGTCGAGCGGGAGATGCTCAGCCTCTCGCGTCGCAACCATTCGGCCTCGGAAGGCCCGTTCTTCGTGGGGGCGGGGGCCTATCGCCACCATGTGCCGGCCACGGTCGACCACATCATCCAGCGGTCGGAGTTCCTGACCAGCTACACGCCCTACCAGCCCGAGATCGCCCAGGGCACGCTGCAGGTGCTGTTCGAGTTCCAGACCCAGGTCGCGGCCCTGACCGGCATGGAAGTGGCCAACGCCTCGCTCTATGACGGCTCCACCGCCGCCGCCGAGGCGGTGATGATGGCCGCCCGGATCACCCGCCGCAATAAGGCCGTCCTGTCGGGCGGCGTGCACCCGCACTATGTCGGCACGGTCGAGACCCTGGCCCACGCCGCCGGCGTCGCCACCGACCGCCTGGCCGCCGCGATCGACGCCGAGGACGCGGTGATCGCCGCCATCGACGCCGACACCGCCTGCGTCGTGGTCCAGACCCCCAACGTGTTCGGCACCGCCACGGACGTGACCAAGATCGCCGCCGCCGCCCAGGCCGCCGGCGCCCTGCTGATCGTGGTCACCACCGAGGCGGTCTCGTACGGTCTGCTGAAATCGCCCGGCGAGATGGGCGCCGACATCGTCGTGGCCGAGGGTCAGTCGATCGGCAACGGCCTGAACTTCGGCGGCCCCTATGTCGGCCTGTTCGCCTGCAAGGAAAAATACGTCCGCCAGGCCCCCGGCCGGCTCTGCGGCGAGACCGTCGACGCCGACGGCCGTCGCGGCTTCGTCCTGACCCTGTCGACCCGCGAGCAGCACATCCGCCGCGACAAGGCGACCTCGAACATCTGCACGAACAGCGGCCTGTGCGCCCTGGCCTTCAGCATCCACATGAGCCTGCTGGGCGAGAAGGGCCTGCGCCGGCTGGCGCTGATCAATCACCAGAAGGCCGTCAAGCTGCGCGACGCCCTGGCCGCCATCCCGGGCGTCGAGATCCTCACCCCCCGGTTCTTCAACGAGTTCGCGGTTCGGCTGCCGGGCAACGCCGCCGAGATCGTCGAGACCCTGGCCGGCAACGGCGTGATCGCCGGCGTGCCGTTCTCGCGCCTCGACCCGGGCGCCGGCCTGGACGACGTGCTGCTGGTCGCCGCCACCGAGACGACGCCCGACAGCGACATCGTCTTCTTCTCCAAGGTCCTGTCCAAGGTCATCGGCCAATGAGCATGAACAACGTCGGACGGCCGACCCGTCCCGAAGCCGCCAACACCGACACCGGTGGTCACGAAACCCTGACCGGCGCCCGCGGCCTGTTGCAGGACGAAGCGCTGATCTTCGAACTGAACGCCTGGGACAAGACCGGCGTCGACCTGCCGGATGCTCCGCCTGCGGATGACCTGGGCGACCTGGTGCGCACCGCGCCGATCGGCCTGCCCGGTCTGTCGGAGCCCGAGGCCGTGCGCCACTATGTGCGCCTCAGCCAGAAGAACCACGCCATCGACCTGGCGCTCTATCCGCTGGGTTCGTGCACGATGAAGCACAACCCGCGCCTGAACGAGAAGATGGCGCGCCTGCCGGGCTTCTCCGACATCCACCCGCTGCAGCCGCAGTCGACGGTGCAGGGCGCGATCGAGTTGATGGACCGCCTGGCCCATTGGCTGAAGACCCTGACCGGCATGCCCGCCGTCGCTCTGTCGCCCAAGGCCGGCGCCCACGGCGAGTTGTGCGGCCTGCTGGCCATCCGCGCCGCCCATGAGGCGGCCGGCAACGGCCACCGCAAGACGGTCCTGGCTCCGACCAGCGCCCACGGCACCAACCCGGCCACGGCGGCCTTCTGCGGCTACACCGTCGTCGAGATCGCCCAGACCGACGACGGCCGCGTGGATCTCGCCGACCTGGAATCCAAGCTGGGCGACCACGTGGCGGCCATCATGGTCACCAACCCCAACACCTGCGGCCTGTTCGAGCGCGACGTGGTCGAGATCGCCCGCCTGACCCATGCGGCGGGCGCGTATTTCTACTGCGACGGCGCCAATTTCAACGCCATCGTCGGCCGGGTGCGCCCGGGCGACCTGGGCGTCGACGCCATGCACATCAACCTGCACAAGACCTTCTCCACCCCGCACGGCGGCGGCGGTCCGGGCGCGGGTCCGGTGGTGCTGTCGGCGGCCCTGGCCCCGTTCGCGCCGACGCCCTGGATCGTCAGCAAGGACTACGGCTTCAAGCTGGTCGAGGAGGCCACGGGCCCCGCCGCCCAGGCCTTCGGCCGGATGAGCGCCTTCCACGGCCAGATGGGCATGTTCGTGCGGGCCTATGCCTACATGCTCAGCCACGGGGCCGACGGCCTGCGTCAGGTGGCCGAGGACGCCGTCCTCAACGCCAACTACATCAAGGCTCGCCTGAGTGATCTGATGAGCCCGGCCTTCCCGAACGGTCCGTGCATGCACGAGGCCCTGTTCGACGACAACTGGCTGGAGGGCACCGGCGTGACCACGCTCGACTTCGCGAAAGCGATGATCGACGAGGGCTTCCACCCGATGACCATGTACTTCCCGCTGGTGGTGCACGGGGCGATGCTGATCGAGCCGACCGAGACCGAGAGCAAGCAGGAACTGGACCGCTTCATCCACGCGCTTCGGGCGCTGGCCGGGGCGGCGAAAGGCGGCGACGTCGACCGCTTCAAGGGCGCCCCTTACCACGCGCCGCTCAAGCGCCTGGACGAGACACAAGCGGCGCGAAAGCCACGTCTGAGGTGGAAACCTGTGGCCTCCGCGCCACTGGCTGCGGAATAGAGGCCACAGTCGTGCATAGCGACAACGGGGCGCCTTTACGGAAGGGCGCCCCGTTCTCATATCGGGTTCTGTGAGCCGAGAGGCCGGCCGTCGCCGGGATCAAACGGACCACGAAAGCCGTTTCTTCCTGCCATGAACCTTGCCCTCGCCATGTCCCCCGTGCGTTTCTCCGCCGCCGACGAACTCGCCCGCGAGCTTCTCGGGCGGATTTCGCGCGTCGTTCTGGTGGCGCTGGGCCTGATCCTGATCGTGGCGGGCTTCCTGATCGCGCCGCTGCCCGGTCCGCTGGGCGTGCCGCTGACGGTGGCCGGCCTGATGCTGGTGCTGCGCAACTCGTTCCGCGCTCGCAAGCAGTTCGTCCGCTTCCAGCACGCCCACCCCAAGCTGCTGTTCCCGCTGCGCCGCCTGCTGCGCCGCGAGCCGGAAGTGATGCCGGTGGCGTGGCAGCAGGTGCTGCGCATGGAACGCCTGGTCCTGCCGCGCAGCTGGCGTCGGGCCAAGCGCTGGCGCAAGTCGCTGCGGCTCCGGGCCATCCGGCGCCAAGCCTCCAAGCAGGGCCCATCCTTCAAGCAGGACACGTGAACAGCCCGGCCGAGACGCTCGCCAGACTGCCTTCGAGGCTCTACCGCCGCCGTCGTCGTCTGGCCCTGGTCCTGCGGGAAACCGCGGGGCGCGTGGCCCGTTGGGCGGCGCTGGCCTTCGGTATTCTGGTGCTGTTGGCCGGGGTGATCCTGACGCCGCTGCCGGGGCACCTGGGCCTGCCGCTGCTGGTCATCGGGTTGATGATCGTGCTGCGCAACTCCTTTCGGGCCAAGCGCCGCTTCCTGCGCTGGCAGCGCCGACACCCCAAGCTGATCTTTCCGATCCGCCGCCTGATGCGTCGCGAGCCCGAGATCATGCTGGTGGCTTGGCAGCAACTTCTGCGGTCCGAGAAGCTGTTCCTGCGCAAGGCGTCGTGGCGGGTGCTCAAGCGTGGCCGCAAGCACATCAAGCGGCGCTGGCTGAAGAAGCAGCCGGCTTAGAAGGCTCTTCCCCCTCTGGGGGAGGAGCGCCGAAGGCGCGGAGGGGGCAAGTGTTAGCCGCACCGAGCCGCGTCATGCGAACCCCGACTTGCCCCCACCTGGCGGCTTCGCCGCCTGTCCGCCCCCATAGGGGGCGGAGCGCTCCAGACAAGCAAAAAGGGCGCGCCCCTCGCGGAGCGCGCCCTTGATGTTTCCGATCGTGGAAGCGGCTATTGCAGCTTCGTGGCGATCTGGCCGATGGCCGTGTCGACCAGGCCGTCCGAGGCTCCGGACGCCAGGCGGGCGACCAGGATCTGTTCGGCGGCCTGGGCCGCCAGGTCCACGGCGGCCGACTTGACGTCGGCGGCGGCCTGGGCCTCGGCCTGGGCGATCTTGCGTTCGGCCATTTCGGCGCGGCGCGAGATCTGCTCCTCGAGCTTGGCCTTGGCTTCCGACGCGATCAGCGCGGCGTCGGCCTTGGCGGCTTCGATCATGCCGGCGGCCTGACGTTCGGCTTCGTCCCGTTGAGCCTTCACCTCGGCGAGCAGGGCCTGGGCCTCTTCCCGCAGTTGGTGAGCCTCGTCGAGCTCGGCCTTGATCTTCTCGGCGTGGGCGTCGAGGGCCTTGAACAGGGCGCCCGGCAGAACCTTCAGCCAGATCAGCAGGCCGATGAACGCGGCCAGGCCGACCAGGACCCACAGTTCGGGATTGGCGAGATCGAAGAGGGTTTCGTGTTCCATCGTCGTCTCTCCTAGGCCAGCGAGGCCTTGAGCTCGGCGGCCGAAGCCGCCTTGCCCGTCAGCTTCTCGACAATGGCGCCGGCCGTTTCCGAAGCCACTTCGCGGACGTGGGCCATGGCCTCGTCGCGGGCGACCTGGATGCGGGTCTCGGCGGCCGCCAGCTTCTCAGCCAGCACGGCCTCTTCCGTCGCCTGACGCTCGGCGGCGGCGGCCGAAGCCACCGCCTTGGCGTCCGCCGCGGTCTTCTGGGCCTTGGCGCGAGCCTCGGCCACCTCGGCCGCGGCCGCGCGGGCCTGGACCTCGGCTTCGTCCTTCAGACGACGGGCGTCGGCGATGTCGCCGGCGATCTTGGCGCCGCGAGTCTCGATCGCGCCGCTGACCCGGGGCAGAAGCACCTTGGACAGCACCGCGAAGAGAACGGCGAAGATGAGCAGCAGCCAGACGATCTGGCCGCCCCAGTGCTGGAATTGCAGCTGGGGAAGCCCGCCGCTTTCCTGCCCGTGGGGGGGCTCAGTCGACTCGACCGTGCCGTGATGTTCCGTCGCCATGGGCGAAGAAGCCTCTTAGGTTGAAGCATTTCCCGACGTGAAGATTTCGGCGCGGAAAATGCTCGAAGAACGAGTCTGGAGCGTCGTCGATCCGCGGCATTGGCCGAAAGACCGACCGCGCTCCAGGGTTTTACTTCGAGAACAGGATCAGGAAGGCGATGACCAGGGCGAAGATGCCCAGGGCTTCGGTCAGCGCCATGCCCAGGAACAGCATCGGACGCTCTTGAGCGGCGGCGGTCGGGTTACGCAGGGCGCCTTGGAAATAGTTGCCGAACATGATGCCCAGGCCAACGCCCGCGCCGATCATGCCGAGCATAGCCAGGCCGGCGCCGATGAACTTAGCGGCGGAAGCGTCCATGATTGAGACTCCTTGGAAGTGGTGTGTGGGTTGAAAGACTAAAGGTTGATCAGTGGCTGTCGAGGTGCACGACGTCGTTCAGATAGACGCAGGTGAGCACCGCGAACACGAAGGCCTGAAGGAAGGCCACCATGAACTCTAGGGCCGTCAGGGCGACGACGGAGGTCAGCGACAGCAGGCCCACCAGCCAGTAGGCCGGGGCCATGGCCAGCAGGATGGCCACGAAGGTCGCGAAGATCTTCAGCACCACGTGGCCGCCCAGCATGTTGCCGAACAAACGAAGGGCCAGGGTGACGGGGCGGATCAGGAACGAGATGATCTCGATCGGGACCAGCAGGAAATACAGCGGCCACGGCACGCCCGACGGGGCGAACAGCTTGAAGAACTTGATGCCGTTCTTGGCGAAGCCGACGGCGACGACCGTCAGGATGACCAGCAGGCCCAGGGTCAGGGTCACGGCCAGTTGCGAGGTCGAGGTGAAGCCCAGGAAGGTGCCGGTCCAACCGAACAGCATGCCTTGCAGGTTGGCGAACAGCACGAAGGCGAAGAGGGTGAAGACGAACGGCAGGTACTTCTTGCCGTCGTGGCCGATGATCGAGCTCGTCAGGCCGTCGACCAGGCCATAGAGCATCTCGCCCACGGTCTGCAGGCGGCCCGGGATGACGGCGCCTTTGCCGGCGAAGGCGTAGAAGGCCAGGATCAGCGTCGCCGACAGCAGCATGGCGGCGATCGAGTTGGTGATCGACAGGTCGATCGCGCCCAGACCCGGCACGGTAACGGAAGGCAGCGCCACGATCTTCTGGATCATGAACTGGTGCATCGGGTCGATCGGCGTGGCCAAGGCCCTAGTCTCTCTTCTGCTTGGGGGCGGTAGACCCGCCTCCCGTGTCTCCGTCGACCCCATCCGATGGCTTGGAGCGGATCGACGCCTGCGCGCTCAGTTTCGTCGCCTTGCGGACGACGGTGTAGATCGAGATCCCCATGCCGATCAGCAGACCGCCGACCATGCCCCAGGGCCCCGTGCCGGCGTAACGGTCGAGCAGCCAGCCGAAGCCGAGCCCTACCAGAACACCCCCGATCAGATCCGCCAGAAGACGATAGCCGTCCTGGGACGATTTCTCGTGCTCCGCGCGCACCGGCTGTTCCGCCGCCTTCTTGGCCTCGAAAGCGTCGAGCCGAGCGTCCAGGCTTTGTAGAGCCTTGTCGTTCGGTTCGTCGGCCTTGGGCATGGGAGCGGTCAGGTCCGAAAACGCCCGCGGCCGCCTCAAAAGAGGCGGTTTTCCGGCTGGCTTGATCGCGGCGGAACCTATAGGGCGCGTTGCAGTGCGTCAAGGTTGGGCGGCTTCCCTGCAAGTGACGGTTTTGTAAGGGATTTTGGGAATTTGCAGTTCGAAATGAGCAAAACGGCGCGCCCTTACGTGATCAACATCGCCAGAGCGTTCGTCCACCGCCGCGCAAGGCGTTGGCGGGCGGGGATCATTTCGCGGCGTTCCGGCCGCTGACCGCCGTCCAACGGACGAACGGGCGAAGAAAAGCCTCGCCTGATGTGTTCGGCCCCTTCATGTTACCGCAACCATGACCGAGCGCCTCGACGCGCCGGCGGGATCTATCGAGGGAAGAAACACATCATGATCCGCGTCCCCCGCAGTCTGTTCGGCGCCGCGGCGCTGTGCGCCGTCCTCGCATCGACCCCCTACGCCCAGGCCGCCGTTCAGCCCGTCACGCCGCAGCCCCTGCCGGCCTACAAGAACTTCCATGCGGCGATCTATATCGCGGTCAACGACGCCAAGAGCCTGGCCGACAAGGCCACCTTCGATCGCGAATTCGAGCGCGCCAGCCGACAGCTGCACTTCGACAAGGTCTATCTGGAGGTCTACCGCAGCAGCAACTTCGCCACCGACGAGCAGATCGAGCGGGTCAAGGGCTGGTTCGAGGCGCGCGGCGTCACGGTGGCCGGCGGGATCACCCTGGCGACCGGCGGCGAGGGCGGCCAGTTCGGCACGTTCGACTACGAGAACCCCGCCCACCGGGCCGAGTGCGAGAAGGCCGTGCGCCTGGCGGCCAAGCATTTCGACGAGGTGATCCTCGACGACTTCTTCTTCTACACGTCCAAGAGCCCGGCCGACATCGCCGCCAAGGGCGACCGGTCATGGACGCAGTACCGGCTGGAGACCATGCGCAAGGTCAGCCAGGAGCTGGTGCTGGGTCCGGCCAAGGCGGTCAATCCCAAGGTCCGGATGATCATCAAGTACCCCAATTGGTACGAGCATTTCCAAGGCCTGGGCTACGACCTGGAAAAGCAGTCGCAGATGTTCGACGGCATCTATACCGGCACCGAAACCCGCGATCCGGTCGTCACCGACCAACTGCTGC
>Ga0307515_10026084_pt1 | contig 10075 bp, 10 predicted proteins | sample 17_EM_MG_FD_194513 | JGI IMG/M metagenome (GOLD analysis project Ga0307515, IMG submission 194513) | Populus trichocarpa ectomycorrhiza microbial communities from riparian zone in the Pacific Northwest, United States - 17_EM | ecosystem: Host-associated > Plants > Roots > Unclassified | place...
CACCTGGAACAGCGTCAAGGAAGTCATGGCGCCAGGCGCACTGGACCCGCTGGTGAAGGAACTCGTCTACCTGGCCGTGAGCGTGACGAACAATTGCGGCTACTGCATCGCCAGCCACACCGCGGGCGCAACCAAGGCCGGCATGACGGATGCGATGTTCGGCGAGTTGATGGCCGTGGTGGGCATGGCCAATGAGACGAACCGCCTCGTGACCGGCTACCGCGTCCCGACGGACGCCGCGTTCGACAAATAGGCCCAGCCCGCGCAGGCGCGCAACGCACGCACCTGAACGATGCCGGGCCCGATGGCCGGCCATGACAACAGGAGGCAGACAAGTGCTCAACGGAACCAGAGCAACACGGCGGTCCGCATTGCGGTGGATGGCCGTCGTGTCACTGTCCGCCGTGTGCGGCGCGCTGCTGATGCCCACCCCCGGCATTGCCCAACCAGCCGCGTACCCCGACAAGCCGATCAAGCTGCTGGTGCCGTTCTCGGCCGGCGGCGGGCAGGACCTGTTCATCCGCAACCTGCTGCCTAAACTCAATGAGCTGCTGGGCCAGCCCGTGCTCGTCGACAACCGGGCCGGCGCGTCGGGCAATATTGCCGCGGCGGCGGTTGCCGGCGCACCCGCCGACGGCTATACGCTGCTGCTCGGAACGGCAGCCACGCATGGCATGAACCAGGCCATGTTCAAGAGCCTGCCCTTCGATGCGCAGACGAGTTTCGAGCCCGTTGCCCTGATCGCCGAGGTTCCGCTGGTGCTGGTGGTGAACCAGTCCGTGCCAGCCAGCGACGTGAAGAGCCTGGTCGCCTACCTCAAGGCGAATCCCGGCACGCTGGCCTACGGCTCGTCCGGCACGGGCGCGCCGCTGCACCTGGCTGGTGAGCTGTTCAAGAAGACCGCCGATGTCGACATCCTGCACGTGCCCTACAAGGGCTCCGGGCCGGCGATCATCGACCTGGTGGCCGGGCGCACGGTCATGATGTTCGACACCTTTGCCTCGACCAATCCGCACGTCAAGAGCGGCTCGCTCAAACGCCTCGGCGTCGCGGGGCTGGCGCGCTCCAAGGCCGCGCCCGATCTGCCGACACTGCGTGAGCAGGGTTTTCCGATGGAGGCCTACTCGTGGAGTGGCATCTTCGCCCCTGCCAGGACTCCGCCCGCCGTGGTCGACAGGCTGGCGCAGGCGTTCAATGTCGCCGTCAACGACCCCGCGATCCGGCAGCGCCTGTACGACATCGGATTCGACCCCGTCGCGACATCTGGTCCCGATCAGCTGCGCGGCTTCGTGAGTTCCGAGTTGCGCAAGTGGGTCGAGGTGGTCCAGATCGCCAAGATCAAGCCGGAATAACGCACGAGGCGCCACCATGCAATTCAAGACATCTTCATTCATGCCGAGGCCGCACCGTGGCCGCGCTGTCGCATTGCGCACGTTGATGGCCGCGGCGGCCATGGCGGTATTGACCGCTTCACTCGGCCTGGCACATGCACAGTCACCCGCCACCGCGCCGGGCCAGGCCTGGCCGAACAGGCCGGTGAAACTGGTCGTCCCGTTCCCTCCGGGTGGTGGCAACGACATCTTCGCGCGTGAACTCGGCAATGCATTGCAGAAGAAGCTCGGCCAGCCCTTCGTCGTCGACAACCGCGCCGGTGCCAGCGGCAACATCGGCATCAGCGCGGTCGCCAAGAGCCCGGCAGATGGCTACACGCTGCTGGTGGTGTCGAACACGCTGGTCACCAACCCAGCACTTTCGGCGCAGGTACCTTACGACGTCTACAAGGACTTCGTGCCCGTCACGCTGGCGGCCAACCTGCCGGTGGTCCTGGTCACGGGGCCGGATGTGGTGCCGAAGACGCTGCCCGCACTCATCGGCTATGCAAAGGCCAACCCGGGCAAGCTGAGCTATGGCAGCGCTGGCGTCGGCGCACCGCACCACCTGACCACCGAGTATTTCAGCGCGCGTGCCGGCGTCTCGCTGCTGCACGTGCCGTTCAAGGGCCAGGGCCAGATCGTCCCCGAGATCGTCGCGGGCCGCGTCGACATGGCGTTCCTGGCCATCAGTTCGGTCACGCAGTTCCTGCAGGCGGGCAAGGTGCGCGGCATTGCCGTGGCCGGCGCCGGGCGCACCAGCCTGGCGCCCGATCTGCCCACCCTGGCCGAAGCCGGGCTGCCGGGCGTGAACATCGACTGGTGGCTGGGTGTTCTCGCACCCGCCGGGACGCCCGCGGACATCGTGCAAAAGCTCAATGCCGAGATCGTCGCGCTCTGCAGCCAGCCCGAGTTCCGCGCACGCCTGGCAACGCAAGGCATCGATGCGGTCGGCTCGACGCCGGAGGCGTTCGCCACCGTGCTGCGCGATGAGATTCCACAATGGACGCAACTCGTCAAGACCGCGGGGATCAAGGCCGAATGACAACACCACACATCGACCCGGACATCGCCGCACAGATCACCGCGTACGGCAGCCGCCTGCTCGGCCTGATTCCCGCCGACCGCATCCGCAAGATCGCGTTCGAGCGGCCTGAGCCCGCTGTCATCCAGGGGTTTCGCGATCTTCGCGACCTCACATCGACCGTCGCCGACATCCTCGACGGCCTGGGCTATGACACCGCGATTCCCGCCAGCACACTGCCGCCGCTGCGGGCCGGCCAGCGCATGGTGGGGCCGGCCGTCACGGTCAGGCACATTCCCGCGCGTATCTCGAGCGGCTACAACATCGCCAGCAAGAAACCGCCGCCACAACTCGGAGGGCGCGACCAGGTCACGGTCTGCGAACGCGGGGATGTGATGGTGATCGAAGCCGGCAGCATCCTCGACGCGTCGAACTTCGGCGGCCTGATGGCCACCTCGGTGAAGGAAGCCGGCCTCGCGGGGCTGGTGGTCGATGGCAGCGTGCGTGACGTCGCCAACATGCGGGCCATGAACCTGAACGTGTGGGCCCGGGGTGCCACGCCGCGCACCGGCAAGCACCGTATCGAACTGGCCGAGTTGAATGGGCCGGTGGCCATCGCCGGCATCCAGGTCCGGCCCGGCGACCTGATGCTTGGCGACTGCGACGGCGTGATCGTCGTTCCACTTGAGATCGCATCCACCGTGCTGCAGTTGGCGCAGGCGGCAACGGAGCGCGAAGAGAAGCTGGTGCAGGCACTCGAACGCGGCGCCACTCCGCAAGAAACCGCCCGTATCCTCCCTCCTGAGAAATGGTGACCATGGCCCACGACACCGCAGCGGATCTGCTCACGCCCATCGGCATCATCGGCATGGGCCAACTGGGCAGGTCGCTTGCCAGGAGCCTGCGCGAGCAGGGCGTGAACCACGTGCTCGTCTACGACCAGTCCACCGATACGGCAATGGCGCGCGCCGAAGCCGCTGGCCTGCGCCTGCTGGACGGTCCGCAAGGCTTGCGTGCGGCCGACATCGTTTTTTCCGCGGTGAACGCCGCAGGCGCGGTCGCGGCTGCGCGCACCTGTGCGCCCTTGCTGGCAGAAGACGCGGTCTACGTGGACCTCAATTCGATGGGTTCGCCCGAGAAGCGCGCGGTCGCCGACGTGGTCACGGCCGCGGGCCGCCGCTTCGTCGACGGTGCCGTGCTGGGCGCGGCAGCCGATGGCATCAGGATGCCGATCATCCTGTCGGGGCCGGATGCAGAGCGCGTCGTCAGCCGCCTCGAGCCACTGGGCATGAACGTGCGCGCAGTGAGTGCCGAGGTCGGCCACGCCGCATCCATCAAGATCGTACGCAGCGTGCTGGCCAAGGGCCTGGAGGTACTCTATGTCGAGGCGCTGCTGGCAGCACGCCAGCTGGGCGTGGAGGATGAAGTACTCAAGACCTTCTGCGACTGGCTCGACGCTCGGCCGGCCGCGGCTTCGGCAAGCATTCTGGTGACAACGCATCTGCTGCACGCCGAACGCCGCATGCACGAACTCGACATGTCGATCGACGCAGTGCGCCAGACCGGCGTCGACCCAGTCCTCACGCAGGCCGTGCGCAACCGGCTGGCCACGACCGCGGCGACCGGCGTTGCCGCGCAGCTCAAGGGCGTGCCGCCCCGATCCATCGAGCAGGCACTGGCGCTGCTCGACGCGGCGTTGCGTCCGCGCAGCTAGCACCGGAGGCCAGATGACTTCACCAGCGAATGCGGCGTGCGTCCAAGACTGGAGCGTCAGCGACCTGTGCGATGCCCATGATCGCAACGCCGAATGCGGTCTGCAGATATTCCAGTCCGGGCTGCAGAGCTATGGCGGCCACCGCCGCTACTTCGGCCGCGTGGTCACGGTCGGGCCGGCCACCGGCAGCGCGCTGTCATTGACATCCACGCTCGAAGCCCCGGGCCTTGGACAGGTCCTGATGGTCGATGGCAAGGCCGATCCCGCGCAAGCGCTGGTGGGAGACAGGCTGGCCGGCCTGGCCGTCGAGAACGGCTGGGCCGGCATCATCGTCAACGGCTATGTGCGCGACAGCAACGCGCTGTCGGGCTTTGCGCTTGGCATACACGCGTGGGGCACTCGCCCCAACAAGTCCTACACGCTTGGCGAACTGCGCCGGGGCGACAGTTTCGACATGGCCGGCGTGCGTGTTCGCGAAGGGCTGTGGGTCTATGTGGACAGCGACGGCATGATCCTGGCGACGCGCGCGCTCGGCACATCCTCAAATTGAGTCTGCTCGGACCAGGAAGTCAGAAAAGAAAAAGGCCTGAACGTCGACTCAGCCTCTCAGGCCTGAGTTGCACATTGCTCGTGCCACTGAGGCTTGCCGAAGTGACATACTTCGCGCGCAATCGCGGCAACGCGAAGGCTGACCGCATCGCTGCGATGCATTGCCGTGTACTCAAGAGGCGGGATCAGCAGGTTGGTCTGAATCGCGCGCAAATTGCCCGACGCAACATAAGACGAGAAATACTCTCGCGGCAGATATGTGACTCCGAGGCCGGCGCTCGCGAGTTCTGCAAGGGCAATCATGCTGTTGCACACGACCATGTTCTGATGCGATATCTTTGCGGAAGAGAGCGCACTCAATAGCCGATGGTGCAGCAATGATCCTTCCGAATACGTCAGCAGCGGCAGCTGCAAGACTTCTTCGATCGGCAGGCCACCCTTGCGGTCATCCAGAAGATCGGGTCTGCACATCCAGACCGACTCCATGAATGCGAGATGGATGGTCTGAAACGGCTGCTCCTCCGCCTGCATCCTCGGACAGACCACCATGTCCAGACCATGACTGACCATCTGCGGCCAGAGCTGGGTCGTCCGGTCTACCCTGGTTTCCAGAATGATGTGCGGATAGACATGCCGCACGGCTCGAATCAGAGCAGGCAGCCAACTGAGTGCAACCATCTCGGTCACGCCCAGCCGAAAACGGCCGGAGTAGGAACTGTCGTTTCCAACGCGCCTGACCACGCTGTGCTGCAGTTCGAGCATTTTTTCAAAGTCGCCAAGCAGCTCTCGCCCTTTCAGGGTGAGTTGCGCCCGGTTTTTTTTCTCGAAGATTTCAACCCCCAGGAAGTCCTCGAGATCGAGAATGCGTTTGGAGATCGTGGACTGCGTGGCGTTGAGCCGTTCGGCGGCGGCATGAAAACCGCCGAGCGAATTGACCCAATACACCGCTTCGATTTGTTTGAGGGTCAGCATGGTGAACGGGTGCTCGCGGTCTGTGAATGGCCAACCAATGCCGGCGCGACGAAATGCTACAGCATGATGACTGCTTCACGCGGAGAGGATCTTTCACGAGTTGGTTCACCAAGCCGTAGAAGTCGAAGTAAGAGTCCGCGCGGAGGATCTTGTTGCCGCTCACCCGTCGCGCCATGGCTTGCCTTTGCTCGCCGCTACCGCATGACTGGCAATCACATCGACTACTGGGACGACACAGGCTTCACCGCCGACGGGGAATTCCGCAACGGCATCCTGTACATGTGCAAACCGCCTGGTACTACTCAGCGAGGAACTTCTTCGATCCAGATGCGAGACTGGTGTCCGGGAGTCGGCTCGCACTTCAGGTAGTAACGCGTTCCCTTTTTCAAGTTGGTGGGAACGCCTCCACCGGAATAGCTGATTGCATTGGCACCGGCGCCACTCAATCGGCGAGTCAGCTCACTCGCGGATCCCTTCGGAAGCGCGCAATGAATGCCAAGCGTTGCCCTACCTGGAAGTGTCTTTGTGATGCGGGGAAATCCAGACTGCATCGTGCCGACCAAGACAGAACCCCACTCGCCATAGACCCCCGACAGGTACGCGACGCTTCTCGCTTGAGGGGGCACGTCTTCAGGTATGAAGGTCTCGATGATGGCGAGCTCGGAGTCGGGGCGCTGGGCTCCCTCGTATCCCTGCTTCACGGACATCGCACATCCGGCCATTGCGAATGCCAGTGCGGCCACCAGAAGGGCCTTCGCGCGAATGGTCATTTTCATTGCCTGTTTTCTTGAGCACGGCGAAAAATTCTATCTGACCATGCACGTGGCCTTGCATGACGCTTCCTTGCAGGACGGCTTGGATTCTTCGTGGAACGACTGCCATGTGGCTAGCATCCCCCAGCAAATCGGGCCGACCTTGGAGGAGAGGCCGGCCGGTCTGCAGACGCTCTGAGCGAGGAGGCGCCAGTCACCGTGCGCGCGCATTCCGACCTGTGCCTTCTCGCCAACGACAAGACCGTGAGAAATATTCGAGCGCGACCGAGACCGCAGCCCCTTCACCCAATCGATCGGCGGATTACTTCGCGGGTCGCTGCACGGAAGAGAACGCGTAGCGCGCGATCTTCCATTCACCGTTCTGCTTGCGCAGGACGAACAGTTCCTGGTTGCTGCCCGGAATCTCGGCGCCGCTGGCGAGGATCTTGGCGGTTCCGCTCGAGGTCGTGCGGAGCATGGCCCATTCCGGCGACAACAGCTTCGCCTCGGCGATCTGGAACTTCAGCTTCAGCGCGATGCTCCGGAAGATGTCGGTGTAGGCCAGCGCAAGGACCTTGGTGCCGATGGCGGTCGGATTGTCCGGCGCCATGAACACGCCGTCGTCCGTGTAGAGCTGCACGGCGGCGTTCACGTCGCTGGCGTTCAGCGCCTGCTCGTACCTGCTCAGCAGTTGTTCGATATGGCGCTGCTCAGGGTTCGTTGCCACCTGGAGCCTGGCCGGAGCTTCTGACGGCTGTTGGGCCAGGGCGGGAGGCGCCACGGTTTGCAGGGCGAGGAGGGTGGCGGAGATGGCGAGAAAGTCTTTCATGTCGAGTCCTTGCTGTAGACGCAGTCGGCTGCGCGGGATCAACGATAGGGACTGGCTCCGCTTCGCACTAGCCGGTGCCGCCGCAAATGACTTTCCCACCGATGGGAAAGTGCGGCACGAGGATCAGTCGAGCGGATGATCCTGGAAGTGCGTCGCGCAGAAGTCCTTGAAGGCGCGCACCAGCGGCGACAGGTTCCTGAAGCTGGGGAACGCCGCAGCCACCTTGACGCTTGCGAAGCGCCACTCGGGCAGCACCTCCACCAGGTGGCCCTGTTGCAGCGCCGTCCTGCAAATGAAGCCTGGCAACTCCGAGATGCCCATCCCATCGACCAGGCCCCGCAACACCCCGGCATAGTCGTTGAGCACCAGCCGTGGCTGCGGTTCGATCTGCACGGACTCGCCGCCGCGAGTGAGTGTCCATGCCGGCGAGCGCTCCCACCGCGAGAACGCCACCTGCACGTGCGCCACCAGGTCTTGCGGCGTCGTCACGGGAGCGATACGGGCCAGGTAGGCCGGTGCGGCGACGAGCCGGGGACGGTGCACGGCCACCGTGCTGGCCACCACGTTGCTGTCACGGTTCCGCGGGTGCTCGATGCGGATGGAGATGTCGATGCCGTCGGCGATGTAGTCGATGTAGCGGTCGGTGACCAGGCAGTGCACCGTCACCTTCGGATAGCGCTGCTGGAAGGCGCCCACAAGGGGAACGATTGCGAGGTCGGCCATGCTCGGGGGGATGGAGATGCGCAGGCGCCCCGAGATCTCGGCCTGGCGCTGTGTCACCAGCGCATCGGCCGCCTCGAACTCCGCCAACCCGCGGCGGCACAGATCGAAGTAGCCTTGGCCGATCTCGGTCATGCGCAACTGCCGGGTCGTGCGTTCCAGCAGGCGCACGCCCAGCACCTTTTCGAGCTCGGCGATCTTGCGGCTGACGGTGGACACGGGAACGCCCTCGCGCGCCGCCGCTTTCGAGAAGCTTCCCGCTTCCACCACCTGCACGTAAAGCGCCATCGCGTTCTTGTCGGCGAGCATGCGTGTCCTCGTGAATTCGGGTGCCCAGCATACTCAACAGCAGATCGCTCGCCCCGGCGAATGCCGGTCGTTAATCGGATTCTGGATAGCCTGTATTGCCTTTCAGCATTATTCCGGCACCCCTTGCCGACCTAGCATTCGCCATGTGCAATACCGAAGGGGCAAAAACATGGCGCGCACGAGCACTCGTCGTCAATGCCCGAAGCTGGCAGCTGCACCTGCAGTGCTCGACACCTATCGAGCGCGTGTGCTTGTTTTTTTTCAACGGCGAACGACTGCCTTCGTGAGCGCCACCACACTAGCATGAGGAGACCGCAATGAGCCCCCAACTCTCGCGCAGGCAACTGCTGCGCATCGCCGCCGGCGCAGCGGCTTTCCCCGGCGCATTCACCTACGCGCAGGCCGCCGCAGCAAAGATAGTGGTCGGCTTTCCGCCCGGCGGCACGGCCGACGCCTTGGCGCGCGTGCTCGCGCCGTTGCTCTCACCAATCGTCGGCTCACCGGTCATCGTGGAGAACAAGCCGGGAGCCGCGGGCCAGCTCGCGGCGGCAGCGGCGCGCCAGGCGTCGTCCGCGGAGACGAACTTCCTGTTGACGCCTTCGAGCGTGCTGGCGCTGACGCCGCATCTGTACAAGAAGCCCCTGTTCGACTCCATGCGCGATTTCAAGCCGATCGCCAGCGTGTGCGACCACTCATTCGCGCTCGCCGTTCCTGGCGCATCTCCTGTTCGCACCGTGGCGGAGTTCGTCGCCTGGGCGAAGAAGAAGGCCGCGCCGGTCAGTTTCGCATCGCCGGGCGCGGGGAGTTCACCGCACTTCCTGGGCATCATGTTCGGCCGCGCGTCGGGGGTGAACATGTCGCACATCGCTTACCGAGGGGTGGGGCCCGGTCTGCAGGATCTCGCCGGTGGCCAGGTCGATGCGACCGTCAACCCGTCACCCACCATGCTCGAATTCCACCGCGCGGGAAGGATTCGCATCCTCGCCGTCACCAGTGCGAAGCGGCTCGCCACCTTGCCGGAGGTACCGACCTTCGCCGAACTCGGCATGAAGGATCTGAACTACAGCGAGTGGTATGGGATCTTCGCTGCCTCGCAGCTTCCCGATCCTGTGGTGCAGCTTTGGGAAGGCGCGGTGCGTTCCGCCGTCGGCAGCGACAAGATGAATGACGCCGCACGGCAGCTCGAGGTTGAACCGCTCGCGAAGACCTCCGCGCAACTGCGCAAGATGCTGGAGGCCGACTCCAGCCGCTGGGCGGAGATCGTCAAGGCGACGGGAATCCAGCTGGAAAGTTGACGGCAGCGCGCGCACGGCCCGTGCGCCTTCCGTGTCTCGGCTCGCATCCGGCTGGCTCGATGGTGCCGCGAGACGGAAGGGTTCGCTCCTGCCGCGGGTTCCGCCGACGGTACGCAGGCGCTAGATGCTGCTCCTGGAGAAGGTGGGCAGGTTCATCTATTCAGCCGGGTTGATCGTGAGCGAAACCTCGCCGATGCCCTCGATGGAGCCTTCGATGCGGTCCCCGGCCACCACGGGGCCGACACCTTCCGGGGTACCGGTATAGATCACATCGCCCGGAACCAAGTGGTAGTAGCTGGACAGGTGAGCGACCAAGGCCGGTACCGGATGGATCAGCAGGCTGAGATCGGAGGACTGCCTTGTCTGGCCATTGACGCGCAGTTCGATGCGTCCTTTCGCGGGATGGCCGATGTCGCTCGCGGGGACGATCTCGGCGAGAACGGCCGATTGCTCGAAATCTTTTCCCAAGTCCCAGGGCCGCCGCTGCTCACGGGCGGCCAGCTGCAGGTCGCGCCGGGTCATGTCCAGGCCGCACGCGTAC
>Ga0307515_10026085_pt1 | contig 10075 bp, 5 predicted proteins | sample 17_EM_MG_FD_194513 | JGI IMG/M metagenome (GOLD analysis project Ga0307515, IMG submission 194513) | Populus trichocarpa ectomycorrhiza microbial communities from riparian zone in the Pacific Northwest, United States - 17_EM | ecosystem: Host-associated > Plants > Roots > Unclassified | place...
CGGACGAAAGAGTTCGCAGTCGGTCGTCGGACCGCTGCATCAGAAATCCGATCGATTGCGCATACCGATAAAGATAGTTCTGATCATCGAGCATCTCGAGGATGTGTGCTCCATCGGCCTTGGTCGCCGCACGTCGATAGGCTTCGAGCACGAGGGCGATGTTCTGACAATAGGCAGGCCGGACAGCGATATCGACGAGCGTTCTTTCCAGGTCCGCCGTTCGCAAGGACCCGCCAGTCGGGCCTTGGCGATTCGCCTCACAGCGGCTCAGCCGATGGTCTCCACGGGCAAGACAAACGCATTGAACGGCAGGATGGCGGCGCCAACCGCCGGCGCATCAGCGGCGAGCTCGGCCGTCAGGACTGGAGCGACCGGGACGAGAGGGCTGGCGTCCGGCGCCACCCTCGCGGTGACCGCGAGGGCCAGCCTGTCTATGAACGGTCTTGGCAGCCGACCGCCAATCAGTATGGCGCCCGGATCGACGAGACGATTGATGCTGCGGATGGGGCCGCAAAGCGTGTCGGCGGACTGCTCGATCCAACGTTCCACTGTTTCGAGCACAGATGGCTCGGAAGCCGCGAGAGCCGACGGTGGCGGAGGGGCATGTCCTGCGCGTTCGAGCGCGGCGTTGAGTCCCGAGATCGACACCAGATTCTGCAGCATCTGGTTGTCGCGATCATGGAGGAAGCCGATGCGTCCCGCGCGTCCGGTGGCGCCAGCGAAATACTTACCTGCCACGACCAGCCCACCACCGAGGCCCGCCGAGATCAGGATGTAAAAGAAGCTGCGATGAACAAGGCCTCGACCGAACTGAGCCTCGCCCATTGCCGCCGCGGCCGCGTCGTTCTCGACCAGGACCGGCCAAGGGCCAAGCATGCCGAAGTGCGCGGCGATATCTATTTCGTCCCACACGCGATATTCGGGAGGGCGATGGGGAAGGTCGACGCTGCCCAAGCCGCCTGGTAACGCGACTCCAAGGCCCAGGATGCGGGCTGGGTCGATCGTTCCGTTTGAGACGATTGCATCTATTTGTTGGCGCACATAGTCGAGCACGACCTCCGGCGATGCGAAACTGGTCTCGCATGACGCCCGCGTGCGGACCTTCCCTGCAAGGTCGAGCGAAACAACACTTAGATGGTCGCGATCGACATTGACGCCGATGCCGTAGCAACCGTCCGGATTGATTGCGAAACGGAAGGCGGGCATTCCGCGCACGCCGGTTCTTCGGCCAGCATCGGTGACATAACCTTTCTCGAGCAGTCGATTGGTGATGCCAGTGATCGCGGGCGCGGTAAGTCTCGTCAATTTGGCGAGTTCGAGCCGGGTGGTTTCGCCTGCCATTCTTATAGCCTGCAGCACAACGCGCTGATTGTGTTCGCCCGCACGCGCGGGATTGGTTCCCGCCGGGGTCTCCGCGCGATGATCAGCAGCACGTTTACGCATCAGATTTCGCCGATTTTGAGCTTTTCATTCGGTTCTTGTCACCGAAGGGGGGGCAGGGTCAAGCGTACAACGTCAGCTTTGATCGCTTTCAGTCGCCCCAGATCCGCGCGCCTGCACGCTGGCTGAGTCGCAACCTACCCGAGCTGGTTTTTTCCTCTGCAGTTTCAGCATGGCTCCTTTGCATCTCTAGATCGTAGGGGCTGTGGGCGAATCCAATAAAAAAGATACTTTCTTTTTTATTAGACCTAGAAGATACTCCTCACCGTTAGCCTCACACAACAAGGTGGCCAGCCTCGGCGACAGACCGGAAAAGCAGCGTACGGCGAACTTGCCGCAAGAGGAGAGGGGGAAATGCGAAATACGGCTTCGGCGCGGCCACAAACTGCCCGCAACTATTCACTATGGATCTTGCTCCTCGGGGCAAGCCCGCTTGTAACTCAAGCAGCGTTTGCGCAGGAGGTGCCTGCGTCGACTCCGCGATCGGAGACATCGGAGCTCGAGGAGGTCGTGGTCGTCGGCCTTCGCGCTTCGCTCGAAAAGAGCCTTGCGCAGAAGCGTAAGTCAAACGCGATCGTTGATGTCATTACTGCTGAGGACGTCGGCAAATTCCCCGACAAGAACGTTGCCGATGCCTTGCAGCGCGTTCCGGGCGTCGTGATCGAGCGTGACGGCGGTGAGGGCGCGCGGGTCAGCATTCGAGGCCTGTCTTCGGACCTGACGCTTACACAGCTGAACGGCAATTTTATCGCCTCGATCGAGAGCGTCGACGGTTTGAACGGATCGAGCAATGATCCGAGCCGGTCATTCAACTATTTGATGCTTCCATCCGCCCTCATCGGCAGCGTGGAGACGTACAAGTCGTCCGAAGCGAAGCTCGATGATGGCGGCGTCGGCGGCACGGTAATCCTTAGGACGCGTCGTCCGCTGGACCTGGAATCCTGGTCTGGCTTCTTGTCTGCCGAAGTGACCGATTCGGATGTCACCCGAAAGCGTGAGCCCCAGTTCGCCGGGCAGCTCTCGTGGCGCGATGAAGCCCAGACCTTGGGTGCGCTCGTCGGCGTCACTAGTCAGAAGCGCACGAACCGCCGACTCGGCATGTTCACGGAGAGCTGGCGCTGGTGGACCGATGACTCGACGCAACCGCCGACCGACACCGCCGGCAATGTCATTGCGCCGGGGACCTCGAACTTCCGCGGCGTTACCGACGGCGCCAATTCACGCTCTGGTGGCTTCTGGGCGCCAACTGCAGTGTTCGGATCGATCCGCGACGAGGAACGCGAGCGGCTTGGCATCCAGACGACCGGCCAGTGGAAACCCGCCGACGACCTGATGCTCACGGCTAACTATTTTCGCTTTCAGCTGAACAATAACTATCAGACTTACGAAGTCGGCATCCCTGAATGGATGCTGACGCAGGGCGATTTCGATGATGGCATCGGTGGGAATTGCTGCGCCGGTGAGCGTCGAAACGGCCTTGTCACGAACGGCCTGACTTTCGACGGGACGGGGACAATCTTAACCGGTGCGCAGTTCGCCCTGGATCCCGACGGCGCCGGGCCGCGCCAGCCGGCAACCCTTTTTCAATATCCCCAGATTCGCGGGGTCTACAGCCGGCAGAAGACGATATCCAATACCTATGATCTGCAGGCCGAATTCAACAGGGACAATTTCAGTCTTTCGCTCAAGACCGGGTACACCGAGGCGTCGGGTGGGCCCACGGAACAGTTTCGGGCGGCCTACTACAATTTCGATTTCCCTTACGCCGATCCGAATTCCAATGCCGCAACTGCAGCGTCATGGAATCTCAGCAGCCGGCAACTCAACTTTTCGGACGACCTGATCGATCGTCTGCAATCCGGTATCGGCGGTGCGAACGACAATGGCTCGACGCTCTCAGAATACTTTGCGAGCGAGATCGATGAGAGATACGTCCAGGTCGATGGCGAGTTCAAGATCGGCTACAGCTTCCTCGAGTCGATTGACGTGGGCATCAAACATCGTGACGGCTCGATCGTCCGCCAGCGCTTCACCGACAACTACTATCTGCCCGACACAACCACCCGCTATCAAGACGCGGGCGGCGCGCCTCCCGGCTCGGTAGCGATCCTCGATCATTCGATCGGCAACATCACCGGAGGCTTCGGAGCCAACGTTTTCCCGGGCATCGACTGGGCGGCGTTCCGGGGCTATCTGCAGGACCAATACGGTGATCCAGTCCACACTGAAGAGCAGGACTTTCGCTACGGTATCCGCGAGGAACTGCTCGCCGGATACGTGCAGGCGAACTACAAGTGGAACACCGTCCGCGGCAATGTCGGCGTACGTGTCGTCAACACGATGCAATCGGGAGAGTCGCCCAGCCGCATCACGTACTTTCTCGATTTTGTGCGCGTGAGGGGCGACATCACGACGATCCTGCCACTCGACCAACAGCAACGCGTCGTCAACGTCTCGCTCCCTCAGGACAAGAACTATGTCGATGTGCTGCCGAGCTTCAATTTGACGTGGGAGGCGCGGAGCGACCTGCTCATGCGATTGGCTGCTTCCAAGGTCATCTCGCGGCCTGGCTATAACTCGATCGGCGCGGCACAGGAGCTGTCGTTCTTTACCGATGAATATGTGGCTGACCGGACGGGACTGGTCCGGCCGGGCTGGTTTGGCGGCGGAGGAAACCGAGACCTCGACCCCTTTCAGGCTCGGCAATATGACCTCGGCCTCGAATGGTATTTCGCACGGGGCGCGGTGGGCGGACTGACGCTCTTCCGTAAGGATGTAAGCAGTTTCATCGTTCCGCTCGTGATTCCGACGAGGCGTGATGTGCCGCCGCTGTCAACGGGCACTGTCACGATCCCCGGCGGTGAGGTGGCGGTTCAAGAATATTCGACTGTCGCCAACGGTACCGACGCCCGCTCGCAGGGTGTCGAAGTGTTCGGGCAGTATCAGCTCTCGTGGGGCCTGGGCTTCTTCGGCAATTTCACCTACAACGACACGAATGTCGCCGAGGTGAGCTTGGATGGTCAAACCGTCGGCAAGTCGCCGCTCGTTGGTAGCGCAAAGACCCAGATCAACGCCTCAACCTTCTACGAGTCCGGAGGCTTGCTCCTGCGCGCCTCGTATAACCGGCGCGGCAGCAGAGTCGGCGGATTGGTCTCCGGCTTCACTCAATATACGAGGCCATACCAGCAGGTTGACCTCAATGCCGCATACAACTTCACGCCCAATTTCAACCTCACTGCCTCGGTCATCAACCTGACGCGAGAGGAAGAAATCGCGCAGCTCGGCAGCGACACGTCAGCTCGGCTGGTGAGTGATATCTATACGGGCCGCCGCTTCTACGCTGGTGTGAGTTACAAATTTTAGTTTTCCCTGCGCCGGCCAGACTCGCGCCGGGCCGGCGGTTTCTTGTTTTCGATCGGGAGTAGATTTGATGCGATCAATGCCGGATCTCGATCGCCGCCGTGTTTTGGCTGGCATGATCGGCGCATCGCTCGCGTTTCCCGCGATTGCGGCTCCGCGGGGAATGGATCGTCAACTCGCGCAGACGATTCGCGCTGACGCGCGCCTCGACAAAATTTTGGCCGCCGCTCGTGCTCTGCTCGCGACGGGATTTACGGCGGGCAGCGACTATCCCGAGGTGTGGATTCGTGATCTCAACACCTTCATCGAGGTGGGCCTCGAGGTCCAGGAATCGTCTCGCTACCGGGAGGCGTTGCGGCGGTTCTTCCTGCTGCAGGGACCAGGCGGGGATGTCCTGGATGGATATGCGCCCGAGAGCGACCGGATCGAGCGAGACTACAGGACGTCGCCCGAGTTGCCCGGCTTGCTCGGCCACAAGAATTCGGTCGAGGTGGATCAGGAGTCGTCCCTCATCCAAGCCGTCGCCCGCTATGTGCGGGTGACCGGCGACCGCTCGTTCCTGAGTGATGTCGTGAACGGCGAGCGGGTCGATCGTCGCCTCGTACACGCGCTCGAGTGGGTGATGCGCGAGCGCTGGTCGGAGCGCTACGGGCTGGTCTGGGCCGCGACGAAGATTGACTGGGGTGACGTGCAGCCCGAAAACAATCCCGGCGCCCGAATCGATGAGATGACACATCCGGCGATTGGTATCTACGACAACGCGTTCTTCGTCATCGCGATCAACGAGCTTCTCGGCCTATCAGTCCTCGACAAACAGGCGGTGGCGCGCTGGACGACTATCCGTAACCGCACGCGCGACAATATCCGGCGCCATCTTTGGCGCGGCCCGCGTCGGGGACCCTTGCCCCATATCTATCTAGACAAGGGCTCGCCCTTTCCTGCGACGTTCGATGAGAGTCGCATCTACTATCACGGCGGTGTTGCGACGGCGATCGAGGCGGGCGTGCTGAAGCGCGACGAAATTCGGCCGACGCTTGCACAGGTCGAGGCCAATGTGAAGGCGGCCGGCGCGGCGACGATCGGCCTCACTATCTATCCCGCCTATCCTTCCGGGCTCTTTAAGAACCCGAACGTGCGGACCGCGTACACCTATCAAAATGGCGGGGACTGGGACTGGTTTGGTGCGCGCTGGGTCCGCGAGTTGGTTCGTCATGGCCATGTCGCCGACGCCTACAGAGTGTTCGGGCCGATGCTCGACCGTAGCCTCGCGCACGGTGGCTTTTACGAATGGTGGACGCTCGACAATCAGCCCAAGGGCAGTGGCCAGTTCCGTGGAGCGGCGGGAGTCATGGCGGCGGCGGCGCTCAGCCTGCGCGCTTGGGCGGCGGGACGGTAGTCGAGTCGGTCGTGATGGGCAACTCGAACCACCGTGGGCTATTTTTCGCAGTCGGAACGGTTGCGCTGGCAGGTTTGCTGTTCGGTTTCGACACCGCAGTCATTGCTGGGGTCACCGACTCCTTGCGGGATGAATATGGGCTCTCGCCAGCCTCGCTGGGGATGACGGTATCGAGTGCGCTTTGGGGCACGTTGCTCGGCGCGGCCCTCGGCGGCGCCGTTGGTGATCGGGTCGGCAGCCGGTTCGGGCTTCGGATGGCGGCGGTGCTGTACGTCGTGTCGGGCCTGGGTTGCGGCCTCGCCTGGAGCTGGGGAGCGCTGATCGCTTTTCGTATCCTCGCCGGCATCGCGATCGGTGTGTCGTCGGTCCTCGCGCCGGTCTATCTCGCCGAAATTGCACCGGCCGCAAGGCGTGGTGCCATCGTGGGCAGCTTCCAGATCAACATCGTGGTCGGGATCCTGGCGGCCTATGTCAGCAATGCTGCAGTCGGCGTTCTGGTAGGCGACCCTTCGCTCGCATGGCGATGGAAGCTCGGGCTCACAGTGGTTCCAGCCATCCTGTTCCAGGCGGCGCTCATATTTGTGCCGGACAGTCCGCGATGGCTGCTCCTGAGGGGTCGGACTCAGGCGGCGGCGCGCGCCGAACAGTTGCTCTATGGCGCCGACACATCGGTCAAGATTCCGCATGTGATCCCAGCCGGGCGCAAGGTGCAAAGCCTCGCATCGCTGTGGCGGGAAGCAAAGAAACCGATCCTGCTCGCGGTCACTTTGGGTGCCTTGAACCAGCTAACCGGCGTCAATGCCATCCTCTACTACCTCAACGACATCTTTGCCGCCGCAGGCTACGGTCGGGTGTCGGCCGACGTCCAGGCTATTTCGGTCGGCCTTGCGAACCTGATCTTCACCCTGGTCGGCATGCTGCTCATCGACCGGCTTGGGCGGCGCAAGATGCTCATCGCTGGCGGGATGGTGATGGCAATGATGCTCGCCCTTGCCGCCGCAGTGATGCTCGGCATTCTGCCTCGGGCGCTGCTCCTTGCGGTGCTCGTCGTCTTCATCGGCGCCTTCGCCATGTCGCAGGGCGCGGTAATCTGGGTTTACCTCAGCGAAATCTTTCCGACCCGCTATCGCTCGGCGGGGCAGGGGGTCGGCAGCGGAACGGTCTGGCTCTTCGACGCGCTCGTTGCGGGTGTATTCCCAGTCGCAGCGGCGTTGGCGCCGGCTGCGCCCTTCTTCTTCTTTATGGGCTGCATGCTCGCCCAGTCGCTGCTCGTACGACGGTATTTTCCCGAAACCAAGGGCGCGACGCTCGAGCAGATCGAGGTCCGCATGGGAACCGCGCCGGTGGCGAGGGTCCCGCTGTGACCCGCTTGCTCTCGATCGATGTCGGTGGGGCGCACATCGCCGGCGCGCTTGTGGATGACGGACGCGTGCTCCGGCGTGCGCAGATCGCCGTCGAGCGAACCGATTCCTTCCTCACCTATCTACCTGAGATCGAAGGCATGCTCGCGGCGCTGGATGATCGAAATGAAGCGCGCGGCATCGCTGTCGCCTTTCCCGCGCTCGTCGAGCCGAACGGCAACCGCGTCCTGTCAACGCCGGCGGGAAAGTTCGAGGATGTCGTCGGCTTCGATTTCGACGGCTGGGCGAGGGACCGGTTCCATCTGCCGGTCAGGCTCGAGCTCGACGGGCGCATGGCTTTGCTCGGCGAGCGATTCGTCGGCGCTCTGCGCGGCGAGAACGATGCGGCCCTGCTGGCGCTCGGCACCGGCATCGGGACCGCCGCGATGATGGCCGGCGGACTGGTGACTGGGCGCAACGGCCAGGCTGCTGCGCTCGGCGGTCACCTGTCGGTCTCTGCCGGTGGCCCACCGTGCATCTGCGGCAGCATTGGCTGCATCGAAGCGATGGCTTCGACCTGGGCGCTGCCCCGGCTGATTTCGGCGCTGTCAGCAGAAACCGCTCTGGCGTCCACGCCGCGACCCGGTTTCAAGCTGGTGTTCGATCTTGCTCGAGAGGGGGACAAAGGCGCGCAGCAGATCCGAGACCATTGCCTCGAAATGTGGGCGACGGCGGCACTCAATCTCGTTCACGCCTATGACTCAGCCGTGATCCTGTTGACGGGGGGGATCGCTGCGGCGCCGGAGGTGCTTCCGTTCGTGCAGCGCCATGTCTGCCGTTACGCATGGGCCGCGCGCGACAGGCCGCACGTCCGATTGGGCGTTCTGGGGGCCGACGCAACGCTCCTCGGCGCCGAACCGCTGTGGGAGATGAACCGTGAGCCGGTATGACAAACGGCCCGTAGTGAGGATCAGCGACGACGCAACGCTCTGCACGAGGGGCTGGCCCTCGATCGTTGAGCGCCTGCTAAATCCTGGGGTGGTCTGCGTCGAATGCTACCCAGGAGTTCCTGTCGACGAGCTGATCGCCGCCTTCCGAGACAGCGCACCGGGCGTCGAGGTGGTGAATAGCGGCGACTTCTTCCGCAGGCCCGAGGCGATCGAAGAGGTGCTTGCGCCGACGCTTGGCAAAGATCCGGTATTTGCGCGGCTCGATCCGATCGGCATTGAGCTGTTCCTTGATGATGATGCAGTCGAGCACTGGCGCGCGTCGCGGATCGCCGGCCGGCCGACCGTCGTTGTTGGCCCCGGCGCGGCGCACATCGCTGCACGGACCGATGTGCTCGTGCATGTTTCGATGGCACGTCGGGAATTACAGCTGCGCCAGCGGCGGAACCTGGTCGGCAATCTCGGCCTTCAGAACCTCGACGAGCGCCCCGCCGAGAAGTATCGGCGAGCCTTCTTCGTCGACTGGCGAGTGGGCGATCGGATCAAGCATGGCCTGACGCGTGATCTCGATTTCGTGATCGAGACCAATGGCAGGACCCCGCAGATGATCGACGGCGACACCTATCGCGCGGCGCTCGCGCGGTGCGTGACCCGCCCTTTCCGCGTCGTACCCTTCTTTGACGCCGGCCCCTGGGGTGGGCAATGGATGCGCATGCGATTCGGGCTGGAGGACGGCCCGCCCAACTACGCATGGTGCTTCGATTGCGTGCCGGAGGAAAACAGCCTGCTGCTCGGCTTCGGTACGCATGTGTTCGAACTGCCTGCGATCGATCTGGTGTTCGAGGAGACGCGACCGCTGCTGGGCGACCACGTCACGGCCCGCTTCGGCGCCGAATTCCCGATTCGGTTCGACATGCTCGACACGATGGAGGGCGGAAACCTCTCCCTCCAGGTCCATCCACAGGCGGTCTATGCGCGCGACGCGTTCAACCTCAGCTACACCCAGGACGAGAGCTACTATCTACTCGATGCGGCGCCCGACGCGACCGTCTATCTGGGTCTTAGGGACAGTACGGACCCCGTCGATTTTGCCGCTGCGCTCAGAAGCGCGCAGCGCGGAACTGCTGTGCTGGATGTGGAGCAGTTCGTCAATCACCTTCCGGCCAGGAAGCATGACCATTTTCTGATCCCCGCCGGCACCGTCCATTGCTCGGGCCGCAACGCCATGGTGCTCGAGATCAGCGCCACGCCGTATATCTTCACCTTCAAGCTGTGGGACTGGGGACGGCTGGGGCTCGACGGGCGGCCGCGGCCGATCCATCTCGAACATGGTCTCGCCAATATCGACTGGACCCGGCGCGAGGCGTTCACTCGCGGCGAACTCGTCAACAAGATCGAGCCGATTGACGCAGGAGCAGGGTGGCGCCGGGAACGCACGGGCCTGCACCCGCTCGAGTTCATCGAGACGGAGCGCATCTGGTTCGAGGCGACAGTGGACCTCTGCACCGACGAGAGTGTGAATGTCTTCAACTTGGTAGAGGGTGAGGCAGCGCTGGTCGAAAGCCCCTCGGGCGCCTTCGAGCCTTTCGAGG
>Ga0307515_10026086_pt1 | contig 10074 bp, 11 predicted proteins | sample 17_EM_MG_FD_194513 | JGI IMG/M metagenome (GOLD analysis project Ga0307515, IMG submission 194513) | Populus trichocarpa ectomycorrhiza microbial communities from riparian zone in the Pacific Northwest, United States - 17_EM | ecosystem: Host-associated > Plants > Roots > Unclassified | place...
GAGTCTCGGGCCTGTGGATACACTCCTGTGGCGGCCGAATTCAACGGATGGTTGCTATTCACACCATTCCATTCCATGTCAGCCTTAGCCTTCGCTCTGTATAGGGGGGCATGGAGCGCCCTCTGAGCCAGGACCGCACCACCGCACCATTCAAACTGCAGCCGGTCCTCCGGGTCCTCACCTACAAGACTGTCCGCCCCCCGCCGCACCTGCTCCGTCCTGCTGGAACCCACCATCTATCCAGAGCCAGAGCCCTGTCGTCCTTCCTCCTCCTTCGACCTGCGTCACACCGCGTCATACTCTCCATTTCACGTCCTCCTCACTCTGGACACTACATATTAGCCCCTTGCTTGAAACCCTAACCCCAGCACCTCCAACTAACCCACCACGAAACACGGTTGAAATTCCAAGGTAACGTACTCTCCTATCAACTATCATTCCCCTCTTCTCATAGCTCTGTTCATAGCTCATCCTTATCAGCTCCTCACCCATCGATGAGCATACCATGCTTGATTTTAATGTGCCTATTCAACTCCGAGCGCGTAAAGAAGTGGTGCGTGCTGTCCATCTTCAGTAAGCATGAGAGCACATGTTTCCTGGTCATCAATGCGACTTACCACCGTTTGCATCTAAAGCTTAGTCCAAAGTGATCCTTGAGCAAGTGTCGCAGGGCATCCCGATGATTCTTATACTCCTTGCCGGGGGAGCATAGACAACACCGATGTCGTCCAGTCATCTGGCCATTCGCTCCCACTACCAACTCGAGAAATAGCCTGAATTGCTTTCCATCCCGAACTCCGAGTCTTTCGCACTGCTCTCGTGTCATCCGCTCCTCAAGCGCTTCTATCGTGACCCCATTCTTGAAGATGGCGTCACATAGCTCCACAGCCCACTTACTGGCACCCTTCGCAAGTAGCCATGCTTTCAACTTGGCGACGTCGCCCTCGAATTTTGCGGGAAGGACCGGGCCGCGGGATGCCTCGATCACGATCCTGGGTTCGCTATCTTCGTCCGCAATATCAACCCTTCGCCCTTCGTCCATCTCCACCTCGATATTTCTTTCGGCATTAACACTTGTGTCGGGCGACTCGTCATTCGAAGCGACGGCCCCCGCATTGAAGGAAGCGTTGATGGGCCAAACGCCTTCATGTACTACCGGAGAAATCCTCGCGGGTACCCCATCGCGAGACGAAGAGTGCTCCCCAGTTGCACAGGGGGCCATCTCTCTCACCGTGGTTGCCCTGGCACCGTCACTCTCGATATCCGCAGGGAACTGGATGCTATCAAGACTAGCCGTATTGTCACCATGAGGTGTAGGAGTTGCATCGAATGGCGGCGCGATGCAAGGGAGCTCCTGCGCTGGCTGCGACCACAGTCAGATCAAGCATCAAGGGAGATGGGTATAAACTTGCCAGTTCTCTATCCCAACCCCTTATCATTTGCATATGCAGAGTGGCTCTCGATCCATCTACAGGCGCAACCAATGCACTCGACTCCGACGCAGCTCCTCTCGCCAATTCTGCGCTCGTCCCTGATGTAGATGCATAACACGCATCTCCACCACTTTGAGGACCCATTTCCGGTCGACGCATGGCTCTGGGCTGGCCGTCTACGGAAACACCATCGGCCGGAGTGGGCTGCGGAGTGAAAGAATGCGTCAAATGATTCACCAAGGGTGTCTCTGTGCCGGTCATACTTGTTCCTGTAGAACCTAGGTGCCGGGTGATCGTCAGTCATCGTCTTCAGCCTTGCGTCGTGCGACCCCCGCTCGCTCGCAGTCCACAACGCCTTACTTACAGCCCATTGATCCGGTATACCGGTGAAATGTATTATCGGAGCCACCCGTCCGCACTCCACTTCTTACAAGCTCTTCACCGTTCGAAGGACTCCCCTGAGGCGACAGGGCCACCCAGTAATCCCACGGGACACCATCATTGCAATTGTTCGACATGGATCGCACGCCCTATAGTGTGTAGACTTCTTTGAAAGGTCTCAGAGCGCCCTCTCCTGGTGGATACCGTCCAAGTCCGAACATGGGAAGATACGACGAGCCTAAAACAGTCGCAGGTCTGTGACCCTTTCTGTCGATCGATACATATCTTACTGTGTCTTTTTGGAAAAGGTTGCTGAGTGAAGGGAATGGATCTCAAAACCCATTTTGCTTGGATTTTTCTGTCGCTTCATTTCTATGTGTGCATTCCCCTTCCGAATTTAAAGCCAATCGGTTGCTAACTTCGGTGATTCAGTCTATTCAATTGGCATTCAAATAGGGAGGCTGTGGGGGGCAAATGAGATATACACGCTCTACCGTTACGCGGTTAGAGGTTGTATTTCCTAGATAAATCGATTGCAATAAACAAAACTCAAGTTCTAACCCGCGCGGTGATTCCTGTTCATCCTTACTTGTTCTATTTACTACTTCCGAATACCTGGAAACACAATTCCGCTCCCACGCTCTCGAATTTGCTATTATCGTGTTTTGACGCGTCTCAAGGCTCGCCAAAGCGCGAATATGGAGGAGTAGACCACTTCGATGGACTCACTACCCTCAAGCGCTGTTGTTCACTAACATTGGGTCGAGAAAACGCGCAACAAATATACGACACAAATAGACGCGAACTCCGCATTTGGTTTATAAAGGATTTGAGAAGCTGACGAAATCGGCGTGACGCGGCTTGTAAATTGTGAATGTATTTGGCAAAGCTGACGTGAGGGCCCCTGACACGTCAAACGTCTTCACACAGACTTCACACAGCCTTCACACAGGCGTCACACAGGCGCCACACAGCCTTCACGCAGGCTCCACGCAGGCTTCACGCAGGCTCCACGCAGGTTGTGGTTAAAATAGAACCGTCGGCTTGATCCTTTGGGGTTTGAATAGAGATATCCATACACTGTTTACGGTACCTTGCCACACCACGTGCCGAGTACTTTTGCCTTAGCAAAATTCAACAATATTAATTGCGGGCCTACCAACCACATTTTTGTACACTGTAATTAAGCCTCATGTTTGATATAGCTATTATGAGTCTATAAATTGTCCAGGCCGTGAGATAGGACTACCGGTCCAGGAGTCGTTTGGGGATATTAGGATATTCGGACCAGTGACCGGAGTGGCGGAACGGGCCGCGGGGTCTCGATTGGTATGATCGATTTGGTATGATACCTGAACGGGAACAAAAAGGGAACAGAACCGGGGACAGGAATGGACACAAGTCCAAGGTGAGCATCGGATTACAGGATGTAAGCAATTGGGTAGAAACATATACACAAAGTACATGCTCCGAGAACGGAGTGGCGCAGTGATCTGAGAACACCGATCGGTATATGCGGGTCGTTGGAGAAGATTGGGAAGTGTTAAGTAAGTGTGGTAAAGGGTTCGTAACTGCATTGCGGAAGGAAGGTGAGGAGGGAAGCATAGAAACGCCGAGTGTGCCGCTTGGAGGCTGGAGGCTTTGTCCTCAGCCTCCAACCTCCCTTCAGCCAGAGTGTGGCTGCTTTGTCAACCACCCGAGGGGTAATCGGGGTGTTGTGGTCCCGAATGTGCGTCAGGTGGGAGCAACGGGCCCGCAGGATAGGGGGTTATGGCTATAACGAGGTGGCCGGATGCACGGTGTGATAGTTTGAGTTGAGGGGCGTCCCCAGCGGGGCGCTGCTTGCGAGAAGGCAGGCCAATAAGCACAGTGAGACGCGTAATTCGCTTTGTAGACACTGTACTTACGCTTACAATGGGTAAGTCGCGTCGTGGGGCAGCAGGCCGGCGTGTCTCGGGTCGGGAATTGTCCACTGGTTGCCGTGCTATGGTGGATACAGGGAGACCCCGAGGTGGATAGGGGTGGATACGGTACGGGGGTCGTGGTATCCCGATAGCGGCAGTGGCGAATACGACCCAGAAAACCGTGTCTATTGGCGTAGACCTTGAATATGTGGCCAAATGATGTCACCAGGCCCGTGATCCCGTAACGATCCGAGGGCTGAGGTTCGTACACTGCATCTGAAGTCGAAATTCCGATAGTAGGGCTAGATTAGAGAAGATAAACTGCCATGGCACCGAATAACCAACGTCGTGCTCAACACAGCTTTCCCCACTGAGAGATTCTGCACCTTCTACGGTATATCTTTGTCACCTTCTTCACAGGGGCAGGGTCCGTGCTGAGTGCTTCGCTCAAGCTGTGGTGCTAAAGCACGGCCGCAATTCTCTACTGGAGAGTCGGAGGCAGAGACTAGGATGGGACAGTCGGTGGGCGAAGGACTTCTGCCATTCTTGATATCAGTATGGAGGAGGATAACAAGATCGGTCATGACAAGGTTGAGCCGAGCCCCTCATCTCTCGAGTTGCCAAATCCGGCGTGATGTTAAGGCGGCGCAAAAGTTGTATCAGGGCTCCGTGCTAAATCGGCAGGAGTATTTGGGAGAGTCGCATATGAATGTTAGTTGGATGGTGTGCAACGGTACTTTGGCTCGCATGGCTAGGGTCAATCAATAGTTGTAATATCAGAGGGGAATGACAAGGCAATGTTGATGGTGCTAGCAGGAGGGCGATGTCAAGGTATAAGTCTTGTATGGAGGAAATGTAAAGTCGTAAAGCGGTTTGTCACTGTCAGTTTGGGCTATGGCAGTCGGCGTTCGGTTAGGCCTAACATAGGTCATTGAACAGGGAGAGAGATTACTAAAGGTGGTGTTGGTGGTACCGGGTCGAGATTCGCCCGTAACTGGAGTCTCTAATCGCCATTCCAAATCAGTAACCGGTTAGTCGAGTATAAGAGGACAAGCTCTCACCAGGTTTCGTTCGAGGGAAGAGATACGAATGGATGATGGAGATGGTGGTACCGCTGATGACGGATAGCATCCTCGCCCGGCCGAAAGACCCTCCTTGGTGCAGCCCCCGGAGGAGGCAGGCTCTACAACCGGAGCTATACACCCCGTTGCTCTTCCTATGGGCGAAGACACGTATCACGATCTGCCGCGTTCACCGTACGCTGCCGCGAGGTTTGGACAATCTCGGTCACCGATGCGCGGTCCATTACTTGCGGGTTTTGAGGTCTCAGTCATGTCGTATTGTAGTGCATTTAGAGATGAGATCATACGGTGGTCGATCTGGGAAGTCGATGGGGATGAGAGGCGTTGCCTTGGACATTCGTACTCGGGCGATCAGGATGCCGCGTGAACCTGAGGGCCCCAGATCCTTGATTTCGGGGTCTCGGTGGCCGGTATGTCAAAATGTCAGGGTGAATGTTCGGAAACTTTCCCCTTTCGCCATTCCTTTGTTCACTACGGTTCCTTTGTTCACTACGGTTCCTTTGTTCTTAATGGTTCCTTTGTCCTCAAGACAACGCCTTTGTAGACGATCAACCCTCAACCGACTCAACTTCCCCCAGCTCCTCAATCTATGACCTTGACGGCTGCCAGCCGCAGCCCTCGCCAAGGACAAGACCTGGTCTACAAGCACTATTCAAGGTTCACCTTTGCGTTTGTTGACCGCTACCGTGCTGACTACGCTACGACAGCCGCGTGGTCGGCGTGGCGGCAATAGCGGGAATGACCAGTCTCGATGCTGGGCATCTCACAAGCACTAATCACTATATGGAATGCTCCTCAATGAGGCGACCCTTCTGTCGCCATCATCTGGCAATCCATCAATATCTGTTTTGGTATGGGCCGATATTGCATAGTCAGTACTATCCCATGTTTTCCTTTCAGTTGTATTTACCTCACGGTTATCCTCAGTGGAGTGAACCCGCCGCTTGGAAAAGTCTAGCGTCCACCAAATTCAAACCACCACCGTGATGAGTCACATGCCCGACTCACCAGTAATGTATATAAGTTTACTAAGGCCTCTGGTGTCAAGTGTGATACCCTGACTTCATTCACGTAGTACCTACCTCGACAGTCCCATCCCGTCATCCTTTGTCTACACAACCCTATGTCTGTACCAGCACCTCTCGGGGTCACACATCGCAACGGAACATCAAGTCCCTCCTCACCATCTCCGTGGAATTCATAACCCAGCCAATCGATGACGGTATGTCGCCCGCCGCTTAGAACCGCTCTTTTGGCCGTCTCAAAACCAAGCACTTAGACCCTATCATCGTTGATGTGTGTTAAAGGGATTCGAGAAGCCGTCATCGCGCGTGCAAAACCCGCCAGAGCTTCGCATCGGAGACCTCGATAAACACGCCTAAGCACGCGGTGAACGTACACATCGCACTTCATAGTCTTCGCCCATATAAGACGTACGACCCTAGCCGCGAACCCTGCTACTGGGAAGTGGAAGGGCTTTTGACTCGTTCCCTCGATGCCAGTTGTCCGAATGCATTTCGAACACTAGCCCTTTGTATGTTCTCCTCGAAAGGCAGTCAGTGGTGAGCTTGTCCTCTCACTTGCCATAGTCGATAACTGATCCGAGTCAGGGGCCAGAGATTCCAGGTCTCGACAATTATCACACCACCTTCACTAGTCCTTCCTCATCTTCTATGATGTCAACGGTCCTTGATGCACTCTTGCTTCTTTCTTTGCTGGCCTATCAGCAGAACATCCCTGGCCCAACGGGCGCGACGTCGACTGAAAATGGACACTACTGCATACCAAGTGAATCTATCTTCCGCTGCCCACCGCTCGCTAGCCCCTCATGTTCGCTGACGCTCATTATGGCGTCCTCACCTATCTGCTAGCGGATGCTTCCTATCAGTCTCGGACTGCCGCTCAAAGCCACTCCAGAAAACCTCATACCGCGTATGCTAATATTATACGTGCTAAGGCATATGCATATTGAAAGTAAAGTAGAACATGTAGTTTCTTGTCGTTGTCCACTAACTCTCATCCACACAGAAGCCACTCAATTGACCGGTCACGAACAGTCCCACGATATACGATTTCCATCACACCTCTCTGACCGCACTATGCGAGTTCTTAATATGCTTCTTCAACTCTGGATTAGTGAAGGCCTTGTACACGCTGGTGAGCCCTGGTAAGCAAGCGATGGTTTAGGCGCTTTTGGACCAGACTCACCAATAGATGCATTCGAAAGATAATCCGAAATGGTCTTTGAGAAAATGACGCAAAGCATCGCGATGGTTCTTGTACAACATCGCATCATTTCTTGGACAGAGACGGCAATGGTGCCTCGTCCCACCCATCACCTCGACCTTCTCAAGAAATAACTGGAACTGCTTCCCATCTCGAAGGCCAAGCCTCCTACACTGACTGTGTGTCAGGCGCCTTTCAAGTGCTTCTCTAGTGACACCATCCTTGAAGACGTCATCACATAAATCCACAGCTTCCACAGTTGCGCCGCCTTCAACCAGGCGGGCTTTCAGCCTCGAGACGTTCTTTTCGGGGTCCACCGGTAGTAGAGGACCACGCGAGCGGCCAGTTGCAGTTGGAGGCACTCCAATTGGTCTCGCCAGGGCTCCACGCGCAGCATGTCCGGGGCCTCCCTCGTATGCTCCTGGAGTGACTTCCTCCTCAATACGGCGCCCATTTCGGGAGGTGGCGGGCTGCGAGCCGCGCGAAATGACAAGAGGGTCACTCGTGGGGAGCGCAACCGGCATGGTTTGCATTCCATTCGCCGCAGGAATTGTCATGACAGGATCGCCGAACAAAGAAAGTGGCATACGGTCAACCATCTTGTTGGTACTACTCGCCTGTCCGCCAGCCCCCGCAAATGTGGTCGTTCTGAACGAACTTCTGGTGTGGCATCTTGGTCCAGGGTGGAGGACGGAGGTACTGATAGACAGTGGTTGGGCATTGGGCATTGTCTATGCTCGCCCGTCTGTCACTGTATGTACAGAGGGAAACAAGGAGGGGCTTACCTGCACTCCTTCACCAGCTCTATCTGCACCAAGTGGATCCGTGAGCACATTTGCCCCCCATCCCAACGGATTCCACATCGCTCTGACACTTGCAGGCGATCCCTCCAGTCCTCCGGAAAAGAGTAGGTATGATGCATCTCCCTTGCTCCCTTGGTTATTCCCTATACTGTGCTGAGTCGTCGCTCCCAGCGGGTTGTTCACGAAATTGCTGCCAACGCTGCTTTGCGGGCTAGCAAATGGACCAGGAGGTGTCGCCGCGACATTCACACCACTACCATTGGTCGTGAAGGTACCTACACGTTAATGTTATGTCACCGTGTACCCCGGAGCGGCCAATATCTCGCCAACGACAATACTAATAACCATGGACTTACCCTCGATTTCCGGTATGACTTCCCGTACATCCCTGGGCTGGTCCGTCGACCCAGAATCCTTACCGCTTGTTCCCGATTCGCCATGCAGCCCGTCTTGACGCAGAAATTCCGCCCACTTGTCGAACTTGTCCCACTCGTCCCGCAAATTGACATTGCTAGGCTGATTTTCCATTGGTATGGTGTCTTCAGAACACAGATTTGCACGCTTTCGGGCTTTCCTTGCCCGGAGTGGTTGGGTCTGGAGTCCAAGTATAATTGTGACACGAACAAACCACGTTCTCGTGTTGGAGACCTTTTTAATTTCAAAAATTACCATTCAACCGACATTGGTGATCTGCACGAGTCGCTTCAAAAAGTCATTTTTGGGTAATTTTCGACGCAGGTACTCTCAACTCGACGCCTACCTCAATCAGGCAACCGCATAAACCCCAGTCACTTGATTCTTTCGCATTGAAATTTTTGTTGGAGAATGTGGAAACGGTGAGATTTCCGAATGCTAAAATTGCCTCTCAACCCTCGCCTCTTAAGGTCAATTACAGGTAGCAAATCCACTTCTCTCGAGCAACAATTTTCCAGCTTTGATGAACTCTCTTTCCTCTCCTGTTTGCTGGCATTGGGCGGAGTTCTTAGCTCCTCTTTGGGGCTCCTTACGCGGATCGCCTCAAACTCAAAATTAACGCCTTCTGGAGGCACCAAATTCCGACGATGCTGGAAATCCGAATCGTTCCGTCTGCTTACCACCTTCGACGACACTTCATCCGGAGTCTACGTGGCGAAAAACACAAAACAAACAGAGGACCGATCTTGGCACGTGACGAGACTTTCGACTGTGACGTGACTGCGTTACACCGTGACTACCAACCGGACTCTCCATTCATGGACCGACTCTCACCACGCGAATGCCGCATTGGTGGGGCATGGGCTGCACACAGGCTTCACACAGGCTTCACACAGGCTTGACGCAGGCTTCGTGCGGCTTCATGCGGCTTCATGCAATCTTCAAGCAGGGCTTAGAGAATTCTTAGTACCAGAAACGGCCACACTTAGCTAAATGTCTATCGTAATTAGCAAAACTTTACTTGCAATATATTCAGATTGTTCCTAAATGTCTTCCTACCCCGCAGTGAACCAGAAATACTCAGATGACTGAAACGACATCTGAACAACCTAGGCTGTATATCTATAACTTGTCGTCGGCCGGAGGCGTGCCTTGACAATTGGAGTCGGACCTCAAATGACATTCAACCTGTCCTTCTTGATATACATGGATTGGGACCGTACTGCGGGGCCGGACGAAACATTTACTGCGATATATTCAAATTGCCCGCAGTACACGAGAAATGCCTAAATTTTTGAATGGATACCAAACCATGCGAATCACAGTCCTCCACACGAACCAGTCATTCTTACTCTTCTCACTTCTCGCCAGCTGTCTTTGACAGTGCTACTCTGCCCCTTGGCTGGAGTCGTGCTTCGATGATTGGGGTCTGACTCCCAAATTCAAGTTTGACCCATGGTTCTTGATGTACTTGTACTGGAACTTCGTACTTGCAGGGACGGTGACGGCGCCCTTCCAGGTGGGGTAGTCTGCCGAAGAGAGAGCGATCGCCTTGCCTGGGTTCCATGAACCGATAGTATCCATGTTGCCAGTGACGAATACGTTCTCTGCGGCAGGCGTCAGGATGAGGTGAGAAAAAGATATGAAGACTTACCCCCGAGAATCGTTTCGGCATGCAGCTGGAATGTCAGCGTCGACGTCGCGCCAGGGTTGGTACCACAAACGGCCGGGACCACCAAACCGTCCGCACCCCAGCTCTCGACAGGAGCATTCGCCCTTGCATCAAAAGGCTGTGAGAGCAGATGCATAGTTTCATATCAGATTCACAGCA
>Ga0307515_10026087_pt1 | contig 10074 bp, 9 predicted proteins | sample 17_EM_MG_FD_194513 | JGI IMG/M metagenome (GOLD analysis project Ga0307515, IMG submission 194513) | Populus trichocarpa ectomycorrhiza microbial communities from riparian zone in the Pacific Northwest, United States - 17_EM | ecosystem: Host-associated > Plants > Roots > Unclassified | place...
GTGGTGGGGGTTTTTGTCGTGGCTGTTGTTGCTGAGGTATGAATTGGGGTTGGTATTGTTGTTGCCATTGGGAATTTGGTGGTTGGCCTTGGTAGGGTTGTTGCGGCGTGTAGGAGGGAGGCATGGGTTGTTGATTCTGATGTGTGTTAAATGTCTGTGGTTTGAGGATTGATTTGGGTTGTGGTTGGGGTTGGGGATTGGGTTGGGACTGGGGCAGCGGGAAGGTTTGGGCATGGGACGGCCGTCGGAACGGATCCAAAGGGGGAGTTATTGGACTGACTGGACTGTATGAGGCTTCTTGTAAGGTTGATTGCCTTTGAGGTTGGGGAGGCAAAGGAGGTGCCGTCTCGTAGCGAAGACTACTGCTTCTCTGAGAATTTTCGTATGGAATGGTACTGCTTCTTTGAGGAGCATAGTGTGGCTCATTGGGTTGTTGTTGAGCTGGGAGCCCATATCGGCCACTGTCGTATCCTTGCTGTGAAGGTAAAGGAGGTAACGGAGGCCCGCTATCTCCTCTCGAAAGACCAGAAGGAGAGTATGTGTGTGGATTGTTTGTAGGCTTCGGTGGAGGAGGCGGAGGTTGGGACTGGGGTCTCTCTGTGTGACTTAGAATTGGCGAACTTGTTCGAGCCACCCCAACCCCGGGAGGAAGTGGTGGCACTGGAGGAGGGATCACGGCAGGCTGTGGTCGAGGGGCATTTTGTTGTCGAGAAATGACCGGAGGTTCCCTCCCAAAAATATCTCGCAGAATCGCCAGGAAATCCATGATATTCGACCTCTATAAGGGAGTCAGAAGTTTGTCCATTGACCTCTAATACCCCACAACTTACGTCGAATTCTGCAAATCCCGCCAAGTATGGATGGTATATCTTGCCCTGTGGATCAACATGTTGGCCCGGCCTGACCATCATTCCCTCCGTTGGTGTCACATATACAAGAGGCGCTTCCGATGGATATGCGTACGGTACCCATAGTGCTATCGGAAATCTATAGGTTGTCCCACGAAAAAGGACAGGCAGTGTGCCTGAAATGTGGAGGAGGAGCGCCGATACGCCATTTTCGTAAGCTTCAGAGGCTCAAGTCAGTATTGGTAGAAGCAATGCAGGTGCAATACGCGTACTGTACACGTCGGTTCGCGGAGATAGTGAGGAATAATGCGAGAGCGCCTGCGCTACGTCGTTGTATGTGCGGGTCACATCTGTATATTCCTAGGTATGCTTAGTAGTTACTCCCTAACAGAAGTATCTCAAAATACTTACACTGGTCAAGACGCTATACAGCCAGTTCAAAACCTGCTGTCTAACAGCGGCCATTGTTACCTTGGTTCGGGCATTTTGTTGCTACCTGAAGCTATTCGCAAGTGACGAGGTCAATTGCTTGGCTGCCACGTGATCTCATCGGCGAAAAGATAATCCGCTAAGCTCGCTTATTGGCCAATTGGTTAAAAAGTCCGGCCGGGTTCTCCTTACTTAGAAATTCACCCGCCGAAGTCGCCCGATTTCCTCGTCGCGGTGTCATGGAGCGAGCCTCTTCCCTGCCTTGGTGGGGTGCTGAGGGGTTCAAAAAGGCGAAACGGCGCCACGAATATTTCGGATCACGCAACTCTTCTTTCTCTTCCAAAGTCACCGTCCTTGCATGCACCGTCCTTCAAAAGAAATCATACGGCTGAGGAGTATCGGACAAGATCTGACTACTCCTTGCGTCTGGCACGAAAAAATCAACAACGCCCCACCAACAAAAGCATGCTGCCTCCTGTCCCGGTCCTCAGCGACTATGGAATCTCACCAGAATATGGATTCCTTCCGGCCGAATTGCCTCTTGAGAGGCTCCCTGACCCATATTACAACAAATGGGAAGCTACCGTGGCAAACCTTCAGGGCTTGGTCTTGAGCAAGCGCTTGCGAGGAGTCATTGATAGACTTCCTATCCTCTCAACTGCTGGTTTGGAACACGACTCGGAATGGCGGAGAGCGTATTCATTGTTGTGCTTCATGGCTCATGGCTACATCTGGGCTGGAGACATCCCCTCAGAGGTTTGTTGATCTTTGGCTCGGACACAAGGCTCTGAGCTAACTCCACCCTCACTAGCGCCTGCCAGCAGCCATCACAATTCCGCTCATCCACGTCTCCACCTATCTTGAGGTTTTACCAGTCGCTACATACGCTGCTGTGTGCCTCTGGAACTTCAAGCCCTTATTTGTAGATGAGCACGTCGATAACCTCGAGAATCTAGCCACCCTCACGACGTTTACCGGCTCCATCGACGAGTCATGGTTCTACCTTGTTTCGGTTGCCATCGAGGCACGAGGAGGCCCGATACTTCCTCTCATGCTCACTGCTATTGAGGCGGCCAGAGCCAACGACAGTCGCACCGTGGCGGCTTGTCTCAGAGCATTTGCCGAAAGACTCGATGATCTGGGTACTCTCCTTCAACGCATGCATGAAAGCTGCGACCCACAAGTTTTCTACAACCGCATCCGCCCCTTCCTCGCAGGAAGCAAGAACATGGCAGAGGCAGGCTTGCCCAATGGTGTGATCTACGAGGATGGTACGGGCAAGGAGAAATACAGACAATACAGTGGTGGCAGCAATGCACAAAGTTCTCTCATCCAATTCTTCGACATCATTCTTGGCATTGAGCATCGTCCAACTGGTGAAAAGAAGGACCCTGCTTCCGAGAGCGAGAAAGATGGCACCGTGCCTCCGCCCAAGCATAATTTCCTGCTAGAGATGCGGAAATACATGCCTGGACCGCACCGCCGTTTCCTCGAGGATGTCACCAAGGTCGCGAATCTCCGTGATTATGTGGAAGCACATAGCAGTAACCGCGAATTGACTGTGGCCTACGACGCCTGTCTCGCAATGCTTCGAGCATTTCGCGACAAGCACATCAATATCGTCTCTCGCTACATCATCATCAAATCCCGCGAGTCGCGCTCTTTGTCTCGCTCCAAGAGTCCCGTTGCAGAGCGCCGCAAGATGGACATCGCTACCGCCTCTCGTCAAGACAAGAATGATTCTTCTAACAAGAAGAAGTTGAAGGGAACGGGCGGTACGGCCTTGATTCCGTTCTTGAAGCAGGCACGTGATGAGACTGGAGAGCCGGCTATTGATTCCTGGGCTAGACGTGTGATGAATAGGGATTTCAGCACGAGAGGCCAGGGTGATTTCTTCCTTGGAAAGGAGGAGGCGACGGATGGCGAATGTGGATTAGCGGGAACTTGGAGTATTGATGAGAATGTTGGGGGTATTTGCCACTACTAAGCATTGGCTGGAGCAGATATAGCGCTCTTGCGAAAGCTAGAGAACCATTCAGCGTATTCAGCGATATGAATTTGGGGTTGTGGATGATTAACTGGTAGTTTTGGAACTACGCAGCATGATGACACGGTATGAGGTGTGAGCGAATGAATTACGAGAACTCTTCTCCCTCCCTGCAAATGTTAACCTTCGCTACTTTTGATTACATCGTGTGATCCAGGGTTGCCTATATTATTAGCTTATCGGGAATTCAGCGCAGGAGATCCCCCCATAAATGCTTTCTGCAAATACATGCCGATATCAACGTCCGCCTTCAAATCTACCACCACCGCCACCACCACCCATCTCAATCATTGCAGATTAACAAACAACCCCCCGTCAACCAACAGCTGCGCTCCATTAACATACCCACTCAACTCCCTACACGCCAGGAAAACCGCCGGCCCCGCCATATCGCTCGGCTCCCCAGTTCTCCCTAGCGGTATGCGTGTCTCCATATACCTTTTCTTCTCCTCATCCGCGAGATCCTCTTCATTAAGCTGCGTCTTTATCGTCCCCGGCAACAACGCATTACACCTGATCTTGTACTTTCCCAGCGCTACAGCCATCGACTGCATTAGGGAGAGGACACCGGCTTTGGTGGGCGTGTAGTGCGTTTGCTGCCCGCCGCCGACGAGCGCGCTGATGCTGGAGATGGCGATTATGGAGCCGCCGCGCCCTTGCGAGGCCATTTGGCGTGCGGCGGCTTGGCAGCTGTAGAAGGCGCCGTCGAGGTTTATGCGCACGGTTGAGGCGAAGAGGTCGTGGTCGAGACTGTACACACACCTTCTATCAGCACTCAGTTCGTTCACACCATTCCCAAATTTGCGTTTCTTCTCCTCTCTCTCTCTCTCTTTCCCCCCCCTCCCTCCCTCCCTATTCTCTCTCCCTGCAAAATAAGAATAAAAGAAAAAGGGGGGCATGGGATAGGGAGAAGAGGGAAATAGGGAGAGGGGGAAACGCACTCCAGAAACTCTGCAAACTGGCAAACCCCCGCATTGCTAACAAAAACGTCCAACCCGCCAAACTCCCTCACCGCGCGCTCCACCAGCTCCTTCCCCGTCTCCGGCTTGCTCACATCGCCTGCTACCTCAATCAATCTGCCTGCTTCTGGGTCATCCCGTTTTATCTCTGCAGCGAGAGATATAAGGGAGGCGACGTGGTGCGCGTCAGAGGGCAGGTTGAGGTGGTTGATGGCGACGTTGCAGCCCTGCCGCAGGAACTCGAGGGCGATTGCGCGGCCGATCCCTGTGGTGCCGCCGGTTATGGCGGCGGTGAGGCCGGTGAGGAGGGAATGGGGCGGCATTGGGGAAGGTGTTGTGAGTTTGTTTTTTTTTGTTTTTTTTGTGGCGATGGGAGTGGGAAGTGAGGTTTGAGGGGTTGAGGGAGGAGTGTTGTGATGTCACTCGGAACTCGCAATTCGAATCAAGGTTGTGGGATATGAATCTGAAGTGAAGAAATTGGGAATTGGGAATAAGGTAAAGTGGAGTAAAGATGTAAAGATAGTCAACAGACATCGCGTCCTCTCCCCCCCTCTAACTCTAATTACTTGTAACAGTGGGTCCACAGAGCACAGACATTCTACCATACAAAAACACCCGGGTCAAGAGGGCCCTCAATTACAAGTAATTAGAGGGTGGGGGAGAAGGGACAGTCGAGCTCGAGTCTCGAGTTGATCGCGCTGCGTGAAAACGAAGGTGTGAAGTGGGGTGTCTCGGCACATCGTGATCAGCGAGGGGACCCCTGCTCGCTCCCCGCGATTCGGGGTTCTGGGTTAATGTGCACCGAAGCCAAGGGATGAGACTTTCTCCGTCGGGGGGAAGGAAGATTGAGAATTTCTGGAAGCGGACGGATGCAGGCAACGGGAGGAGAGGGCGTAGATGGCAGAGATCTCATGGATTGGTGGAACGTGATGGTATTTTAGAGGAGGAGATGGGGTGTGAGGAGCGGAGAGATGCTGGAAGGGGAAGAGCTTGAGAGAGTAGCGTGTGTTGAAGTTGGTTGAGTTGGCGATCATATTTAAAGATCTTCTTGGAAAAGAGTGTTCTCTGCTACTGAACTAGAATTGGATGTGTCTTCTGGTTATGACTTCTCAAAAAGGGGCACTCGCTTCATGTTCGCTTAGGAAATAGAGGAGCGAGTGGTTTTATGGCATCTATTATGAACTCCATCCAAATCCACTGATAGCTAGGTACATAGGAGAATTCTATGGAGATGCTTTAAGAACGGAACGCAAGAGAAAACAAGCCCCCCATATGTGCCATATCCATTAGACATGCTGAAATAGTCTATGAAGTTGTCAACTGCTTCACTCCGTCCACAACACCATTAACGATTCCATTCTCCTCGGGCTTCTTCTGCTCGACAGCCTTACCCAAAGGCCTCTCTGGGTTTGGGGTCAACAGGTATTGTGCAGGTATCAGTCTAGCTGCTGGGTTGACTGTCAATCCAAAACCTGGCTTGTCGAGTTGCGAGACATTGAGATAACCATTGACAGGGATCGGCTCGTCCAAAAAGAGATCGCCAAAGACTGGCAAGACACTCTTTCCGTCAGGAGAATTGGCTAGATACTCTTGGAAAGGGCAATTGGTCTGAGAGACGACGAAATGGTAACTGTAAGGTCCACTGGCGTGAGGAACAACCGGGATATCGTAAGCAGATGCCATCGCTGCAACCTTCAGGAGCTCCGTGAGGCCCCCCAGCCACATGACATCTGGCTGAATGATATCAAGATTTCGACCCTCAATCAATTTTCGGAAACCATATCTCGAGTACTCATGCTCTCCGGTCGTAAATTTGAGCTGAGGATGAGCCCGCTTGATTTGTGCAAAGCCATCTGTGTCGTCCGGTGAAAGGCATTCCTCCCACCAGTTAATGTTGAGGTCCAGACAGGCGGTAGCAATCTCAATCGTATATGGAACATTGAGGCTCATATAACAATCCACCATAATTGGAAAATCCGGGCCCACGCTTTCTCTGTGTTTCCGGAGAAATTCCACGTTCTTCTTGAGACCCTTGTGACCTTCCTCGGGACAATATGGCAGCGGAACTTTTGCACCCCAGAAACCCATAGCTTTTGCAGCCGTTGGCTCTGGGCCAGTGCAGTAGAAGTCCAGCCTGTCCCTTGTGGCGCCTCCGATCATCTTGTATACTGGCTCATTTCTGATCTTGCCAAGTAAATCCCAAAGTGCCAAGTCGATGACTGAGATGACAGCAACTGGGAGACCTTTTCGCCCGTAGAACATTGAGCCTCTGTACATTTGTTCAAAAAGGTGATTTGTGTCCCGGGGGTCGGCACCGATCAGGAATCGCTCGAAGTGTTGGTGAACAAGCCAGCATGCAGGAGGGCCTTCGAAAAATTAGGGGCTGTGTAAATATCGCCAACGAAGTGCTCTTACCTCCAAATCCAGTTGCGAAACCAACGGTGCCATCAGAGCCTTCAATCTCAACGCAGAAGGAGCCCAGAACATTGATGCCCCAACTTGTTCTTGAAGCCCGGTACTTCTCCCATCGCGACATTGGCGTCGATATAGGTGTGTCGATCAACCTGGAAGAATATCAGCACCAGTCCGTTAAGAGCAGACTCGGGACGTACCAGTGGCCTCCTTTGACATTGTGGTAATCCCCCCCAGATCCGACGCCGTCTACGACAAACGTACGGATGGCCTTGATAGTGGGGAACCCACGAGCCGTAGTTGATGCCATGATGTGAGCGGGGAGGGAAGTGTGTTCTAAGGAAGAGTGGAGGCAGGAAGAGATATGGAAAAGGTGAAGTTAGAATTGCAAGGAGGCTGCCCTAGAAATATGCCCCAAGGTATTTAACGGAGCGACGCCTGTTTCGCAGGCAAGAATGGAGCGGATGAAGGTGGAAGGAGCGACTCGGCGAAGCTCTGGTGGGGTCATTTTCGGTACATGATGTTCCAGGACCGAGGCGGACAGACCTGGCCGGAGGGCAAATTTCAATGGAGCGCTGAGGAGGCAATTCATCATCGGGATTCATTGCTACGATTTTGCTGGGAAGTTTCCTCTCGTATCTTTCTCTTTATACATCAAGTCTTGGGAAGTGAAGCGTGTGTAAGGCGAGGTTCGAGAGTAACAGTACAGTACATCCAGGCACGGCGCACAACCCCGCAATCCACGTCAAAAGGATGGAGGCCACAGCAGGGAAGCTCACGCGGGACTCGCAGCCGCTCCGGCACTTGCTTGAGACACAAGAAACTGTGAATACGTGTCGCACAGAGTTACAGTATGTGCTTCACACCGTTCCCTCCGATGAGGCAGCACGCGGTCCTATTTCCCGTCGGTCACAGGCTGGCCTTCAAACTGTTTCGACTGGCGCTGCTGTCCCCTCGCACTCTGTCTCCGGAGCCATCATGCACAACTCCACCTCCAACACCAACCAACTTGGAAGCCCTCCGCACAATGCGCATTGCCGTTTACTGTATTGGCGATCGATCTGTCACATGGCGGCCAGTGTCACACAACCCCATCCCCGGCCCCCAGGCGTGCTGCCATCCTCGCCTGCCCACCATTGGTGAATTGCTCCCTTCTTCACATCACCCGCAACCCTCGATCCCTGCGGTGCAGGCCTGTCTGTGTCCGAGTCCAGGTCTGCAGACGAAGAGGAAGAGGAAGAGGAAGAGGAAGGCAAGCCGCTCGGGCGTTTTCACTCGGTACTACCCTGGCGGCTCATTTTCTCCAGCTTTCCTCCCCACAAAACCTCGCTATTAAAACACCGAGCCCTCGTCCGCAACTCCACCGAAAAAGAAACACATTTGGCTTGGGACCTGCGCGTCGCGTCCACTTCCGATGGACATCAAACATTCGCCCGAAGCCTCCATGCGCTCGGCGGGGACCCAGCCCGACACTGACGACGAAAACGCCTATAGTGAGGACGACAGCGGCGGTGGAGAAAATGGCGAAAGGCCCCGCAAGAGACAGCGGCGACCTATGTCTGTATCGTAAGCATTATGACCTCCCCAACAGATAATGGGCCTCATTCTGGCTCTCCTTCACCAATCGCAGATCAAGGGGATGATGGCGGTGCTGCGAATGATGATCAGGGACAGAATTGGCTAACCATTCGTCGAAGGTGTGAGCTCTGCAAGCAAAGAAAGGTACGTTCCTCGAATGCTGCGGCAAGTGTTGAGCTCGCATGTTCTAATTCCAGACTCATTTCAAATCCATGCGTTTCAAGATCATGGTATTCTCATGGTCCAGCCGTTGAACGGTTCTCTATGGCCGAAGTTGGGTTTCAGGCTGTGTTGGCCGAAGACGGGAACCCCGTTCTGCATCTGACCAGCCATTTCACAGGCATCACCTTTTGTCCGATCACCATCTTCTTTTCATCTTTTAGGCAGTTCGAAACTTCAGCTTCACTGTACGGCATCTAACTCTTCTAGGTGAAATGTGATAGAGGCCAGCCTTCCTGTGGTTGGTGCACCCGCAATGGCGCCATCTGCGAGTATAAAGAGCGGAAGAAGCCCGGTCTGAGAGCTGGATATGGTCGAGAATTGGAGCAGAGACTGGACAGGTTGGAGGACATACTTCGCTCTCATGCTCAAATACTCGAATCCTCCTTTACAAATAACAGCAACAGCCTTCCCAGCGACCATGAGACCCCTCAGAGCGTTCCAGGGTATCGAGCAGCGGATCCTCGACATCGAAACCATATTCCACATGCTGAGGCTGCTCTTTTCCTTCAAAAGCCCGCTACTTTCAATGGCAATCAGTCGATGGACTTTGGAAATCCAATGCCTCAGACTCCATCCATTTCTTCAATCCACGGCGACGTCTTCCAGCAGAGCATGCAACAACAAAACCATAACCACACGCAGTCAATGCAATCCGGACAAGCCCCTGAGTTCTACAGCACGAGCCAGCCTCCACTCGAATCGCCGAGTCTAAATATACAACAAAATCCACCTGAGTTCACTACAGATCACGCTCTTCCGCCATACGACCTGCTCTATGCTCTTGTAGACCTCTATTTCAAATACGTCAACACCTGGTGCCCAATTCTGCACCGGCGATCAACACTCGACTCTCTGTTTGGCCCGTCGACACTCGACGAAGCAGACCGAATATTGCTGCACGCAATTGTAGCGACGACTTTGAGATTCTCTACGGATCAACGGTTGACAGAGGACAGGAGGCGACACTATCACGACATATCAAAGCAGAAAGTTCTCCTGTATGGACTGGAGAACTCATCGGTTAAAGCTCTTCAAGCCTTGGTCATATTGGCCTTGGATCTCGTGGGAAGCAGTAATGGTCCTCCCGGATGGAATCTATTGGCTTTGATCACTCGATCTGTTGTTCAACTAGGACTTGCTGTTGAGACCACGTCAATTTCCGTTTCTCCTATGTATCCCTCGATCTACACCCTTCGAACCATGGTTCTGCCCGAGGCCGATAACTTCATCGAAGAGGAATCTAGGAGACGCCTTTTCTGGATGGTATACCTCCTTGATCGGTATGCCACTATTGCCACCGCATTCGAGTTTGCTTTAGACGAAAAAGAAATCGATCGAACCTTGCCCTGCAGGGATGATCTTTGGAACAAAAACCAAAGCGTCCAGACAAGGTGGTTCCGTACAAGTGAGAGGACGGAGTACGATATAGACAAGCCAGAAAACCTGGGAGCGTTCTCCTACTACATCGAGATCCTAGGGATATTGTCTCGAATTCACAAATTCCTGAAGAAGCCTGTGGACATCAGTGCCTTGTCTGACGTGGAACAATGGCAAGGGGAGTACCGGGAGCTCGATGACA
>Ga0307515_10026088_pt1 | contig 10073 bp, 13 predicted proteins | sample 17_EM_MG_FD_194513 | JGI IMG/M metagenome (GOLD analysis project Ga0307515, IMG submission 194513) | Populus trichocarpa ectomycorrhiza microbial communities from riparian zone in the Pacific Northwest, United States - 17_EM | ecosystem: Host-associated > Plants > Roots > Unclassified | place...
GATTGTTCTACACATGAAAAGGAGACTTTCTGTCAGACCAGAATAATCCTAGGGTGATCGGCCGTCCACCGATTTTTTGAGCGCCCGCTTGTCACAAAGTAGCGGTCTCTAAGTGATCGGCACCATACCAAACTGTACACTTTGCAGCATCATTTCTGTCCGGGCAATAGTTTCGTAATCCCAGGGACGTTTCATGGTACGCTTCGAAGGTCCTCGGTGCTTTCATTGGTTCCAGCACATCAGCAGACGTTCGGATAGTGGATGATTGACATTGACACCGATCTCATTTTCTCCCTCTCGATAACCCACAACAATCCGCGATTCGAATTCCCCTACATCATACTCCCCCGGCAATCGATGCCGTTGGGGTGGGTGCAGATAACAAGCGCAAATGTTGAGGAGAAGTACGGGAATGCATCGCTTGCGCAAGAGATCGACGAATCGGTCGGGCAGTGATAGGGAGTGAGTCGATGCGAGGCTGTCACCAAACTGAAAACCATCATCTAAAGCAACCGATCAATGAAAATCGTGGGAATCGTGCCGCGGATAACATCCGTCTGATAATCACTGATGGGAATTGGGGAATATCCGTCCGGCTGTATTAACTCTTCTCCCGTCTCACCCTTCCTGGAAGAGCAAGCTTCGATACGTCAATAAGGCCAAAATAATTTCACCAAAATGTTCGTCCTCCCTCCTGTATATAAGCTCCCTTCCATCCTCTCGATATCCCCCACTCTCCACTCCCCCGTCCCTCGGATATCATGACAGCCGTCGTTCGTCCCCCAGTCATCGTCGTCAATCCTAAACCACCAGTACAGAGGAAGCCCAAGGGTCAAGGTCCGCTCGCTCACCTCTACCCTCCCGAACCCCCTCTTCTGTTGCTCACACTCTGCTAGACCGCAAGTGGACCGGCCGTGAAGATGAAATTCTCATCAATGCAGTCGGCAAATACAGTCAGTTTACATCCTCCCATCCCGCCCCTTGACGTCCCTCACCGCTGTTGCATTCTAGCCGCCGGAGAAAAGATCAATTGGATAAAGATCGCCGAACTCATCGACGACCGATCGAACGAGGCTTGCCGCAAGCGCTGGATCCACTCCCTCAATCCCACGCTCAGGAAGGGGGCGAGACAGTCCCCTCTCTCTTCGCACTCGAGCATAGCCATCCACGGGGATAGCGGTCACCAGAAACACTACTGCAGCTGCAACACCGGCTTGAGTATGCGCCAGAGCTCACCAGAACCTGTAGGCGAGCCTGATATTCATGGCGCTGGCGTGAGGTCCTCTCAAAAAAACCATCCACCCCCGGCGTTGATTATGCCTCTCGATCAAACCTCGGGTATATGTACCAGTTCTCATCTCCTTCGTTTATCACTAAACCCAGATCGTTTGCTCAGTCACGGAACTCATTGAGCAACTGCTAGCCGCTCGAGGGACATCCCAGGCCCAGGGTCCCGGTCGCTGCTTCGAGTTTCTCAAACACGCACTGACATCCAAAATCGGGCGGGAGTCACTGTACGCACTGCCAATCGAGGCGGCTACCGTAATAATAGATGGTCTGGAACAAGTGAGTGCAAATTAATTCTCTCCCATTGTAACCAGCTAACCTGCACGAGGGTTCACGTGAAAACTCTGGCCTGTGTCGCTATCATCGAGAGAGGTTCTCCCTGACGCTTAGGAAGATGTGTAGCGAACACAAGTCGTTGCCATCCTCGTACGCTGTGACCGATGAGTTGCAGAGGATTGGAGTAATCCCGTATGGGAGAGGTGGAACCGCAGACGTGTGGCGTGGGGCATACCGAGGTTCCAGGGTCGCGGTCAAGGTGTTGCGGGTCCACTCCAGGGTAGACCTTGCCCACGTGGAAATGGTGCGACCTTCTGCTTGTTCCCTGCCCTCCGACACAGAAATCTGACATGTGCTAACGAGAGTTGAATAGAACTTCTGCCGCGAAGTGGTTCTGTGGAAGCAATTCAGACATCCGAACCTGTTACCGTTGGTAGGCGCGACTAAATCCCCGCATACCCTGATGATGGTTTCGGATTGGATGGAACACGGTACAATCATGGATTTTATCACTGCGTGTCCCGAGACCAATCGACTAAAACTGGTAAGCACCTTACCCCAAAGTTAAACGTGCGTGGTGACTTAAACCCACTTCTCCAGTTGGCAGATGTCGCTCGTGGGCTGAAATACCTCCATAATTGGCCGTCCGTGCACGCAGACCTGAAAAGTGTAGGTTTGGTTCTTTGTGCGTTTCGATGTAAGCTAACGATACGAAGAGCAATATCTTGATTGATAACAATCACTGTGCACGCATCGCGGACTTTGGCCTCACGAGCGTATTGCGTCACCATTCTTTCAGCATTTCCGTGACTACGCCGGTCTGGGGAGGTACTCCTCGATGGATGGCACCCGAATTGTTTGATGAGAGGTCAAGTCCGTCGAAGGAGTCGGATATCTATGCGCTCGGAATGGTTATTTATGAGGTTTGATCCCATTGTGCTCCTCGGTGAATCCGTCCTAAGGATCTTTCCTATAGGTTTTCGCACAAGAACAACCGTTCTCCCAAGTTTACCATATCCTTGTCCCTTTCCTGGTCCTTGACAAAAGGCGACCCTCACGGCCGCAGAACCGGGAGATTCTTGGTCTCTCGGAAGATGTCTGGATGCTGGCGGAAAGGTGTTGGGACGGAAACCCAAGCGCCCGGCCACAGATCGCAGATATCCTGCCCCTCTTCGAAGAAGCTTCTCGCCATTGGGTCCCCTTGACTTCCGAAGAAATTTCGAACCTTGGGCTCGACCGCCCAGCTACTCAGAGGCCTCCGACCAGAGAACAAAGTTTAACCATGTCAGAGGGCGCTTCGGGGGACGATCGGGCCGGAAGGGGAGATCGGAACGTCGGGGCCGCGGGCCCCCATGGGGTTTGGCGATCGCTGCTGATGGTGATCTCTAACGGGGCGGGGTGGCTCGCCGCCGTCATGACAGATCTCAGATCGGGGCTCTTTTAGGCTCACTTCCAGTCGTACTCATCCCCATAGTCATGTCCACTTTCATAGCATATTGCTTTTCTACCTTGTCTGTCCCGTTCGGATTCCCTCCCTGCCGCCATACCCGGGCGAGCACGAAGTTGTTTCAATGTTGTCTCTAGGTACAATGTAGGGTTTTAAGTGATCCGCAGAATGTAATAATTAGTTAAGCTCCTGCACCTTCCACACCCATTCTCGTGACATCATTCCACCTGCTAAGGTACCGTGGCTGATCATGAAATGTTTCCACTCCGATGCACGATGAGGGGATCCGGAGGTCTATAAGACCATTCTCGAAAACCGTAGCGGGTCCGAGAAAACCGTTCGACGCCTAATAGATGACTTCGAATTATGTATAACTTACCTCTCCGAACCTCCGGACGACGCCGAGAAATCAAATCCTCCGGGATGGTAGAATCTCGGGTGTTTTTCTCGCACCCTCGCACCCCGGCACCTGTCCCTCTCTCACTATTCACCATATATCGAATTGCCTTCACGATATCACACGTATGAGATCGATCGAAAATGGCTAGTTACACCAACCGTCTTCTCTCCCAAGACCATGTGGCATGGTTTAGATGCGACAATATAGTCCTGACATCCGGTCGCGAGCCGGCATCAACCAACCAACACCGTAGAAGGATTCTCCACAACTCCTTGGTGAACCCAAGAGTCTCCGCCGCCTCTGGTCTCTTCGGTCGATCACCCTCCGTGATCGCATGAATCACTGCCCCTGGATTCGTGATCTCCCAGTAAGGAGGTTTCCCGCAAAGAACCTGATCGTGCGTTAACCCAACCTTCCGAGGGTGGGAACGATCACAATAATACAGACCTCGTACACAACCATTCCGAAAGCATAACAGTCGGATTGCTTCGTTGGTCTATCGTCGCCTGCCCCAAACCGTTCTGGATCGAGTAACTCTGGACTCATCCACCGGGGAGTCCCACCGGCGGTGAACGACATGAGAGAGGTCTTTGAAACCACAGAGACCACGGAGGCGTTGACTGCAGCCTGATGTCCTACGCTGGTGATAGTTGAGAGGCCAAAATCCGCGAGGCAGGCGCGGCGACTTTTGTTTATGAGAATGTTTGCCTGGTCTTAACCGTGAGAGGTTGCGCATCCACTAATTGAAAAGAATAAATCATACCCCTTTTAAGTCTCCGTGTACCGTATTGGAACTGTGCATGTACTCCAGCCCGTTTGCGGCATCGACCAACTGAATAAATCTGTCGCGCCGGTCTTCACAGGGGACAAGTCTTTTTACGACTCACCAGCTGAACACGATTGACTCCATCATATCTCTTCACGAAGTCGTTAATGTTTCCTTGGTCCATCCACTCGGATATCATCGCAAGCCGGTGCTGTTCCAAATCCACACCGAGCAACGGAAGGATGTTCGGGTGCCGGAGGTGCCTCCATGCAATAGCTTCTCGACAGAATTCCTACAAACGCCGTGGTCAATAGGAGCTTCTGGAGTGTGCGGAGGCGAGCGTCCTGCTCACGCTGAAGCATTTTCCAAAATCACTAGTCAGGTAGATACGCATGATCTTTCCAGCCACTGGAAGGCCATTGTGTTCAGCCCTGGATACGATCGCGTGACCCCCATCATACACCTCGACCAGCTTCCCGTTCAGACGTTCGGCCACATGCATCGACTTGGGAATCATCCGCTGGCGACTACACATCTTGCATAAGATGTTAAGCAACTTATGTCGGTCTTCGTCACAAGCCATGTGGTCCAGCATCTGAGGCATACGTTAGCCTAGCAAGGAGACTCGGGAGTGCTGAGTAACATACCGTGTCTAGTCTATCGATGAGCCCCGGACCCAGTTGGCTCTGGCATTCGTCGTCGATCTCCGCTAGATTTAGTGGCAGCAAGGGGTCATTCCAGTCCGCGTCATCAGATGACGTTGGTGATGTTGGGGTTGGTGTCCCTATCCCCACGTGGTACACACTCGCTTCTGTGGTTCGACAGTTATCCTCTCAACGATCCCAGTGTCATGCGAAACGAACTCACTGGATTTGTTGAGTTACAATTTCAGCTGCACCCCGGCCGCGTACGGTCTGCTGCTACAAACTTGATAGTCGAGGAGGACATCACTGATGTCTTCAGTGGTCCAGGAGGCAGCCTGAACATCGTCTTGGGATTCCTTGTGGCCCTCGGTGTTCATCTGGTTGTACAGCACGTTTCCGGCGTCCCTGACCAATCTTAGAGTGCTAGTAGAAAATGAGCGTGATTGTAGGTTCTGGTTGATCCAGAACACCCACTCGAATATCTCCGCCCGTTGCTCGTGCCAGTTTCCATCCAAGAGTCCGTCGTCAATGTCGTCGTCGTCACCGTGGTCCTGTAAGCGCAGCCGATCCAGCCGATCTATGGCAGAATCCAGTTTGATCTTCAACGGCGTGGACTTCTGTAAAAGCATCAGCGAACATCGCGACAAGCCCACTAATCTGCATCACCTCGTGAAGCCTCAAGAGGCTTTTGAAAGAAGACTTGGTGACAAGACCGATCATCAGTGAAAAGGATGAGGACAAGCGAGAAAACCCTCACAGTGAGGTTCGTGATTTGGTCGTAGATTGCTTGCTGTTGTGAAACCTGCCCCGCAGTGTAAGTCGGATTCGGCACAATTAATCAGTCCTCGCTCACTTGATAACGGGTAATGGCGTCTCCGAGTCGTTCGACGAGTTTCGCTACCTCTCCGGAATTCCTCCCCTTGTATACGAACCAGACTACCTTTCCTTTTTTCAGTAACACCTGCGATCGCCACTCGATCTCTCCCAACGCGCTGTGAAGACGGTTAACAGGTATGGTGGGGCGAGCGATTGGCGAGCGTACCTGACCAATTCCATGCGTCGTTCCGTCTCCCCAGGGTCTTCGTCGATATCTACCGTGGTAACATTTTGTTTGGACCTGTCCAACCGGGGTTTGAGATCCGCTATCTTCTCCTTGAGATCTTCGAGTCGCTGCGAGCGTCCGCGTCAATCGTGTGCAACGGCCATCGACTCGACCAATACCTCGTAGTGCTTGATGAGCGCGTTCACCCCGCCGAGGGCGGACTTTAGGGGAGGGAACCAATCAGCGGAATCTTTTGCGACATCGAGGAGGATCTTCGCGCCACTGGCGACTCTCTATTTCTTTGCTGGGGGTTCAAACAGTTAAAGAGTTGACTCCGCGGAAGGCATCGAATCCACTCACATCGATTCAGATCAGCGGCCCTGGAATTCGCCAAACGCCGCTTTTGAAACATGGTTGCCTGGAATGGCTCGCGGATGGGAGTAAAAGGAGAGATGGGCTAGACACAGCCACGACACACCGGGAGCTGATGCGCTACATACAAACCGATTCCAGTACTGCATTGCAAAATGATAGAGTCATAGACCATCCAAAGCAAGGAAATCGGAATTAGGGACGCTGAAATAGCCACGTTTCATCACAGTTCATGCATTCAAGCACCCCACTGGACACTTAACCAAGCATTACTGGCGATTTCCGCGTGAAAGGAGACAGCCTTTCCCTTCGTCCGGGAATTTTTGGCGGTCGACCAGAGTTGCCTCTCTACTCGATCAACCGAGTGTTATGTTCCTCCCTTCATCACCGCCGGAGATGGTACAACTTCCACCGCAACCCCAGGGAGGGAATCAGGAGCCCGTGAAAATCCAATTCGATCCAAAGTGGTGCGCTCACTTCATTTGACGATGGCAGGAGTAAAAAATGACCGGTGACCACTCACACCACAGCCTCCATTCCGCCCTCAAAGAATTATTCGATCCCCCAAGGACCAATGACTCGCGAACCTATTTTTTCACCGCGTATCGCAGGGAATCCGGAGAGTTTGACAGGGATTATGCGAGCAAGTATGACGAGGGCTTGAATACTTCCCTCATCTTCGTGAGTCCTTTGATTTCCATATGTCGTGCTCGACACTGAATTCGGACGTGCACAGGCCGGTCTGTTCTTTGCAGTCAGTTCGGCGTTCATCGTCAACGTCCAATCAAAGCTTGAGCCGGATCCCAACGAGACCACCGCCTCCCACATCCGCATCTTGGTCCACGCCGTGAACGCTTCGCTCTTCCCTAACGCAGACCCGAGCTCCACTGCCCGGACCGGACCCCCTGTAGAGATCATCACCACCCGGTCTCTACTTTATGCAAGTCTCGCGACTTCACTCTTCGCCTCGTCTCTCGTGATGCTTGGGAAACAGTGGGTCAATCGACATATCCAGAATCGTTGGGGTTATTCTGCCAACAAGAGCCGTGACAAACAGCGGAGACTGGATGGACTGGAGAAGTGGCACTTCCAACTCACCGTTGAAAGCCTTCCGGTAATACTTCAGATGTTGTTGCTGCTGTTGCTGGGGCTTGCCTTGTCGGCCAGACTTTGGGTTTCGCCCTTGCGGAGGGGCTCATCGGAGGGTTTACCCGCTGCCAACCCGCCGACGTGATTCTACAGCACTACCTATTTTTGGATGGATGTGGGGGAGTCCGTGCGGTGTCTGACTGTCGACATGCTGCGCGCACTTGACCCCGTACAGATAGGTGTGATTGGGAGGGGTCAGCTTAGAAGGGGGAGTACTTCCCTACTCCGTCCTCTCCTAGCAGGGGGCCCTGTGGGTGTACCTGACGGTTGCGATGACTGCACAGGGCCGACTGAATGCCTGTCATAGACAGGACCTTTCTTACCAGAATCTGTAGGGCGATCCACCCACACGCATTCAGTCAGCCGTCTCCGAAGATAGGGGCAAAAGAACAAAGTGCTTTGACTTAGGTGAGAATCGAACCGAAGACACTGTACCTTTGGACCAGCAGCAGCCCCATCGCCTGGGTCATCGGTGCCTTCACGCTCTCGGAGTCACCTCATACGCCTTGACATTCGCTGCAACTCTCCACTACAACTGCTCCTATCATACACCACCTTCGACTGTCATCCTAGCGCTGATCAGACACCTGACACAAGGTGGCTTCATCTCATTCACGACTGTCCGTTCTCAATAAGCTTCCTGGTGGCAAGCGGCTTCGGTGTTCCATCAAAAGCGGGGGGTTCTCATCATCGCCCTGTCCCCATACCTCCCCTCTCGACCCTCGGCTTTATGTACGACTATTTCCCTGGTGAGGGACTTGCCCTTGGAAGGGAGAATAGGAGAGTCGCCGTCAAAGCAGCTGGGGATTTGGTCGAGTCTAAGATTCGGGAGACTAGGGGCAGAAGATCTGGCAGGGATATTGACGCTGCCCGGTGCGTTTCGTTCGTGGTTCCCTATCGGTGTGAGTTCCAACCTTTAGTTGATAGTCAACGCGAGCGGGTCTTCCGACAGGGCAAACATGTTGGGTGACATTGAGCTCGTTGATTAGATGAGGCAAGTTCCCCGGTTACCTCACATTCCAAAATATTGACTGACTCGTTCCACCGGACCTTTATCATTGCTAGACGTAAGCGGTTACAAATCTAACCCACATTACGTTTGCTGACCAGTCGATTTCCTCAGATGAAACCAGTGCCCATACATTGACCTTCGCCTTCCTCGAACTCGCCAAGCACTCGAGACCCAGAAGGATTATGAAGGGATGGCCTACCTGAACGCGTTTATTAAGGTTTGTTGATCTCACTCTCAGACTCTTGATACGAATCGACGCGTTGACGCGTAGTTGGTGCGAGCAGGAGAACTTGCGGTTCCATCCGGTCGCGTTCAACATCTTGGAGGCCGTTGACGACGACGTGTTGCCGCTCTTTGACTCCATCGCGACCGTGTCCAGAAAGGTTTTCACCGAGGTCCCGGTTCCCAGGGGATTTACCGTGATCGTTTCTGTTGCTGCCTATCACTGGTAAGCCTCATGTGCTATTTTCCCGCCCCAGTCACTGAAGCCGCTGGTTTGGGTTTGATAGGGATAAGACCCTCTGGGGTGAAGACGCACACGAGTTCAAGCCTGAGAGGTGGCTGAAGACTCAGCCGAGGAAAGAGCCGAACGTCGGAATCTGAGTCAATGTGAGATGTCGCTTGTCGGAAAAACCCTCGTGGGATTTTAATTAAGGACTAATTTTTATGTAATTTTGAGAAAATATTGATTGGTTGACGAGCCTCGGAATCGGACAGCAATTAGAAGCATCAATTATAATTGACATTGGCATCAACGAAGGAAAAAAATAACGTGACCACAATCTTCGACTCATCCGTCATGCCTCCCCAGCCGTCAGTGAAGTTGAAGCAGCGTCCAGCGGATGGGGAAAAGACCTGCCCCTACTGCGACCGTGTTTTCAACGTGAGGGGCTTCGGCAGGCACGAACAGGCGTGTCGTCGGATCCATCAAGAAGAGGAACCGGCCCCTGGCATCATTGATACAGAGGGCGGGACATACCCCGAGCCGGGTGAAAATGGTATGCCGCACGTATAGCTGGTCGTCAACGACCCGATCAATACTAACCCCCAGATTGCAGACAACCAGGTTGCTGAGATTGCCGAGGATCTCCGTGCAGAAGGCGAATGGCCGGCAGGATCTGCTGAGGCAGGTGGGAGTGGTGAGTATGGATAAGAAGGTATAACGGCGTGTTTACTCACCTCACTGAGGGTCAATAGGGTCGGGCGTGTGGATTATGAACACCGGCGACATCCTAATCGAGTACCACCCCCACAGTGGGAAGGCCACTCGCGTCCTCAGCCCTGAGGAATTCAAGGCATCCCTTGGCAACCGCTCAGAACCCGTGGATCAACCGGATGACGAACCGTGGCGCCCATTCCGTTCAAGAGAGGACTTCGAGTTCGCGGATCTTGTGCATGACGCGGCACTCAACCGGACTCAAATCGAGCGGTTGATGAAGTTCGTCCAGCACTGTCAAGACACGCCGGGTTCATTCACACTTCGTAACTACAACGACCTAAAGAGTTTGTTGGAGGACGCCAGCAAGCTACTCACACTGGGGACAAATACCAGTTTACTGATCAGGTAAATGTTGAATAAACTGTGAGAAAATGGAAAACATACCAAGCCATTATTTACCCAGCAAATGCTGATTTTTTTCAGAATTTACTGGGCTCATTTACCTACAATTTACTGGGT
>Ga0307515_10026090_pt1 | contig 10073 bp, 1 predicted proteins | sample 17_EM_MG_FD_194513 | JGI IMG/M metagenome (GOLD analysis project Ga0307515, IMG submission 194513) | Populus trichocarpa ectomycorrhiza microbial communities from riparian zone in the Pacific Northwest, United States - 17_EM | ecosystem: Host-associated > Plants > Roots > Unclassified | place...
AGTAAGGTCTTCTAATTTAGGGTCTATTCTAATTTGGTGAAAAGCCTAGCGGATATTAAGCTTCGTAAAGATCTTAGCTCTACTTATTTAGGCTAAAGTCTTATTAAGTAAAGGTAGTGGGTAGCGGTTTTTAAGGGTTAAATTATTAAGCTTATGGTAGTCGATATAGAAATAAAGTCCTCTATTTAGCTTTTTAGTAAAGAGAATAGGTAAGTTAAAAGGGGCTTAACTAGGCTTAATAAAGCCCTTATCTAGGTTATTAATAAGATACTGCTTTATGGCCTATAAGGGTAACCACCTTATCCGGCTTAATTTTAATCTTATAGTTGTACGGTCGGTAAGGCGGGAGTATATTAGACGCTGCTTTAGAGAAGGTATTTTTAATTTTCTAGTATTAACGGGGCAGTTTCTATTCTACTAGCTCCTCATCTATAAGCTTGCCTTTTTCTTAGGCTAGGGCTTCTTTCTCTTTAATTATTTAATTAATTTTGTATAAGCTAGTTATAAAGGTAACGGTATTAGGCTAAACTAGGTTTTAGTAGAATCTTATAGCGCTAATGTAGTAGATATTAACTGGTGGGAGGTCTATGGGTTTCTTTACGGATGTTTATTAGGCTGTATTTTATAGTATAGGGTTTATAGTCTTCCTTAGCTTACGTTCTATTTTCCGCAAGTTGTCCTTTTAGTCTATTAGTTCAGTGTATTGTTTAATATCCCTAGCTTTTCTTTATAGCTATATAGGGCCTAAGTTCTCTATTAGGGACTTAGCTAGGCTACTACTAACTTCTTAAGTTTCTGGTGCGGGTGGTGTAATATAGGCAGTTTAGGGGGCGTAGTATATAGATCCGTTGCGGATTAAGCTATATATCCTTTTTAAAAGCCTAGTCCCTACGCGTTGTATTAGCTTAGTAAACAGTGTTTATTTATGGCCGTATAAGGTTTTCTATTATAATACTGATCTCTTTTATAAAGGAAGGCGTTAGGGGTATAGTTTTAGGCTAGATAAGCTACCTATTCCGTATATTAAGCTATAAGCCTAAATAGGCTAGCTATTTTCTTTCTAAGATTATATTATGGCTTCTAAGGTCTATAATAAGGAAGGGGATATTATACTACCTTCGTCTGTTAACGCGGAGGTAGATCCGCAAGATAGTTATAATAGGTGGTTTTATCCGTCCGTTATAACCGCGAATAGGGACTAGTTTAGGCAGTTCTTTAAGGGGTATATTTAAAAAGTTAGCCAGTTTTATAGCGCACTTTATATTAATTAAGGTAAAGGTATTTACTTCTAAGTTAGCTAACGTAGAGGTTAAAACTTAATATTTATTGCGAAATAAAGTATAAGGGATAGTGTAGCTTCTTTTACTAACTAGCCGACCTGGATTAATATATAATATATTAATCCCTTTTAACTCTAGAAAGGAGTCTTCCTTTAGGGTTCCTCTTTTTCTAGCTCCGTATTATCCTCCTAAATTAATAGGACCTTATTTATCTTTATCTTTATTAGGTAGTTCCTTATAGGGTAGCCTGTTTAACTATATAAGAAGTAAGCTCCTTAATTACTAAGGGCCTATATATGGGGGTTGCTATATATAGGCCGGGTGTATACCAGGCCTATAGTAGGGGTAGCTGCGCGGCTAGCTGCTAGGTTAACTGTAACGGAACCTTGTAGTAAGTACTACAATGGGCTCGTTATTGGGCTAGGTGTGTAGGTAATGCGTAAAGTTAATAACGTAATAATAACTGGTGGAGTGGTTGCCTAATAGATTAACTCCAATTATATTCTAAGAATTACTATAAGGAAAGAACTATCTAGGTAGGGATTGAGGTCCTTTAAATACACGACCGTACTCCTATAAAATCCTCCTTATATGTAAGGTACGTGTGCTTTATCTGCTCTGTTATAGATTATATAGATTATACAGATTATATAGATCATATTATATGACTTGGTTACTATTCCTTGTTATATAGTTCTACCGGATCCATCCTAGACCGTACTTATATTAACTAACTAGCTTCTTCTGACTCTTCTCTAAGTAGTCGTAATATTGTACTTAAAGTGTCCGTAACACTATCTCCCTCCTCTTTATCTTTATCCTTAAAGATTCCTAATATCTCTAAGTTGTTTACTAGAGGTGTGATATCCGTTTAATTAATTTGGTTGATATTATTACTTATAATGCCTAAAGCAATCTCTCTTTCGTCTATAGTTTAACGTGCTCGCACTATTGCTGCTATACTATTGCTGGGTAAAATAATACCATTTCCATGTTCTCGTTGTGTGAAAGAGGGGTTGGTTTATGTTATGCTGGCAAATCCTTTATCTCGGCAACCCTCTTTTTGTTTAGAGTGTACTAAAGCAAATATTTATTTATCCTACGACGTTCGCTCTATATCTAACGCTAAGTATGCGTATCCTATAACTCTTAATAGTTGTTAAGTTCCCTAAGTAATTTGTTATAGGGTCTTATGTTTAATCTGCCGCTATAAAGCTTAATAGTAAGCTCTTAAGCGCCCTTAATAAATTGCGTTAATCGCGGGAGGCAGAATAAGAGGCTATGGCTACTTAATAGCGTGCCCTTAAAACTCGTCTTTTAGCCTCTACTTGTCTTCTGCGTCTTAAACGGGTTTGTAAGAAGGTTTGTTTTAAGGAGTAGAAACTTATAGAATAAGGTCTATAGGAACTTAGTAATAAAAGAATGGATTTTCTTCTAATAGTAAAGGAAACAACTTTAAGTAGTTCGGCAATCGCTCTTCCTAGGTCCCCCTTAGGTAACTTATTCTTTAGTAATCCTTCTTTAATATTGCCTGACCTATTCTCTTCCAATACTCCTATACCTTTCCTATAATATTCTTTAAATTTTCTAGTAGTTCCTAGGTAGTCTTATTATAGCCTATCTACTTAACCTCGTACTATATTCTATCGTTAACATCCTTATAACTAATAATCTTTAAAACTTGCTATTCGTCTTCTTCTTATCCTCTATATATGTCTGCTTTATAGACCGGTGGCTTAACTTTCCTATATACTGGTTCTAGCATCGCAATATGCTATATAGGGTAGATCTTTATCTTGGCTGGTAAGTTTAGCTTAAACGTAACTAGTAAAATCCTTTAACTAATTTTAAAAGGTCCTAGCCTAACGTGGTCCAACTTCTTACTTGGTCATTAACTCTTGAAATTTTTGTATAGTAGCTATACTTTATCTCCCTCCTTAAGATCTAATCCCTTAGATCTCTTAGCATCGTAGTATTTCTTTATTCTTTGCTATACTACCTTAGCTGTTTCCGTAAGGTTCTTATAAAGATTTATTAATGTCTCTATTCTTTACTTAGCTGTGCTACTTATCTTCTTTGCTTAATATAGCGATAATAATGTTCTTGGCTTATATCCATAATTCGCCTTAAATAGTAACGTACCTATTCCTTTCTATGGTGTTGTATTATATGCAAACTATATAACTAGTAATAGTAATACCTAATTATTCTATACGTAATTAACATAATATCTTAGATACTGTTCTAGTGTCTAATTTAATCTTTCCGTTTAACCGTCTGTCTGCAGATAATATATAGTAGAAGTTACTGCTTAAACTCCTTACTCCGCTAAGAATACCTCCTAAAATACTGCTACAAATCTTAGATCTCTATCCGATATAATCTTACTTAGTGCTCTATATCTTGCGAACACTTTTTTAATATAGATTCTAGCGACGTCTTCTGTTAAGATTTCTTCTATATATACTATAAAGTATCCCCACTTTATAAGCTTATTTACTATTACTAAGATCGCGTTGTAATCTTATCCGGTAATAGGATCTTTTAAATTTAGCAACTTAATAATAAAGTCCTATAATATAACCTCCTATAGTCTCTCTGGTATTTTAACAGGTTATAGCCCTCTATATAGCTTATGCTTTGTTAGTTTATTTCTCTAGCAATTTAGATACTCTCTAGTGACCTTCCTAGCTATCCTTTAGATTCCATTAATAATATACTCCTCTTAGAGTCTCGATACTAAGCCTATAGCTCTATTATATCCTTAAGTTAATCCCTTATGGAATTCTTCTATAAATTGCTCTGCTATGCTTCTTGGGATGTACTTCGCTTTTTGGTTTTTGTATATATCCGTTTATAAATCTTCTAGTTATGCTTCTAGAATTCTCTATACCTAAAAGCTTTCTAATAACTTATAAATCCTCTCTAATTTCTCTTAAGTTGCTGCGATTTTTGGATAATTATACCTAATTAATTTATCTATATCTTTTCGCAATAAAGCCCCTAATGGCTTCTTATTATTTTATAGTTCAGCCTTTTAACTTAGAGCATCTGCTCTCGTGTTATCCGTACCCTTAGTGTGCTAAATCTTAAAATGGTATTCTGTAAGCATCTCTGCCCATCTAACCTATCTTTAGTTGAGTTCCTTTGTTGTTAGAAATCCTATTAGGTTCTTATAATCTATCTTAACTATAAATAGTTTCTCCGTGCCTTACAAGAATGCTCTTTATTTCTTTAGTGCTGTAACTATACCTAATAACTCCTTATTGTAGATGTTATAGTTCAGTTCTAGTAGTGTTATCTTCCGACTATAGTATGCTACTAGGTGCCATCCATCTAGATGCTTTTATATAAAGTATACCCCTAGTGCAAAGTCTAATGCATCTGTCTTAACAACTATCTCTAGTCCTAGTTAATAGATCTTAAGAACTGGCTCCTGGGTAAACAACCTTTTAACTTCCTTAAACAGTTCTTATTCTTCTTCTCCCTATACCTATAGTTCTTCTTTCTTCGTTAATTATATAAATAGCTTAATATTTTTTAACCATTACGCTATAAACCTTCTATAGTAATTGCAAAACCCTAGGAACGATCTTAACTGCATAATATTCTCTAGTTCTTGCCAATTTACTATAGCCTCGATCTTCTTTAGATCTATACTAAGTTAGCCTAGTTTAATAATAAATCTAACGAAATCTATCTTCCTAGTAAAGAACTCGCATTTCTTAATTACTACTAGCATCTGTTCTTCTTATAGTCTCTTTAAGACCCATTTAACATATTCCCCGTGTTCTTCCTTAGTCATTAAGTAGATAATAATATTATTGAGGTATACCATAATAAATTCATCCAAGTATTCTCTTAACACATTGTTAATTCGCTTCTAGAACGTTGCTAGTGCGTTTATAAGCCCGAATTGCATAACTAATAGTTTATACAGTCCTTCCTTTAACCTAAAGGCTGCCTTCTATTTATCGCCTTCCTTAATTCTAATCTAATGGTACGCCTATCTTAGATCTATCTTCGTAAAGATTTATACATTGCCTATCCTATCTTAGATCTTGCTAATTAAGGATAAAGAATACCTATCCTTCCTGGTAATGCTGTTTAACTATCTGTAGTCGATATACAGCCTTAGCTTGCTATTCTTCTTTAGGACAAACAGTACTGGATAACCCGCTAATAATTGCAATAGTCTAATATATCCCTTTTATAAGTTCTCCTAGACAAACTCTTTTAATGCTCTACCTTCCTCTTTAGTAAGCTTATAGATTGGAAAGAACCTTAAACTTATTCCTAGTTCTAATTCTATCTTATAATCCCATGCTGTATACTCTAACAGCTTTTTACTCTCTAGTAACCATAGTTTCTTGCTATACTTATGGTATCTCTTTAGTATATGGCTTAGTCCTTTTTCTATTTCCTCGTAGGTTGCCCCTACTTAGTACTATACTAACTTAGCTTATTATTGTATCTTACGGCGTTAAGTATTTCTAATATTGACCTAACCTATAACCTAATCGATCTTTGGATTATATTCCTGTAATTAAGGCATCCCTAGTATTGCCTTGTTCTTCCCTAATAGTAGGATATTAAAAGACATCCAAATTTATCTTCCTTTAATAGTTAACTAAATAGGTCCTGTTTTAAGATTGATAATACCGTCCCTATAGGCTATTAGATCTCCTAAAATTGTTACTAATAAATATAGGTGCTCCTTTCTCCTATGTGGTAGTCCTATTCTTTTAACTGCTGCTAGTAAGATATGGTTCCTTATTGCTCCACTATCTATTAGTGCTTTAAACTGTTAATCTTATTATTTAACTTGTAAATTTAGGTGTCTTTCTTGAATTTCTTTAAGGGTTTAAGGCTCTACTACTAGTTCCCTCTGGTTCCATAGGCCTCTACTTTTCCCAGCTGTTGGCTACTGGATCCTATTTATACTTGGTCCAACTTAGGCCAATACTTAGTTCGCTTTTTATCTTTAATGTGCTATAGATAGGTATTCTTTAGACATTCCCACCATTATTATTTATCTAGGCATTCTTCCGTAAGGAATCTTTTTGGTTAAAGTATTAAGTTCCCTTATTCTTAAACTTCTACTAGGTGCTAACTATATATATACTTAGCGTTTCGGTATTTCGCCTTATCCGTTATCTAATATATCCTTATTAGATACTTCCAATTTTTGTTTTTAGGTGCTTTATATATATTACACGCATTATCCACGCATGCTATCTATAATAGTGTGTAATATGCTTAGTATCTTAGGTTAACTCTTAGCTCGTCTTTGTCCTTAAGTTTAAACTTTTCTTGTGTTAATCTGAGCGTCGCGACTTTATTCACAGGTACTAAGATTTGTCTCTTGCTTCTCCAGTCCTCTAATTACTCCTTTAGATTTTTTAACGTTATAATTAAGGCTCCTTTAATATAAGTTATAGCCTTTTCCGTAATTAGGTAGTCTTAGACAACTTTTTTATCTAACTATATATAGAAATCTTCCTACTTATCGTTGTGTCGCTCCCTATACCACTTTTAGTATAGCTGCTTAAGTATATACGCTCTGTCCGTAAGGAAGTATCTTCTTATTACTATATTGTAACAGCCCTTTGTGTGTCGTTCCTTAAATCTAGTTAGGATTCCTAAATCCTCTTCTTATTCTAGTTCGGTAAGCCACTTAGCTCTTAGTATACCTATTCTCGGCCTATTAGTGATTCTTCGTACTAGCGCTCTGTCCCTTATATAACCTGGCAGATTAGATCTCTTATTTAGTTTCTGCTCTTGCTATAAGGTAATTCTTACTCTAAATTCCTTTATGGTTTCTTTTCTTTTGCGTTTTATAAGTGGATTCTTAAAGTCCTTATACTTCTTAATCTTAGTATTAACTTTTTAATCTTTAGGCTGAACACTATATTTAACTGGTAAGTCCTCTGGGTCTATATATCTGTCTCCTAGTCTAACTGCTGCCTAGATTACAGATTCTCTAATCTATAAAGAAGCTCCTTACCTCTTACCTATAGGTGTCCTTATTCGTACTCCAAATTCTTAGTCCCTTAGATTTTTTAATTCTAAGCTTACTTCTATCTTAAGCTTAGCTCCCGCCTTAGTTTAACTAGGCGTCCGTAGTGTTCTTATCTCGTCTTAAGAGTCTTAAATCTCATCTATCTTGTCTTGAGAATTTAATACCTGTGGGAAACTCTGTCCTAAGCTTATTCGTATATTCCTAAACTAAGCTGCTACCCTACTCTATCGGTTTTTGTCCGTTATGGGTCCTTGGGTGTGCCTTATCTCGTCTTAAAAATCTTAGTTATCTCTTATCTTATCTTAAGAATCTTAAGCCTTTGGCCTTTTGCCTTTATTAAGTAGTAAATTAGCACTAGTAGTCGTCTGCTTGCTTAATTTTTATAAGATACTCTTCCTGCCGTCTTATAAAGTGATGGATGCTATATCTAACGGTATTATAATACCCGTTACTAAACCTTGCTCTATGGCGGTCTTAGTCTTTGCTTCTAATGCTAATGTCTTAAGATCTTCTTTCTTAATATCGCTAAATGGATTTTTCCTGAAGTTCCTTTCCAAATACTGCCTTATTGATACTGTACTAAAAGTTGCTATTAGATCTTCGTTATATTCGTAGAGCCTATCTTACTCTTTATAGTCTTAGGTAGCTCTTAGTTTCTCTAAACTAGGTTCCTACGGCCAATAGCTTGCGCTATACTTGGCGTCTTTATAAATTCGGCACGCGTTATTATAGTAAAACGTAAAATGGTTAATTAAACAATCTTTTATTCCTTGTAGTGTATTATTATCCCTCTATATATATATGCCGTCTACTAGTCCGGTTCCCTTTATTATATAATAACTCTAACTATCTTTATAATCTCTAGTAAAATAACCTTATTTTCCATAATTTATATAAGCTCCCTCTTTAAACCATTTTTTTTATTATGGAGTCCGCCTAAATGTCTTCTGCTGCTAAGATCCCTAATTTGGCCTTTGCTCCCTAGACCTTTAATTACTTAATCTTTATTCTCTTGGTTTCTATGGTATCTTACTTTATCTCTTATAGGTTTCTTTGGTACCACTTAGGTCTATTAGCTCTACGCCATACTATAGTTTCTAACTTAGCTTTAGTTAATGCGTACTCTACGCCTTATACAACTATAGAACTCTGTCCTAACCTCTCTTAGTCTGTTCCCTTTAGTAGATCCTATTATTAATCTTTATTACTTAATCTATTAGTTCTCTTAGGGTGTCCGCATCTTCTATTAGAATAATTACGTCCTAAACTTTAGCCTTAAGTCCCTGTTTATACTATGCCATAAGCGCCCTATTATTCCACTTAACTTATATTACTAGCGTTTAAAACTACGTTGTATATTTAATGGCTGAGGTTTATTATATAATGTCTTAAAGCTTTCTTTCCGCCGTAGTCGTTGCCTTTAGGTCTCTAAATATCTGTGTAAGTCACTCTATAAATCTATTCCAGCTTAAGAATATAAACCGTACTTCTTAGTTCATTATTGTTATTCTATTTACTTGTATCTCTATAAGGTAAGGCTTAAACTATTTAAGTGCTCTTTCTAATAAGAACAGTCCTATATACGCTATTTAATCTATAGGTGTTGCCAGCTTTGCTCCCTCTTGCGCAACTTTAAAGTGCATTTATATAAGGAATCCTTTAAGCTTTAATCTCTTTCCTAAAAATCTTTTAATCGATAGTAACTTAACCTTTGCTGCTCCTATCCTATTAATCCTTTATTTAAGTGCCGTATTATTTTCTGTTAACTAGTTAACTATTTCCTATAGTTATCTGACCGTTATAGGTTGTTGTAAGTTAGTATCTGCCATACTAATGTCACCTTCTAACCTTAAAGTAGTTGCCGCCGTTAATGGCGTTATAATGGCTGCTTTTGGTGGCATATTATTCGACTTTTGATACCGTAATTAGGTAGTAATTATGTAACGGAACCTTGTAGCAAGTACTACGATAGGCTTGTTATTAGGCTAGGTGTGTAAGTAATGCGTAAAGTTAACAACGTAATAATAACTGGTGGAGTAGTTGCCCAATAGATTAACTCTAATTATATTCTAAGAATTACTACAAGGAAAGAACTATCTAGGTAGGGACTAAGGTCCTTTAAATACACGACCGTACTCCTATAAAATCCTCCTTATACGTAAGGTATATATACTCTGTCTGCTCTATTATAGATTATATAGATTGTATAGATTATACAGATCATATCACGTGACTTGGTTACTATTCCTCGTTATATGGTTCTACCGGATCCATCCTAAACCGTACTTATATCAACCAACTAGCTTCTTCCAACTCTTCTCTAAGTAGTTATAACATTATACTTAAAGCGTCCGTAACATTAACTATAGGAGTTGCCGATCATACTAGGGCACTATAGGCCGTACTTATAGTACTTATAGCCTAGTTTATAAGGTTTCTAGTTTTTAGCTAGTTAGCGCATACCTTAATTTAATAGAGGCCTTAGTTAATAGCTAGGTAATAGTCCGTAAGTTCCTTTAACGTCTATACTATAGTATAAGCTAGTAATACGGCCCGCTATAGGTCTAGGGTCAGCTTATTAAAGAGGTCTAGTAGTAGGTCTTTCTGGGGGATCTAGGCCTATCCGGCTAGGTATAGAAAGCGGGTTTAAAAGGCCAAAAAGGTCTCCGTTGTTTTTATATTTAGGCTTTTATAGCTAAGGCGGGCGTTCTATACTTTAAAAGGGTCTTTATAAATAGAAGATAAGTATTTAATTATTTCTTCTTTAGAGA
>Ga0307515_10026091_pt1 | contig 10072 bp, 8 predicted proteins | sample 17_EM_MG_FD_194513 | JGI IMG/M metagenome (GOLD analysis project Ga0307515, IMG submission 194513) | Populus trichocarpa ectomycorrhiza microbial communities from riparian zone in the Pacific Northwest, United States - 17_EM | ecosystem: Host-associated > Plants > Roots > Unclassified | place...
GCTTTCTTCCCGGTCGTCCCAACCTCCAAGTCGAGAAGTAACGTCGCAGCGGTCTGTGAGGGATCCGAAACCACAATTTCCCCCGCGGATCTGTGGTAGATGATTGCAGAATTTATGTTTGAGGAGACGGTAACGTTGGCGCGTCCGCGTTGCCCGGGAACCGTCGCTGACCCTCCACCAGCTGCCCAAAAGATGACGAACGCCGTATCTTGTTGTGTATCCACCGACGTTCGCGTCGTTCCAGGAACCGCTCAAAGTATTCCAGACATCTGTAAGCGCGTCCGAGTTCCACATGTTACCGAGGTCGATGGTTCGGTGATGTTGAAATTGATGCTCGCGGTCGCTCTGGGGTAATTCAATGAGTGTAACTCTCGAAGCGAGGATTTACTTACTGTCCGTCCGCCACCGGGAAGCTGATGAAACGCCCCTCAACACTCTTCAGGAGATCTCAGATTAGTGGACAAGACCGTGATATTTGGGCGACTCACGAAGTCCCAGTGTAACACGTCAGTCTTGGTGTTGTATAGATCATCCAGGCATCTCCGTCAAGGAGTTCAAAAGCCGCCACAGGACCCTCTCCCGCAACGTATTGAGTCCTGGCAGCCTTGCTTTCGAACTCCAAGTTGGCATTCAAACTGGGCAAGTCAACGAGGGACGCTCTCGTACTATGGTCTGTGGAGATAACTTACAAATCCCCTCCGTAGTTTCCGTTATGGATTACCAGAGATTGGTATCAGGCGCGGCCATTCGGAACACCGGTCAACGGACTTACTTCCAAGGTGTTGTCCAAAACTTTCGTCGCGGCGAATCCCGTCCACCCTGAGGGCGTGAGTCTTCGATGACAAATTCGTTATGAAGTCGACGATAAGCGTCGGTTATGATGGAAGAGTGTTGTCGTTGAGTAAACCATAATCCAAAGATAATGATACTAGCGACGTTGAGTGTGTTCGCGCCGGTGATGAATTCAATACCTTAGACGTAGCGGTCAAAGGTTCTGTACGTCCGGACGAGCACGCGATTGGTAATCGGGTAGCAGAGGGATCACACCCGCGTTTGAATTCCAATTCGAATTCCACAATCCGGGGGTTCCGCAAGGGCATTGACTCAACCCACCAAATGCAATGCGAGTTTCATTGGTGTAATCGTGCGCGAACCAATAATCCATAGCCCTTTTGAGCGCATCGAGAACGGCGGGGTCGTTTACGCAATTGTCACCGTCGGGCAGCGGGATGCCTCCGTGGTACGTAGGGTTGGATGCAGTTCGCTGCCAATCTGCCGAAATGGTACGTGCCTGGCGTATTGCCAGGGTGACATTCCAGGCATTGGCACATCCGAAAAGGGAGGTTGGCAGAGGGTGGCAGGTCCTAAGCGCCCTCTCAGCTACGTCGGACGATGTCCAAGCCAGAGCCATCTATATTTTCATAATTTACATCCCTCCGTTCATATACACGTACATCTCATATGTCGGGCGGCCAAAAATTTGATGAATTCATCACCAAGCACTTCACGAAGGTGGGGGAGAAGAACCCCAGGACGAACAGGTGGAAAATGAAACGCAGCCACCGTGCACCGGACGCCGTGGTCGAACACCGTGAACTAAGGTTCACGGAACACCTCCAAATACGAACCGTGTCCCAATGCCGGGCTATCCAGTCCCTTCCAGTGTCCAGGAGTGAGGAAGGCGGGGGGGAGACAGAGTTGATGGGCTTCGAAGATATCACAACTGAGGAATTCGATACCGAGTTCGATCGGCTTCAGCTGACGCCACTCGATCCTCAAAACGCGAACGCCGCTTCTTGGCCGAGCCCCCCCTCCCCGAACGAGGTATACAATCTTGATGAGATTGGCATGATATGGAAAAGGATTGCACCACAACCTGCGAGGGAGGAACCAACGGGTCGAGCAACCTGGGGCCTGGGACCCTGCTGAGATTTTACGAGATTACCAGATATTCTAGGAGGCGAAATACATATATTAGACGTGTACACTGGACCAAAAAAAACACACCTTTTCTTCATTTGCCAACTGTCACAGACTGCAAACCCCGGCAGGACCTTCCGAATTGCCATCTGTCTGGCAGGTCCCTCGACGAGCAACTGTCTCCAACCGTAAGGCCATCGCGACTAGAACGCTGGTTCTCGGAGATAGATTGGGACCAGTGACGTTTCCACTAAGAGTGGGAAGGGATTCTTGGGAGCGCGGGAACTCGAGCTTCTGACACGAGAGAGGTACGAACGAAGTGAGTCTTTGTAATCGACGGAAGGATCGATCGCGCGCGACTCTCGCCGCCACCTCTACGATCCTCCCGTCCCCCGCCCTCCGGTTTAAACTCACCACCACTCCCGAATAAAGTTTACATATGAAGAACCAAGGCAAAATCAAGACCCAGGATAAAACCAAACAACCGGTCCGTGGCGAAGATTCTTCATCCCACGTGCAAACTACGATTAGGGTCACACGCAAGGCTTGGACCAGGGAGTCGCACGGAAGAAACAATGCGTGTGAGGAAAACCCACCCACCCATCGCGGCTGATCTTCTTCCTCAAGTGTCGTCCTTTGATGGTTTCCACCCAAAACACTCTTCACTATACAACAAGAACCGCCTAGCCAATCATTCAGAATAATATTCATGGTCGTTACGCAAGACTGAAGTCACAAGCAAAGATGCCAAGTGTGTGTCCAGTTTGATAACATGCCCTCACGAGGTACGCTCAGTCATATCCTGCGTATGCTGGTGTTTACATACTTCCCCGTCAGGTCCTCCGGACGCGACTTCGGCAACCGGTGGTTAATGGTGTCAAAAAATATACTGGGCTCGTTCAAACTCCCCGTCTCGTGATCACTGAGGAGGACGCAAGATCGTTGTACGGTGGACTCAGCGCACACTTGATGAGGGTTGTGCCGAACGCCGCCGTGATGTTCTGGGTCTACGAAGGTATCCTGAGATGGGGCGAAAATTCTTCATGGTTGGACTCCTAGCCCAGCGTTTTGGGTCTCCGTTCTCATTGTGATATCCCTCCCGCCGCTTTCGGAGAGTGCCCGTCATGCCAGTGCCCACACTTAGACTCCGCACATGTTTCTTGGCTCACTCCTGCTTTCGCACATTCTTCTCTGTATCGTACACCATCCATCATAGTCAGCAAACCCCCGTTCTACTTATTGGATATATAATGCGTAATAGGTCCAACCCTGGTCATTCTGTTACATGACGCATGGCTGAAGTCTGGGCTATCGCACCGAAATATCCTGAGGATAAACGAATCAGCGATCCTCGGCAAGCACCTGTCTGTTCATTCTCTCGAACTCTTCACACTTCTTCGCCAATACTCCATCGTCCAAGCTCAAGTCTTCCGCAAGCTTTCTCACTACACAAATCATGTAGTCAGTCTCAATAAACAGAAAGAGGTGGTTTCGAAATGACGAACAATTCTGATACGTCTGCGTGCCGATCAACCGGATCAGCTCACGGGTTAGACCGCTGAATAAGTCTGAATCCACAAAATCCCAGTAGTGCGCGAGCCTGTACATCTCCTCAAGAACGCCCAATCTCTCCGCCTCCTCCGTCGGCAGACCGTATGATCCCTTGTAGACCCAGTCTGCACAAACCGTCCTGGTTTCTCAGTGTTATCCTGAATTCAAGGAGCGTGATCACGAACCTAACACGGCTTGTAGACACTCTTGACCATATTCATCAACGGAAATTTCGATTTGTCCCTCCAGGTCCATCGACTCCCTCCAGCCGTGCGCGAAACAAGCCGCGAAATGCCTGCTTTGTGCAGCTAGGAACACCCTGTGGGCAGGGAACTCTGTACCGTCGTTGGCGATGAAGGTAACGTCCGTCAAGTGACCCTCTTCCCGCATCGAGTTGAAACTGTTTCTTAACCGTGTCAGCTGAGTTTCATGTGAATCCTCGCACATGAGATTATCAGGGATGGAAACATGGCTTATTTCCTTGACCCCTGCAGCACGCAAGAGTCCGCTGTAGTTCTTCAGGAACTTCTTCACGCGGCGCGAGTTTGACGAATCCCTCTCGTCGAAGAGAAGTTCGGAAGCGGAGTTCCAACTCCATCCCCAGACTGGGTCATCGATGTTGAGAAACAGCCTCTCCTCTTTATAATCCCTCAACCTCTTGGCTTCGCCCTCGTGGTCAGCGAGCCAGGAATACGTCGCCTTTAGATCTTCGATCAGCTCGGGGTTGTATCCTAGATCGGGTGCGATTTTGGTGGAGAGGACGCGGAGATGTTCGATCTGGAAGGGAGAGTGAGAAGCAAGCAATGGAATAAACAATATGGAACATACGACTTCTGAGGCTCCTGGCTTCCAGACTGAGTTGTTGACCAACAGGAGTGCTGCAGACGGTTCCTCGAGACACATTGCACGTTGGGTCCATGCTACCCTGACAAAATCGGGGGACAGTATCTTGGACGGCGATACGATATCCGGGAGAGCGTGGAAACGATCTGTCGGAATGGACCCATAACGAGTGGAACCTGGGCAGCGGGGGATGAAACGCAGGTTCTGCAGTGCGGCCTGGGAAGAACTGTCACCAAGCAGCTTGGGTGGCATTTGAGTATTATAGGTACGGAAGACCGCTAGGGCCCTGCCTCGGATATCCGCCCTCCCGACGTCTTGATGGATGGCCTCCGCACAAGCCTTGAAGGAGTTCGTGGTGACCTCGCCGATCAGGCCCCAATTGCACAGCCTATGCTCGAGGCCCCTGAGGTTTGGGTGCAGGAAAGCTCCGTCTCGTGAGGCGAAGGCATTCGTGAAGGTCGTGTTAGAGCTGATATAGAGCTCGTTGGATGGCAACATTCTCCCGTCGGCGTTTGGAACGAGAATCGAGGGTCTTCGATTGGGCGAACTTCGGAGAACTACCTCCAGCAATGTCTTGTAAGCCTGTGTTGGAGGGTTCATGATGGCTGGGAACGATAGGTAGTTTGCGTAGAAAGTTGGGGAAGCGTCCGGCGCCTTCATGAGCGACAGAAGATGGTTAGCGGGGACGAATCCGTATGTCCCTCTGGCCCATGTTCGAATGGCGTCAGGGCTGATACCTTCCGGAATCACGACGGCGTCGTTCGCGGAGACGAATCTTGTGGGTCGGGAGCCAACCTGTACAGTCTCCCAGAGTAGAAGACGCCGGATGAGTTTCTTCTTCTGCTTTTTTAGGGACTGATAGCTGCCAACCAGCTGATCTCGCAACCATTGGGAAAATGCTGAGTGAAGCTCGTGATCGAGTTTCTGAAAATGGTTCGCAACAGAGAGGCTCATGAGAAAATCGATGACGGTATGGTGGATTTCGGAAGGCCATGTTTTGTGAGATTCGATAGCTCCCTTGAGCTTCTTCCCGCAATCCTTGGCCGTGACGACCTTCATCCCAAGGGCTGCACACGCATCAAGCGGCATATCCCTGTGGTGTTGGTGTTTGACGAAAAGGACCTCATTTCCGGTGAGTTTTTTGAAAGAGATACGTGTGGGGGTCCCCGGGTTGTGGGTAGGGATGAGTGGCAAACGCTTGAACGCAAGGTGTCCGATATCAACCTCGGGGGTGGTATCGAGGAGGTCCCACAGTTCTTCAAGCCATAGTTCTTGGGACGGAGATGGGGAGAAGGTATCTTGCTCGGGTATCTGAGATGTGATGAGCCTCGAAATTGCCGTGTTGTCCAGCTTCTGCACTCGGAGTAGGTCGTAGATGTCGGATTCTTTTGTCGCCTTTGGATCAAGGAAATTGAGAGGTGGAAAGGGGAGCCAGGGGGTTTTATGTTGTCGTGGAGGACAATAGAATGTTGTGTGTCCTGCGGATATGGATGCAAGGGTACCATCAGCGAGTGGCAGGAGGGGGAGTCCGAGAGAATCAGGGAAGGAGGAGAGTTTGATGAACCTGGCCACAGGAACCACGTTATCCACAGTGATTCTGCCTTCCTTATACAGTGCAATTATGGAGGCTGCCTTCTGTCGCAAGATTGTTGTCAAATAATTTCTGTCAACACCCCGCAGTGGAACCTCGGAGAACCCAGGTGGGATAATGGCAAGATTATCTGGACGGAGTTTTTGAAGGAGACCATGAGGACATGAGGGTTGAAGGAAGTGGGCTTTGGCTGGTGCAATCCTGGGACCAGAGTAGGTATCGCAGACCAATTGATTGGATGTGGGAAAGACAGTCTCCATGCCCATGAAAACAGCATTAGAGATGGTATCTGTTCCAATCTCCCTTGGCCACCAGGGGCACTTCTTCATTGAAGAAGTGTTGTTCCAGCCTGCAAGGAATTGGAGGTAGATCAAGGGGACCTTCTCTGTAAGGAGCCATTTGTTAAACCTGGACTCCACATTCCCTCTTCCCTTCTCATCATATCGTATACTGCGCCTGTCATCTGAAAGAATAAAGGTACAGTGTAGGTGGATGGGGAGAGAGATGGTATCCAGGAGGGGAAGGCCAAAGAAGGGTCTGTAGGAGTGGGGTGGTTGAGGGTGGGGTGGTGGACTAAGAGCTCCAGCAATTCCAATTGAGATGGTGTGGATCTTGTGAATAGAGAGGCAGTCATGAAGGTCAGGGGGTACATCCTGGAGTGGAATTGTCTTGAACAACACACTCCACTCCTCTAGCTTGGGCTGGAGGGAAGAGTTATGGTAGCAGATACCCATAATTCCACTGAAACCAGGGTTAGGATGATACTCTGTGGATCTCTCTACTACCCATGACTCTTGGCGCTGGTTGTGATGGCTAGGATATGAAGCTTTGATGCTCTTGATGGGGATGAAGAAGAGGGCATGTTGTGCACGCCTTTTGAAGTCAGTGATCAGTCCCTTGATCTCTTCTGTGTTAAACTGTTTCCCATAGATGGTACTTTGGGAGGCTTGTTGCTCAGTGCGCAAGTGGAGTTTGAACAATGTCTGTTAACCAAATGAGCTTTAGAAAGAGGTTAGTATATAAAAATCAAACCCCATTATATTCATCCATTGAACAGTTATAGCCATGCTGGCCATGTAATGAGGATAGGTGTCCAGGGAAAAATCTGTAATATTGTCAAAATTGTATATGCATTGCGCAGTGTAATCAGCATACCTCTTCATATCTTTTAAAGATATTGGCCCATAACATGAACGTCCCCTTCCAAGGTATTCTTTCCTGGGATCTATAAAAAGGACATGACAGCCAGAAAGAATCATTGCAACCTTGAAGTTGGAATGTCAGCACATACTATTCATAGATGGCAAGTGTTGAAATTACCTCTGTGAAATAGAACATTGAGAGAGCCCCCAGTCCAAACCTTCCAATCTTCAGCTTCCCATTCTTGCTCTCCTTCTTGCTCCCACTTCCAACACTGCATATACCCTTCCAGTCAGAAGATGTGAAGACACCATTGTTGTAGAGAATAAGGGAGGGATGGCTACACAGCTCCCTTAAGGCCCTAGTGACAAACTTGTGATTTTCTTGGAGTGGGTGGTTTTTGATATCTAGGGTAACTCCAAATTCAGTTGCCTCAGCATCTGCTGCATTTGCAAGGAATTCCATCAGGGCCTGTTTCACAGTATACTTAACCAGTACACTGGAGATCCTGGTGGTGAGATCCTCTCTCATCTCCAGAAGACCACCATCCTCAGGCCTGCCAACAAAGTCACTAAGAAAGGATAAACCAAGTTTCAGTGCTAGCCTCCTTTCAACCTTGTCACCTGCAATGGAATAGCCAGGGGGAAGATCTACTTCATCTGCATGTGGTCCCAGGTCATTGAAGTAGGTGGCTGAGGAAGGTTGGAGGATGTCATCTGTTGTAGGAATGATAGGTAGGTCAACAGTGCTGTTCTTGAGGGCTACTTTCAGGTCCTTTTGATTGATGGCACTGAGGAAGCCCACAACTTCATCCACTGGTATATTCCCAAGATCCTGGAGGACAATGTAGATGGCATCTGCTGAGGGTCTAGAGAGGGTCAGAGAAAGCCACCCAGAATACCATATGAAACTTACTCTTCCATGCATCCCATTTTCTGAAGGAAGGACCTTGCATCTCTATCATCAGCAAACTTTGATATGATATGCTTGAATGGGTTAATAGCAAGGTCTTGTCTGAAGATGGCAAATGTAGTGGATGCCAATTTAGGTCCATGGGTTGGAACCCAACTTCTCCCTTTGATGAACTGCTCCAGATCCTCCAGATGGCCACCTGTGGACAGCTCCTTGAGATGAGAGCCTAGGAATGAGGTAACAGGGAGGAGTTCTGGACAGGAAGGGCTTCCCTCCTTGACCAGAGCCTTGAACTGGGTGATGACAACTTGGAGTGCTGGAGGCATGTCCCAATGAAGAGCATGTAAGAGTCTCTGTGACTGTACCCTTCTAACTCTCCTTAGAAGTGGCAGAGCACGGTTACACAACTTTGCAAAGTGGTGGTCATGTGAGTTAGCAGGGGATGATAGACCAGCAGTTGTATCTAGCCATGGGTGATTGGGGAGAAGGTTGGGGATGGACCAGGATGTGGTGTCATCATCAAGGAAGTCCAGGAGTGAGTTTGACAGCTGAGTGTCCTGTTTGTTTGTGATGATGCCAACAATCCCCTGAAAGATCTCCATGGTGAGGGTATCAGGGAGGAGTGATAGAAATCGAAGGCTGTCAACCATCCTGCACTGTAGGGCTGTCTTGTACTGTGGGAGGTGGGGGCTATCAGAGGGGAGGAGGCCTGCCAGTTTGCCAGTGGGATCAACAAGGGTTTGAGGTGCATGAAATTGTCCATCAGCATCCAGGATGAATGGAATGGATTTCAGCTGAGAGATGGAGCTGGAGGGGATGTACATGGTGGCAAGCTGTTCTAGGAATCTGGCCTGTAGATCTGGAGGCTGGGATTGGAAGGTGTGGATTGCCAGCTCAAAGATGTCAACTGTTGATGTAACCTTTAGGGTCTGGTCAAGGATTTGCACTGGGGGTAACTGTGAGGTGAAGAATGTGTTTGGGAGTATTGGCAGGAGGGAAATGTTGTGAGCCACAACCCTTATTTCCACACCATCAGGGATGCTTGACCAATCTGAGAGGTAGTTGGTAATGGAGGTGCTGGATTGAGGAAGAGGAGGCTGAGTGGGATCCATGTGGTTGTAAATTGGTAGTTTCCTGAGGATAGCCAATATGGTTTGATCCTCCTGTATAGCATACTTGTGGGAGAGGATATAACCTTGAAGGGAATGGACATTGGGGGTGGAGAGATTCTGACTGAGGGGTGGGAGGGAGGTGAGGACCTGGTGGGGGTTGTCCAAGGATTTGAGGTAGGGATCCAGGTATTTTTGTGCAAGTGCTGAAGTCCCAGGGTGCAGGAAAGGGAGGCCAAGGGATTGAAGGAACTGGACTAGTCCATCACTTGTGGGAGAATGCTTGAGGGAGAATACACCAGAGGAAATTGGCTTGAGATGACCACTGTTGACTGGCAGAAGAGGATGATCATGCAGATAGCTGTGGAGGGCATTCTCTAGTGGTGAATGATGGATCCATTCAAAGAACCTAGACACCCAATCAATATATTGATCAGAGATGCCAGATGGGATTCCTGTGAATGATCCAAAGTGGAAGTGGGCACAGTTGATGTAATTTATGATATGGTCTGCCTTGAGGGGTTCAATGTTTAGGAGAGTAGTGGACTTCAGGTACTGGGCAGCAACACTGGGTAGGGTGGTGATGAGGATGGCTTGGGGGTCAAACTGGGAGAAGACCACTTGATCCTGTTCTTCAAGAAGGATATGATTGGGGGATGTGCTTGTCCTCTGGGACAGAGAGGTGATTGAACCATCTACCTGCTCAATGAGCGGGATGCCAACAATATTCTCAACCCTGCCAGCGGAAAGGAGAAAGTCCAGCAAAAGGGCCCGCTCTTTTCTGCCGAGAGCCACAGATGTGCCCAACTTCTGTATTAGACAAATTTTGATCAGTGAGAAGAAGGGCACAGGAAGCACAGAGACAAACCAGGATGTTAGCATGAGCCAGTTCCGGTGTGAGAAGGTGATGACATTGAGCCTCGCATGCCAGGTTGTATACTTCTTGAGGGGGTTGGGTGATAACCAATCCAATGGACCTAAATGCGTCCAACAATTCCACAGAAAC
>Ga0307515_10026092_pt1 | contig 10072 bp, 9 predicted proteins | sample 17_EM_MG_FD_194513 | JGI IMG/M metagenome (GOLD analysis project Ga0307515, IMG submission 194513) | Populus trichocarpa ectomycorrhiza microbial communities from riparian zone in the Pacific Northwest, United States - 17_EM | ecosystem: Host-associated > Plants > Roots > Unclassified | place...
ACTTATTCAATCTTAAAAAAAAAAAAGTTAAAAATAAAGCGCATGTTGAAGCTTTAATATGTGAGACTTATATTATTAAAGATATTTCAATATTTACCTGATATTATTTGAGCCTCACTTGAAAACAAGAATCAATCATATTCCAATAAATGATAATGAATTGCATTCAATTGAGATAAACATATAACTATATGTTTTTTTATATGTAAGTATTTAATTATTGTTATCTATGTTAACTTTAATTAACTTTCTTAATGGCAATATTATCAATTATTATTATCTCAATACATGTAAGTATTGAATTATTCATAACTCTTAAGTTTAGATTTAACTATGTTTTTGTTTTCCTGTAAAGGGTTTTTAGCTTTAACCAAGTGTTCAAGAAGGGAGCCAATACTGGTAGATTAAAATTTCTATCTTTGGATCCTGAAAAAAAAAAGATCTAGTATTATAATGAATATTTCATTAAAAGTAAAAAGATAAGTTTTTCATACTAAACAATATGATGATGGTAGAAAGACCTATAAGAGTGGGGTTTGTGTAAAGAATTTTACTTTTAATGAGTTTGAAATTGATTATTATAGCAAGTTAAAAGAAGTTATTGAATTGTGATATCATAGGTTGCAAGATAAATATTTTTATTCAAATGCTATACATTTGGATGATATATTTTGAGAAATTAAAGTAGATTTTCACCATGATTTAATTGAAATAAATAAAAAAAGATAAATTTCATAATATCAATGATATTTTTTTTTTCTATTCCACCAAAAAAAAACCACTAGAGATTTTCAACATGGCCAATTTCGTTCACCTAAGACTCAAATGTAGTCTATTTGTTCACCAATACAATAAGATAAGAAGCTCCCATGATCCAAGGTAGTTAGAACATATTGATATTAACAGTGTTATTAAATTTGAATTGATAAATAAATTGAGTATTCGATAAATTTAGAACTTGACTCAGGTCAAATTTTAAATTAGAATAAAAATTAAAATGATCAACTTATGATCTGGTCAAAACTTAGTTTAAAAAATTTAAAATAATATAGTTTTATTTTTTTTAAAATGTGAAAATAATACTATTTTAGTTTGAACCGGGTTAACATTTTCAACTTATAACTTGAGCTTTGATTGAATCATAAACCAAGTCAAGTTTTATAGCTTTTGCTTATTAATACTACAAGATAAATATACTTAAAATTAAATCCGGAATCTAGTCCCATGCCATTTCCAATTTCATAGGAAAATAAACATGGCCTTGTGTAAAAGGTTTTAACAATCCTTTAACTTTTTACCAGATTTTTCCAATGTCTAAAAATCTTGCAAAAATTAACGCGTTTTCTAGAATTTTAACCCAACTTTACATAGAATAATACTTCAAATTCTAATCAAATTGAACTTAGAAAATCAAGTTTTGCATTGAATTTTTTTGATCGTCAAACTTTTTTTTTTAACTAGAGGTGAATTTAATTTATTGAGTGTATCGATCCCATTACTTTTAGGTTCTTTTGACAATTCCTACAAAATTAAAAAGGGATGGCACCACTTCCTCTATATACCCTATAATTTGGAGAAAAAAAAAGAAAATGAAAAAGAAGAAGAAAAAAACCCAGTGGACCGGTAGAGATTAAAAGAAAGAAAACGGCCAAGGGGTTAGGGACATGAAAAAACACTGCCGCCTCACCTATCTATACGTGTAAGGTTGCATGAAAATGTCAATAGGAAACTCCTTAGGGCTTTCTTGTCATTACAAGTCCTAAGAATACGAAGAAACTTGGACTATGAAATGCCTTAAGCGGTTTCCTTGTTCTCTCCAAACAAGCCAAATTAAGTGGTTTTTCTTCAGGTCTTCTCTCGTTTTTAATTCTCTCTCTCTGTCTGAACAGAGACAAAAAAATGAACAGGGTATTTTAAGACCATTTTATAAGATTTTTTTTTTCTCACACGAAGTCGGTCTTTTTGTTTTGTAGATAAAGAAAGCTGAAAATAAGGTTTGTCTTGTTTCCTTGCAATCAACTCCATATTTTCTCCCCTCATTCATTCAATCTTATTACTATACCTCTATCCTTTTCCTCCTTTTTCTTTCTTTTCAGTTTCATCTTTACCAAAACTCTCTTTGTTTGTTTGTATGTATGTGTAAAAAGATATGGTGATGATCTTTAAAGGAGGAAAAAGAAGGTAGTTTTATGCCGTTTATGGGGTTTTCAAGAGCTCTTGGAGGAGGAATAGTGGAAGAACAACAACAGTTAGAAAGCAAGCTTTTTGAGGGTTCTTTCATGGCTACTACTGCTACTAACAATAAAGTCATCAATCACTCAACTCATCTATTTGAACAGCAGCAGCAACTACAAAATCATCATCAACAACAGCAAAACCATCAGCAGCAGCAGCAGCAACATGATCCTCGTCATTTACAAGAGCAACATCATCATCAAATTCCTTATGGAATCATGCAGTCATCATCATCATCCTCAATCCCTGGGAACTTCATGTAAGTTTTACAGTACTAAAGAAAGTATCAAGAACCCATTTTAGAGTCTATTTTTATTATCTTTTTTAGAAGTCTAATTATTAATAATTAAGAAGGTTTGACCCTGCAGATTAATCATTTGCTTCTCTGTGGTTTTCTTTTGTTTTTACATGTGTACTTTTGGTGTCAGGAGCAAAGACGCTGGAGCTTATGACTTGGGAGAATTGGATCAAGCCCTTTTTCTCTATCTTGATGGACAAGACCCCTCCACTGTTAATCAAGACCAAAGACGTGAGCCCTCCCTCTCTCTCCCTCTCTCCCTCTCTCTCTCTCTCTCTCTCTCTCATTTTTTACAGTATTCTTTCTCCTTTCCACTTTTCTGTTTCTGCTGGGAAGATTCTCTTTGGAAAGGGCTGTTTGAGGGTCACAGGGAAAACATGTTCAGCAGCAGATTGCAAATCTGCCTCTCTGCCAATAGTACTTTCTTTGACCAGATCCTGTGCCTTGCAGCTGCAAGAAAGATATTTTTTTTTCAAATTTCAAGAAAAAAATGTTTTCTCTCATTATTTTCCCATCCCTTTTTGAATTTATTTTTGTTGCTTGTTGTTTGAAGCATTAGACCATGACATATAACAACCCTACGCAAATATCATGATCAATTCCTCACTCATTTCTCCATGTAATGGAGAGGATACGGATAGGGTATGGGTTATTTCAGCCTTTCTCTCTCTTCGATTCCTTCCTTTTCTGTTTTGATACCGTAGAGCTACAATTGCATGACGATCCCTATACTTCACACTCATGTCTCATACCTCTCTTGCTTTGTATCCCTTCCCTCTCTCTCGGGTCCTTTAATTACTCTCTCTCTCTCAAATTTATAGCTATAAAGAGAAGTAATGCTCAAGAGAATTTATGTTGATTTGGGTGTGTGTGCAGAGAGTGGTGCAGGAATGAGACCTCCAACTTTGAATATTTTCCCATCTCAGCCTATGCACGTAGAGCCATCAAAGGTATAACAAAATCAAAACCGTTAATAACTTAATTAATTTAGTGGTATATATACTTACTTTCTTGCTGGTTAAGTTAAACCTTATTATATATTATAGTACTGAATTTTTTTGTAATGGGTTTGTTATGGATTTGGTAGGCTAATACTACTAGTGCTACTGGATTAGTTTCTTCAGCAACTGGTGGTTCAAAGAAATCATCAGAACCGTCCATGGAATTGGCCAATACAAGAAACGTTTCTGTACCTGGCCGTGAACCAGCTAAAGCCATCAAGGTAGATTAGGACTACTACTTGTACTTATAAAATAGAGCATTTATAATATTTAAATAATTAAAAAAATTAGAGTCTACATATATAACTGAGATTCTGTGATTCGAATTTGTATTTAAAAAGTTTGATTTTTTTGTTCTTTATGGCAGCGCGAAGGGAAACGTAAAGGTCCAACAACATCAAGCTCGGAGCAGGAAGGACCCAAGACACCAGACCCTAAGGTGACTTCTTTTGGTTCACTTTTTATGGCATATATGTTCACATTTGTTGAACTTTCGTGTAAGGTAAGAGCTTTGAATGTTTGTCACGATCGATTTTTATGCAGACATTGAGGAGACTTGCTCAGAATAGAGAGGCAGCAAGGAAAAGCAGGCTAAGAAAAAAAGTCAGTCCTTTGAAAATTATTGTCTTTGATTTGATTTGATTGCCAATTATTATTGTTCCCAAACCATTACGTTCAACTCGTAAAATCATAAGGCTTGTTTCCTTTTCTTGGTTCATTATTACAGGCTTATGTTCAGCAGCTAGAGTCAAGTAGGATTAAGCTTACCCAATTGGAACAAGAACTACAAAGAGCCCGAGCTCAAGTGAGTTAAAAGCTTAACCTGCTTTAATTTATTGTTTATTTATAGTGTTATCTTAGCATGTATCAATGTTTTTTCTACTGTTCCTGCTAGGGCATTTTCCTATGTGGAGGTGGAGAACAAGGCCTTCCTGTTGGTATTGCCAATATTAACTCAGGTATTTATTTATATATATATTTTACTCATTTTATTTTTTAGGGCATAAAAGTAATGACCTCTTTTCCATCTTATGATTTCTAGATGCTGCGTTTTTTGATATGGAGTATGCAAGATGGCTTGAGGAGCACCATCGCCTGATGTGCGAGCTTCGAGCAGCAGTACAAGAGCATATACCCGAAAATGAGCTCAGGCTCTTTGTTGACAACTGTTTGGCACATTATGATGAGATGATGAATCTCAAAATCATGGTTGCCAAGACCGATGTCTTCCATCTAGTTTCCGGCATGTGGAAGACTCCGGCCGAGCGGTGCTTCATGTGGATGGGAGGTTTCCGCCCATCTGAGCTCATCAAGGTACCGAACAACCTACCCTTTTCAACTAAAAGTATTTGGTTAATTTTCTTTCTTTCTTTTTTCTGGGTTCTTATTCAAGAACTTAGACATTGCAAAAGCATATATATAACATCATATGTGACAAGAAATTAACAAAAAAGATTGCCAAAAAAGAAGGTAGGTCGAGAACTAACAATATTTAATCTAATTTAAAACTTCCAGATTAGTTTGGTTTTCTGGAAATATCTGTTTTACACACACACACATGTGTGTGCGCGCTCATAAATAAGAACGGTGAAATGATGTGTGAGGATATTATTAGATTTTGCACGAGGAATATTGGACGTTATAATCAATGCATGGTGCACAACTTTTGCCGGTGGGAGTGGCAAAGAGGATAGCCTAAAACACAAAGAAATTATGAGTATCAATGAATGACGAAACAGATCGTGAAGGTTTCTACTAATGGGCAGAGTTAGGTGTCAATCTAATAAAGCCCATGTTTGTTACTACAACTTGTGGTTTCATTCACACAAAAGAGAATGAGAAACAATTGCACGCGCTATCCACTCCCTGTCTTTATCTTTGTTTTTCGTTTGCAGATACAATCATAGGTCTTGTTTTCATGTTCATCTTTTCCTTTGGTCTCTAGTGAATTAATTAGCAAAGCCCTCAAAACGTTAACATGTCGTTAATTAGTAGTTAACCCCATTCTTGTTTAGATTCTTTTTTCCTTGTTTATATTGCTAATTGTGTGCTAATTTGATGCAGATAATAGTAGGTCAAATCGAGCCATTAACGGAGCAACAAATCTTGGGAATATGTGGTTTGCAACAATCAACACAAGAAAATGAAGATGCTCTCTCTCAAGGGCTTGAAGCTCTCAATCAATCTCTTTCAGATACCATAGCTTCTGAATCATTGAGCTACCCTCCTAATATGGCCAACTACATGGGCCAAATGGCTGTAGCAATGAACAAGCTCTCCACTCTTGAAGGATTTGTTAGACAGGTACGTACGTATGATAATGATCATCTCTAGCTCTCTTTAAGCTGCTATATATATATATATATATATAGATTGATGTCAAGTATATAATGCAGCTTTTGTTCGGTGAGTAACGTTAAATTTGCTGGCGGGCCCCTATATAGTGTGGTCCGGTAAAGGAATCCGGTCCTGTTTGGGTTGGGAAACCTACCCCAAACCATGAAACTGCTCCATGTCTCACCCTCGTGAGGTTGGGTGGTGGTTGCACACACACACACACACACATTCATGGTTTCTGTGCGTGTATGTTATGCCATGATTTTATGTGGATTATCTGAACGTACATCAATTTTTTGAATGAAAGCAACAGACAATACAGGAGGATTCTTAGTACATTGGTAGGCACAAATCAACGTATTAAAGGTTTGTTTGTTTGTCCGGCCAGCCACGCTACAAACACACACTCACATATAAGCCTATGCTTGAGCTACCACACATGATCATATGGTGGTAAATTGATCATTACCAGCATCAAAGGTCTCACATGTGGGAAGAACTGGTGGTCCCACGGAGATAAATATCGACATGTTATAAGTGATCTGATAAGCCCATGTTTGTATGATGTCATGGTCGTAACTGTTTGACTTGAAGACAACCTAAGTCCATTCTTCATAACTCTCTTTTTGACTGCTCAAACAAAACCCAGCCTGATTAGCTGATCATAACTTCACTCGGTGGGTGTACCTTGAGTTGACTCGTTAAATCTTCAATGAAATTACCATTCCACTTGAGCTGCTCATCAGCATGAACTCCATTCTAGACCCTACACCCTCGTTTTCACTTGGCAAACGAGGTCTCTCAGCTTTTCTTTGAAGATTTAGGGTTAGGTGGCCCCAAGTTTGAATGCTAGGCCAGTTCTTTGAAAAATATCACCTTAGGGAAGAATATTAACAAAAGATTGATTAGAATTAATTATGAATCACGTTTCAATTGGGATTCTAATTCAAGTTATATTCCAGTCAAGATGTAGAAATTCATAATAATCATCACAGGCGTTCACAATATATATATGAGCAATAAATAGTTTGACCACTTCTTAATTAATTGCCATCAATTGACTTAATTAATTATATATAATAGTTTGAATTTCCTGTTCTGGCCTAAATACATTATAATCAGATCAGAGGAGGGCACTAGTTAGCATACAAAGATTATTTGTTTGAGATTGATGCCTTTGTAATTAATTTCTAGGTTAAACTTTCTTTTGTGACTGCATTTTTTTTTTTTTAATTTATCAAGCTTCTAGACATGTGTGACAGTAAGAATATTTACCAAGACTAACACACGTTACACAGGCTACATTTTCCTTTCTCAAATTTTCCTCTTATAACTCGATCGCTTGACAATCAAGACCCCAACTACCACAAAGTCAGGAGTGGATATAATTATATAGTATAGTTAAGAACCTAAGAAGATAATTTATTTTTTAATGTTGTTTTTATGGTCAATCCTAATCACACCATATTCTAAATGACGACATGCATGGATTTTTATTTATTTTTCTATCTGGAATTTCTTTGATGCGAACTATTCTTTTGATATAAATTAACTTGTGTTTTTTTTACATACAGGCAGATAATTTGAGGCACCAAACAATTCACCGGCTGCATCAATTACTCACAACCCGTCAAGCCGCAAGGAGTTTGCTTGCTATTGCCGAGTACTTCCATCGTCTTCGAGCTCTCAGCTCCCTCTGGTTGGCTCGTCCCCGGCGAGAATAATGAATGATAGAAACCCTAGATCCTTAGCACCGCTTTTATATCTCTTAGTATCACTCCCCCTTAATCATCAAATGTGTCTTCTATATTTCCTTTCCTTGTCTTCTACAGAGAGATGTATAGATAGACCAAATAGCGGATTAAAAAAAATTTAAGTGGTAGAACTCTCGATTTCTCAGTTGATCAATATTTCTTCTTTGAGAGATTATTTGAAGTAATGATTTGGCAGCCATCTTTGACCATGAATGCATAGATGGTCAGGAAGGAGAATTGATGAAGATGAAAAAGAAGATAATTAGTGCTAACTAGAAAGGGGTTTGAATTAGAAGATGATCAAGGACATTAGGGCCTTTTTATTTATATTTGTGTTAGAAAAGACAAAAGTATTTGGTTCCAGAGAGAAAGAAAAGTACTGAAAGTTGAAACTTGAAAGTCCATTCGGCCTAGGTAGGTGTTGATGCATGCTTGCGTTTTATCCCGTGGCCTGAGATCATGAATTTGAAACTGACATGCCAACTTTTACATTGTATATGATGAGTACTGTAGTTGGAAGAATAATAGAGATTTTTTTTGAAAATATTTTTTTGTTTTGAAATGTATAAAACAATATTATTTTTTTTAAATTTATTTTTTGATATTAATGCATTAAAATAATTTAAAAATATAAAAAATAATTTAAAAATATAAAAAATATCAATTTTTTTTTCGAAGACACAATCCAACTATGACGCAAAACACCTTCTAAAAAGCTTCATTTGAAAGCTGTGGTATAGGATATCATGGAAAATTGGGCCCTGCTTGTGTTCACGGACCATGGAAGAAACAAAACAATGACCTTTTCTCGTCCAGGCCGAAGAAGAGATTTTCCCTTCTCTCTCTTTTTATTTTAATTGAAACTATGGAAGTTTATAAAATGTTGAAAAGAAAAAAAAGAAATTTGACGGCATCTGAAATCGTTTTGTGTGCTGGATCTAGCCATCTTAGTGGGCTTCATCTAAGTTTAAAATGTCATGTAGCCGGGTTAACCCAAATGGGCCCGGTCTTGGGCCATTTTATTAGAATGAAAAATTAGGAAATATTTAGAGGGCCCTACCGGGTTCGAACCGGTGACCTCTTGATCTGCAGTCAAATGCTCTACCACTGAGCTAAGGACCCCATTTGAAGAAAAACTGTTCATTAATATACTAATAGTATTATATTAAAGTTCCCTCAACAATTGCATATTTGTTGTATGACAAGCGTCGATGCGACTTATTAGTTTTTGTTTTTGTTTGGCATTGCTGTGCTTTTAAAACACAACTGCTTTTGGATTACAAACAATATTTCATAGCAGTTATCACTTAAAAAAAATAGTTTGCTTTTAAAGCAAAACAAGTACTCTTGTTTTTAACCAAAAACATTGTTAAGAACTACTTTCTTCATTATTTATTAAATACATGCAAGTATACTTAGTGTTTTATATAATTCTATTTCATAATCTTTAGATATGTATATAACCTTATTCAACTTTTTGAACATTATTTTTATCACACAACACATCACTCAAGCTTAATATAATCTTGAATCTGTTTTCAAAACCAAACCATATTTTTTTTTTTACTGATTTTTAGGTTGTTTTTGCACATGTCAAGTTAATTGAGTCACGTTAAAAAAAAATTTAGACGATTTAATTTTAATTTCAAATTAAATAAGGAGTTGAGTCAAAATATTTTAAGATTGATAAGCTTGATCAATTTTAATAATAATATTAAATAATTTCATGTAGTATAAATATTTTTTATGATCCAAGTTTTTTAAATTTGATTCGTAACATAGCATATATTTATATAAATCAATGAACATTTTTCACTCGAAGTTCTTAAATTTAAATATAAGATACGTAAGGTAAGGTTTAGTAAAGGAAAAGAGCTATTTTATTTGTATACCCGGAAAAAATAATAATATTAGTACATGTTTTACAGCTTATAGCTCGGTGAAATAAGATATTTGCAAAAATTTGTGCAATAAATCAATTATTCCAATCTAAGAAATGCAATGGAAAATTCCATATTTTCCCCCCTTTAAAAATAATACCTTGAAATTAATTTATGAGATAATTACAAAAAAAACCTCACACAATTTTCTTTTCTTTTCATTTTGCTTTTATTCTTTCAAATATTACAATTATATATTGGAGTTTATAAATTCGTAACACTTTATATCCTTATTATGGAGCCCTAAGAAAAACTCAATAAAAAATATTAGATTATTTATAAAATTATCATTATATTTCAGTTAAGGACTAAAAAATCTTTATATTAAACAATACAATTTTGTCATCAATTTTTTTTAAAGAAAAACTAGCCATTAAAACTCTTTCTATCCCATATTTTATTTCTCTTCATAAAAAATCTAGACATTACAGCCGCTAAACTACACTAATTTTTTTTTCTTTCTCTTCGCTTGATAATCTTTTTGATTGAAGCAATCTTTTTGATTTA
>Ga0307515_10026094_pt1 | contig 10072 bp, 9 predicted proteins | sample 17_EM_MG_FD_194513 | JGI IMG/M metagenome (GOLD analysis project Ga0307515, IMG submission 194513) | Populus trichocarpa ectomycorrhiza microbial communities from riparian zone in the Pacific Northwest, United States - 17_EM | ecosystem: Host-associated > Plants > Roots > Unclassified | place...
AGTACAAATAAATACATATAAATATCTATTTGTTATCCAATAAATAGTAAATATAATAAAAGCTCTCACATGTGAAGATCTGTTGTCAATTCCTAGTTATCAACTTATCAAACATGGAGTTGGAGCCCAGTGGCCTAAGCAACGTGCAGGGAATTGATTTCTCGTATTTTTAAACTTCCATTTCACCCCTCCCATGGTCTTGCTGTTGGGCTATTCACTTGGGTGATGCATGCCCAATGAATAAAATTTTATTCTAATATCTGCTAAAAAAAAGACTATAACTGCATACTGCACAAGATTACTGGTTTAATCCCAGCATTATAGCATCAAATTGAGTGAAGAGCATATGGATATGGAGGCATTTTAACAAGGAGTTGAACCACCCACCTCATTGTTGTATGAAAGACACAAGACAAGCATACTATCTATCTTTTGAACAAATTAAAAGAGCTTCTCAGATTGTTTCTACAGTGATTTTCTGCCATAATTCGCCTTTTCCTATTTTAAACAATTTGCTCTTTCTAGGGTGGGCTACCGGGGTGCTGTGCTTGCATCAGATGAAAGTTATTTTGATATATAGTACGGAGCTGGGATTATTTGATAGGCGGCAAAATTAATATAATGAGGTATAATTTTTTGTAATTTACTGTACATGAATTGGTCTGCCAATGGAGGATCTATTTGATTTTTTAGGTTTTACTAATCCTCCCTGCTTGCACTATTCCCACTAAAGAGAACTCACATGGGTATGCTATAAATTATCAATCACCTTGACAAAAAAAAAAAAAAAAGATTATTAAAATTAATTAATTAACTCGTAATCACTATTCCTGGGCTAGTTTAGTTAAGCTTGGATTGGAAATCGAGTCACACGTTAGGCAATACAATTTTTCTGTTTTGTTTTATTTTATTTTATCTGATACTTGGGCTTGAGAATCTGAACAAGATTCCGATGAATTAATTAATTGTCTCTTTGATGCCAAAGTTGGTATCTATCTGTATGCTGGCGTTTTAGATGATCAGACATTAATTGTCTCCTGGTATTAGAGAATCTTTTATGCGGTTATCTTGTCTTATTTATGTTTTGTTAAGAAACAAAGAAATTGATTTTTAATTAAAGGTTCTTCAAGTTCTCTATAAAAATAGAGAATAAATCTTCTTGGCCACCTCAACATCTTAAGCTGGCCGGCAGTTGCCATGTTTCTTGACTCTTTACCTTTTGTTACCGTCCTGCGGAACAGTGTGGTTGATGCTGGTGTGAGGAGAAGTTTCTCCAGCAGTTATCCAAAGAAGACTAATCAGAAGCAGGAAGCTACCCTTTCCTTCCCTCGCTCAGGCCCCATTCGTAAATCTCTCTGTGTTTGCCTCTCGTATGCGTGCTTACTTTCACAGTTGCCTCATTTAATTTTTCTTTTTGGGAGTTTTTATGCTATGTTTTTATTATTTTTAATTTTTGAAAGCCCTTCTGCGATTCCACCGGTAATGACAGAGGGAAAGAAGCAACCTTTTGATGCCAATGAAGCTCCTTCGCTAGTTAAGGAACTTAAAGAAAGCTTCAGAACTGGAAGGACAAGGAGTTATGAATGGCGAGTGTCACAATTGAAGGGTATTGAAAAGATGGTCGAGGAAAGGGAGAAGGATATTTCGGAAGCCCTTTATAAGGACCTCTCAAAGCCTGAGTTTGAAGCCTTTGTTTCTGAGGTTTAAATCTAATTTCTTATATGTTGATTTCTCCATAATGTTCGGTATGGTCAATGCTTGCATTCTTCATATATAGCTTTTTTGTTGTGTTTTAAAAAACTCTGTAGATATCTTGATGGTAAAAAGCAGTTTCAAATTCAGTCCAGTAATTTGCACATATGGAATATCTGCATATATTTATGGTACCGAGATCTGCACGTTCATGTATTGCATATTTGTCCTTATGATGTTTAATACAGATTGCTGCGGTAAAATCGTCTTGCGAGGAGGCACTTAAAGAATTGAAACAATGGATGAAGCCAGAAAAGGTAACTAGAGAACCACTCACCTTTTGGCAAAAGAAAGAACTGCTAACTGTGAATATATCTATTTAATAACAAGTTTAAGCTAGTTTAATGCCGTTCTCTCCTAACATTTCAGGCCAAAACTTCAATGACAGCCTATCCTTCTTCAGCAGAAATTGTGTCAGAACCTCTGGGAGCTGTGTTGGTAATCTCAACTTGGAACTACCCGTTTTGTAAGTTGAAAAATAAGAATCTGTGTTAATAAAATCATGTTCTACTCATGCATTCATACTCTGCACAAAAAAACATGATTCTCTGTTTTCCATAATCGATAAATTCAATCCACAAATGTGTTGCAATTGGGAAGCTAGAGAATACCATTTAGTTTCAAGATAATGTAATCACATGAAATGTCCCTGGCTACAAAAAAAACACCCCTACCGCATTTTCTAGTGTTGATTTCTATGGGCCTTTTTTTTTTTCCTTCTTCTATCTGCAGTGCTGTCAATTGATCCAGTAATAGGAGCTATTGCAGCTGGAAATGCTGTGGTATTGAAACCATCAGAAATTGCTCCAGTCACATCTTCACTGCTTTCAGAATTATTTGAGGAATATCTAGACAGCTCTGCTGTTAGAGTTGTCGAGGGAGCCGTTCCTGAAACGGCTGCATTACTTGAGCAGAAGTGGGACAAGATATTCTACACAGGTTTGACACAATAATATTTTATATTTTGAAATGCTCTGACCATACAGGTTCATGGATTGAAAGGCAGTGAACATGTCTCCGGTGACACACTGCAATCTATTGTTGGTGCTAGAAATGAACTCCTTTTATCAAATGAAAAAATGGAAAACATAATTTTACTCCTTAATCCTACCAGAAAATACTTGCTACAGGTCCAGGAGATGTGCTGATATTAGATACTTCATCAAACACTTACTACTTCAAACATTTATTTTAGGCTAAGGCACCTCTTTTGGATAAGAATATTCAGACAAGGATACAACAGTTGGACTCTACAAATCAGTGTAAAAATCTAGGTAACTTGAGAAAAAACCAAGTTCAAGCCCAAACCCATACCCCAAACCCATACAACTCCCAGCAACACAATTTTCACATTGTGTCTCCATTCAGATTCTTTTATTGAAATTTTGTTGTTTCACTTGTGTTTCCTTGAACTTGTTGTTCACAACAGAACACCTCAGATATTACTGATCATAACCTTCCATAAAAGTCACATGAGAATTTAAGTCAATATATGTTTTACAGTTATTCCAAAGGCATTTCATAAACAGGATTTGAAACTTTGAAAACACCTGTTGTCCATTTGATTTTTCATACTAAGTGTAACTGCTGAAGTATAGAGTGTATGAACTGACGCTGCTAGTATCAATGGAAAAGTTCTCTAAATTCAAGACTTTAGCTAAAGAGGCCATGCTGTTTTTTCTTTTTAGGCAGTCCAAGAGTAGGGCGCATTGTGATGACTGCTGCAGCAAAGCACCTTACTCCTGTTGTCCTAGAACTTGGAGGAAAGTGTCCAGTTGTTGTTGATTCTGATGTTGACTTACAAGTAAGAACATCAAGTTCATAGCTTAAGAGTGCATCAATCACGGATTCTTTTCCCTGTAGTATTAATTGGCTTCATGCGAAGGTTACTGCAAGGAGGATTATAGCTGGGAAGTGGCAACTGAACAATGGACAAGCTTGTATTAGTGTTGATTATATCATAGCAACAAAAGATTTTGCCCCAAAGTTGGTAAGATCATTTTACCTTTTTTTAATTCTTTAAAAGGTCTGTTCCAACTGGATTTATTCTTGATGCATGCCCCCTGAACAGATAGATGCACTACGGAACGGAATAGAAGAATTTTTTGGAGCAGATCCAATGGAATCGAAATACATATCCCGTATTGTGAGTTCAAACCATTTTTCACGTTTGGAAAGACTCTTAGATGAGTACAAGGTTTTCAACAAAATTGTGGTTGGAGGCCAAAGGAATCAGAAGAAACTGTGGGTTCCTTACATTTTCTGGCAGATTTGTGCTTCTAGTTTACAATTCAACAATGATACACAGGACAAAACATGACTGCATGACCTATCCTTCTATTGCAGAAAGATCGCTCCAACCATATTCTTGGATGTTCCTGAAGACTCTCAACTGATGCAGGAAGAGATATTTGGACCATTGCTTCCTATTATCACTGTGAGTACAGAGTGAAAATATGCAATGCATGTTGTTCTAATCGACACTATGATTCAAAGATCATTTTATCTGTGATTTGATAGGTTGAAAATGTGAAAGACAGTATTGATCTGATAAATTCGAAACCAGAGCCTCTTGTCGCATATCTCTTCACCAATAACCAGAAGCTAAGGAATGACTTCGTGCAAAATGTCTCCTGTGGAGGAATGGTTATCAATGACACCGTGCTGCATGTATGTATTCATCTCTTCCTTAAAACTCACATATGCGGACGGCAAAATTTTGTATAATGTGTTCACTGAGATGCAGGCCGTTTGCCACATCTCTCCTCAAATAGATTGTAAGGTCCCCAAACTATTAAAAATCTGCAGTGTCATGACTGCAGCCAGTCAGTACCACTGTGCTTCCGGTGCCATGTTACTCCCTCCTGCAAAGAAAAAGGGAGAGAATAGGACTCAATTTCTTGATGGTTAGAAGCAATGCCAAAAATGTGTATCGCGAGTTACGCTTAAGGAGTAAATGTGTCAATATGGATAATTGTACGCGGCGTAGCTAAACTGGATCTGCTCCGAAATGAGCACTTTTTAATGTTTTTACCTAAGGTAGTAGAGGTAAACAAATTGTCTATTTCAAGCTTGGTTTTCAAATTATGCAGGTTACAGTTTCCAGTTTACCCTTTGGAGGAGTTGGGGAGAGTGGAATGGGATCATACCATGGTAAATTTTCTTTTGATGCTTTCAGTCACAAGAAGGCAGTTCTATACAGAAGTTTTAGTGGAGATTCACCTGTCAGATACCCACCATATACACCAGAAAATAAGAAGTTGATGAGGGCTGTGATGAATGGTGGCATATTTGATATAATTCTTGCTTTGATGGGATGGTCTAGAGATTGAATACGTGAATTGAAGATGTTTTTTTTTGTTGGTTACCCCTCTCTTGAATGCGTTTTTATTTTTTCAAGTCTCAACTGTTCAACAGTTGTGAGATAATAATTGTATGATAACTTGCCGTCTAAACGATTACTTTAAGATTGTTAGAGAGCATCCATTCAAGGGAGAGTGTCAGTGTCTTGTTGAATAAGATTATTTGTTATTTGTGAAATGCTTGGAAAGGAAATGAGAATTTCTGACTTCTGCAATGGAAATTAAAAATTACCAGACAAAAAATGTTTATACAGTTTTCTATTACCCTTTTGGTGCAAGTACGCATCTTGCCTTGCTTACCATAATTTCCAAGCAGTCTTGCGAATCTCTTTAGTTATCTGCTGTTGAACCACCACACTGAAACTGGACAAGAGATATCTTCAGAATCTAGCAGGTCCCCTGTCGTCCCAAGCTCTGGCAACTCAGTCCATTCAGATAGTGTTGCAAGCTTGGAAGGCAGTGACATGGAGAGAAAGAAATAACAATTAGCAGCAGTGAGCAGCATTAAACACGTGAAGAATAAAGTAGTTAGACAATTGGATAATCCAGTTGGTGAGTTGGTGAACAATGTATAAATAAGTCTAATGAGGTATATTTTTCTATAAATTGCAAAAGTTATTTCTCTTCTCTTTTCTTCTACTTCTCAACCTCTTTTCTCACTAAAAACCTGTTTGTTAAGATTGAGTCTTAACAAATTGGTATCAGAGCCTTGAATCCAAGGCAATTACAACATTAACAAAGACTTAAAAATGGTAGAAAACAATAAGGCTAGAACTTTGGAAGAGAATGGGAGATAGTTGGATGAGAGAATGCAAGTTTTTCATCAAGAATTGCAAGATTTCATAGCAGACAACAAGAGACATTGGTAAGAACAAGCCAAGTTGAATGAACAACTAAAGGCACAAATGGAAACCAAGATGACTATCATGCAGACATTTATGACTGGAAGGGAGGTAGAAAGGGATGACAGGAATCAAGTTAACGCCAGGGAAATGGTGCATCTACAGCAGAATCATAATTCAGAGGAAAATGTGGGAATTAATAAAGGCCATCGGGTGGGTACAATGTAGCTTTACCTAAAGTGGAGTTGTCCACGATTCATGGAGATAATCCGCGAAGATGGATTAGAAAATATAGGAAGTTTTTCAAGTTGCATTTTACTCCGGTTCATCAATGGGTAGAAATTGCTTCACTTTACTTGGAAGGCAAGGCAGAGGTATGGTTCGAAGGATTTTTGGTAGGTGACCATGACCTTACAAATTAGGAGGAGTTTGTTCGATGCCTTTGTAACAGATTTGGCAGCAGAGAGCATGTGGTAGAGGAGTTTAACAAATTGGTACACGATAAGCGGGAGTAGAAGAGTATATTGAAAGGTTTGAGGAGCTTAAATCCCTAATAAGCACATTGAATTCTTCAGCACCAGTATCGTACTATATATCCAGCTTTATTAGAGGCCTCAAGCAGGACATTAAACCAACATTGAAGATCTTGAAATCCGGAACATTGGTACAAGAACTTGATTAAGCAAGGTGGTAAAAGGAATCTAACCAAGTCGTGACAAGAAGAAACAAGATGGTACCCAAAATATCTCTTCTTGACATCATGGTAGGTTATCAGGTAAACCTTCTTGTAGCACTCTTTACAATGCAAGAACTGATGTAACAGTAGGGGGTAAACGAATGAATGGCACTTGAATATGATAAAGGGAGTGGATGAGGAAGATGAAGAACTTTTAGAAGTAAAAAAGGGGGTAATAATGAGATTGTGGCTATTGAATATCAAGTACATGAGTATGGTTTATCCCTTAATGTATTGGACGAAAGTTATGCTCATAACACAATAACAACACAATAAGGATTAAAAAGAATTATAAAAAGCAAGATTTTTTTTTTTGGTAATTGTATCTTGTGAGTTTTCAGGTTAATTTACATGTATTTCAATTAATTTCTTGAAATTCTAAAATTAATAACTAAATAAATATCCAATAACCCTAAAATTTATAGAATCAAACTAGTAAACTCTAAAAAAACAAACCTATAACCTAACATAATTGAGCTACGACACCCCTCAGGTAAGGTAATACTCTTAGTTTTATTCTTACCGACAGTGGTAATACTCTTAGTTTTATTGATGAACATGTGGTTAAAGAGATCAAGAGTACTACCATTGAAAAAACGACTGTATTAGCAGTAATTATGGCCAATGAAACTGTATTAGCAGTAACTGTGAGATCAAGACTACCATTGAAAAAACGACTGTATTAGCAGTAATTATGGCCAATGAAACTGTATTAGCAGTAACTGTGGCCAATGAAAATGTCATGAGGTGTAGTGTATTCTGTAGAAAATTTTAATGGTTAATGCAAGGACATCAATTCCAAGCAGACTTGAGGATCTTGAAGTTAGGGAGGTGTAACATGGTTTTGGGAGTGGATTGGATGCTAAGACTTTACTCGCCGATCCTATTCGGTTTAATAAAGATGAGATTATCTTTCAAGAAGAAGGATTAATCCGATCCTATTGTAATAGTGGTTCCAACATGGTACAAGGAGATTATGGACACCTACAAGCAAGATTCTCAGTTGCAGAAATAATTGATGGGAAATTGGCAGGAGCTGACAATTGGCCTGAATATAGTTTTACAGCTGATATACTCATGTATAAAAGGAGAATTGTGATCGGCAAAGAAGATGACCTGAGAGAAAAGGCAGTTAAAACAATTCATAATTCTTGTATAGAAAGCCATGCTAGGAGACACAACTCTTACGGGAGATTTAAGATTGTGTTTTAGCGGCCTTTAATGAAGAAGATGGTAAAACAACTGGTGAAGAAGTGTAATAATGTCTGTGAACAAGCTAAAATGGGAAGGACAGCCTCTCATGTGCTGTAGCGATCATTGCCAGTATCAAGTGGAGTTTGAAGGGATTTTTTAAAGAATTATTTTTTGATCTAATTAAATTATAATAATTCTATTTTGTTGTCTAAGGTTTGTTTTCCTTTTTAACTTTTTGAGACACGCGTACCTTCTTTTTTTATCAGATTAAAAAGAAAAAGTCGTGGGCCCACAAATCTAAGCAAACTTAATAAAAACCCTTGTCAGTATATTTTGCAATAAATTCCAAGCTAGCCATCAAACGTGTTTGTAACGAGAAAATCAGCGAAACCCTATTTTCTTCCTATTGGAATAACCTGGCATGAATTTCAGTTACTGGGCTAACATAATAATAATCATCAGTGATTGTAACAGCTCTGTTTCTAAATTGGGTTTCTTTCAGTTTTTTTTTATACCATTGCTGTTTCGGTCAGATTGTCAACGTTCTAGTTTTTATTGGACAAGCGTTGATTGAGTCCAATTTTACTGATTAATTGTTGCAGGAGGTGAAAAAAACGGATGGGGGTAACAGAGAATGCTTCTGCTCATGTTTGTCTCTTTTCTAATTACTATAATTTATATTTCACCGCTTTTGCTTTTCTTTTGCTTTGTGGTAGCCCCCATTGAACCTGTTGCTTACACTGTTCCGCCATCAACATTACAAGAAAAGCAAAACAACTGTTTGGTATTTTTTTGTTTTATAAGAAAATGGTTTTGAATTGTGCTTTTGACATATACCGATTTTTTCCTGCTATGCAAGCAATTTGGGTATTTCTATAACATTCTTTTTCACTCGTATGAAAGTGGGATCCCTTCGTGATAGCTATAAATCATGATGCCAATTTTGTGTGAATGAGGGAGCACTAGTCCGAAGGAAGAGATTATTACCATGCAAGACCCATTGTGCTGCTAGTGGTAATCATGACAATTTAGATGCACTAATCTAGTTAATGTGAGCCCAGACTTGACTCTTAAGCTGTGAGGAAAGAAAATGAAAATACAGGTTATAATTGTTATATTTGTGGGCTTATGGAAATTTTTGAACATGCTATTTCTTTTTGTGGGCTTATGGTGTTGGTGGGTGCTTAACGTATTGCTGATTTGTTTTGATTTGTAATTCCATGCACAGGGACTAAAATTTGATGTGGATGACATGATTGTGAAAATGGCAAGCCAAGACCAAACCAAAATGCTGCACATCAAACAGCAGCTGGCCACCATAGACCACACTCCAGATCACCCAGTATACCCTGTCGTATGTTCCCTTTTCCTTTGTGTCTGCTTCTCTAGAAATTGTTTTCATGATACCTATGAGTGTAGCCATGTTGGTCTCTAGTTCGAGTCCTGCCCTTTTAAAAGAGAAACAAAGGAAGAATGAAGTTTTCATTGACTAGTTTTCAATTGGTTTGATTTTTCCATTCAGATGGTGCATGAGGCAATTATGGATTTAAATGAAGAAGGGGGATCGACCAAGGATGCAATATCACAGTTTATCATGAGAAAGTATGATGTTTTTCAGGTTGTTCATGTGGCTAAACTAATTGAACAATTAGAGAAACTTGTGGAGAAGGAAGAAATAGTTTTTACATCTGAGAATCGTTACATGCTTCCAGCTGAGGACTCTGGTTCCCCTGCTAAGTTAAAGCAGGGAAAGAAGCAGTCGGTGCAATATGAACTGGATCGGAGAAGTAATAAGTTGCAAAAGGTCAATGAAGGAGTTCAAGTTCAAGAAGATCAGAATGCAATTATAGAAATAGAAGATCAACCTGAAAGTGATAAAGCAAAAGAATCACAAGCAGCTCAAAGTGAAGGCGTTGAATACCGGAACCATTTACAAGAAGATCAGCTTAGGGTATATGAGGAAGAGAGGTTTGAGATGACTACTGAGAATTTTTCTCAAGTTGTTGAAGGACAGTCAAAAGTGATTGTAGAAGATAGATACCAGCAACCTGCTGGAGTAGATGAGGGAAGACATGAAAAAGAAGTTCATATCCAAATGAGGGAAACTGAGGCAACTGAAGAGCGAAGTCAATTACAACAACAAGAACTCCAAGTGACTGAAGATCAAGTGGAAACTGAACGTCAAA
>Ga0307515_10026095_pt1 | contig 10072 bp, 9 predicted proteins | sample 17_EM_MG_FD_194513 | JGI IMG/M metagenome (GOLD analysis project Ga0307515, IMG submission 194513) | Populus trichocarpa ectomycorrhiza microbial communities from riparian zone in the Pacific Northwest, United States - 17_EM | ecosystem: Host-associated > Plants > Roots > Unclassified | place...
GCAATCACCTGCGCGCCGGCCTTGGCAAGCTCGAGTGCGGTGAAATAGCCGATGCCGCGCGACGCGCCGGTGACCAGTGCTATGCGGCCGGTGAGATCGATCATGTCGGGTGGCTCCGGAATTCATTGAATGCGGGCTTGCTGCCACAGGTTCGGGCAAATGCGCAAGCCACGCCGCAGGACTTTGAACAGGCGAGGGCACTTTCCCTGAACCGTTTCGGGTTCAAGGAAACGGGTCAGCCCTTGCTGGCGAGCATCGACAGTTTGGGGCTCGAATTGTCGCCGTTCTTGTCGAGAAGGCGCGTCGGGTAGTCGCCGGTGAAATAATGGTCGGTGAACTGCGGCCGGGCCGCATTGCGCTTCTCGCCGCCCACGGCGCGGTAAAGACCGTCGATCGACAGGAATTCCAGCGAGTCCGCGCCGATGAACTTGCACATGGAGGCAAGGTCCGCATGCTGGTTGGCAAGCAGCTTGTCGGCATCCGGCGTGTCGATTCCGTAGAAGTCCGGATGATAGATCATCGGGCTGGCAACGCGGATGTGTACCTCGAGGGCGCCGGCCTCGCGGATCATCTGGACGATCTTCAGCGACGTGGTGCCGCGCACGATCGAATCGTCGACCAGCACGACGCGCTTGCCCTCGATCATGGCGCGGTTGGCCGAGTGCTTCAGCTTGACGCCGAACGCCCGGATCGACTGTGTCGGCTCGATGAAGGTCCGGCCGACATAATGGTTGCGGATGATGCCGAGCTCGAAGGGAATGCCGCTTGCCTGCGCGTAACCGATGGCGGCCGGCGTGCCGCCGTCCGGTACGGGCACGACAACGTCCGCTTCGACAGGCGATTCCTTGGCAAGATTGATGCCCATGTTCTTGCGCGCCACATAGACGTTGCGGCCGCCGACGACGGAATCAGGCCGGGCGAAATAGACATATTCGAACAGGCAGAGCCGTTCCGGCTGCGGGTTGACGGGCTTGCGCGCATCGATCTGGATCGAGCCATCCGGCTGGATTTCGCAGATGATCACTTCGCCGTTTTCCACGTCGCGGATGTATTTGGCGCCGATGATGTCGAGCGCGCAGGTTTCCGAGCAGAAGATCGGCTTGCCGTCGAGTTCGCCCATCACCAGTGGCCGGATGCCGGTGGGGTCGCGCGCGGCGATCAGCTTGGTCCGGGTCATGGCGAGCATCGAATAGCCGCCTTCCATCTGCCGGATGGCGTCGATGAAGCGGTCGGCCGTCGAGGTATGGCGCGAGCGGGCGATGAGGTGGAGTACGACTTCGGTGTCCGACGTCGATTGACAGATGGCGCCGGTGGCGATGATCTGGCGGCGCAGCGTCAGGCCGTTGGTGAAGTTGCCGTTATGGGCAATGGCGATGCCGCCGACTTCCAGCTCGGCAAACAGCGGCTGGACGTTGCGCAGCGCCACTTCGCCGGTGGTGGAATAGCGGGTATGGCCGATCGAGATGGTGCCGGGCAACTTTGCGAGGATAGCCGGATCCGTATAGTGGTCGCCGACGAGGCCCATGCGCTTTTCGGTATGGAACTGCTTGCCGTCGAAGGTGACGATACCAGCTGCCTCCTGACCGCGATGCTGCAACGCGTGCAGGCCAAGCGCTGTCAGCGTCGCTGCGTCCGGATGTCCCAGAATGCCAAACACGCCGCATTCTTCGTGCAGCGTATCGCCATCGATTTCGTCTTGGATCTCTGCTGCTCGCAAATGGGTCATCGCTGCTGGCCTTTGTGTTAACGGCTGGAACGCGTTTGGCATATTGTATCAGGTCTTTAGTCCTTCAAGTCGAAAAGACCTGAAGGTTTCACATGTCATCATTGCAAAATGGACAGAGCCCGCCGGAGCGGGCTCTCATTCTATCATGCGGCCTTAGCCGTTGGTCGCCGCGCCATTGGTCGCAGGCGTTTCCTCGGCCGGAGGCTGGGTGGTCGTGCCGCCCGTGCCTTCGTTCTCGCCTTCGCCGGTCGTATCCTTGCCGCGCAGGCGGTCGAGTATCGTTGCGTCGGCATTTTCAGGCAGCAACGCAATCAGCTTGCCGCCGAGATTGTCGAGCAGCGGCTTTGATTTTGCCGTCGTCACCCAGACCGGCTGCTGCTGCGGCGCCACCAGCCAATTGAAGAACAGCATGGCGACGACGACGAGCAGGACGCCGCGCGCCGCGCCAAACAGGAAACCGAGTGTCCGGTCAAGCGCGCCGATGCGGCTGTCGATGATGAAATCGGCGATCCGCATGGTGATGAACGAGACGACGATCAGGGCGATGAGGAAGACGACGCCGGCCGAGCCGATCATCGCGACGGTGTCGCTGCTGGTGTAGTTCTTCGCATAGGGCAGGAGGTAGGGGTAGAGGAAATAGGCGGCGGCGGCGGCGCCGACCCAGCTTGCGACCGACAGAACTTCCCGGGAAAAGCCGCGGACCATGGCCAGGATGGCCGAGAAAAGCGCGACGCCGAGAACGATACCGTCGAGAATTGTAATGGGCATATTGTCCTACTCCGAAACCGCCTTAGAGCGACCCCACGCTGATTTTCCGCGAACCATATATCATGACGCGAGAGGCGTCTTTCGATGGTCCATGATTGAACACTGTTTTCACCGGAATTCGCCGTTTTTATTGGCGATTTCCTCAATCATCGTTGTCCGCCTGCTTCAGGGCTCCCTTCGAGCCGGCAATACGCGCCACCAGATCCGGCAGGCTTTCCATCTCCGTCCAGCTCATGCCGTTGCCCTTGGGCAGGTCGGCGGAGGCGGCGGGCAGGACGGCCTGTGCAAAGCCGAGTTTTTCGGCTTCTTTAAGGCGCTGCGCTGTATGGGCGACCGGCCGGATGGCGCCGGACAGACTGACTTCGCCGAAATAGACGCAATCGGAGGGAAGGGCAAGACCGGCAAGCGAGGAAACCAGCGCGGAAGCGACGGCAAGATCGGCTGCGGGCTCGGAAATGCGGTATCCACCGGCAATATTGAGATAAACGTCATGCTGGCCGAGCCGTACGCCGCAATGCGCTTCGAGCACGGCGAGGATCATCGACAGCCGTGCCGAGTCCCAGCCAACGACGGCGCGGCGCGGCGTGCCGAGCGATGTCGGCGCCACCAGCGCCTGCACCTCGACCAGAACCGGCCGCGTTCCTTCCATGCCGGCAAAGACCGCGGCGCCCGGCGATTTCGAGTTGCGTTCGCCGAGAAACAGTTCCGACGGATTGGTGACTTCGCGCAGACCCTTGTCCGACATCTCGAACACGCCGATCTCGTCCGTCGGGCCGAAGCGGTTCTTCACCGTGCGCAGGATGCGGTAGTGATGGCCGCGATCCCCCTCGAAATAGAGCACGGCATCGACCATGTGCTCGACGACGCGGGGACCGGCGATCTGGCCGTCCTTGGTGACATGGCCGACGAGTACGATCGCCGCGCCCGTCTGCTTGGCAAAGCGTATCATCGCCTGAACGCCGGTGCGCACCTGCGTCACCGTGCCGGGCGCCGAATCGGCGGTGTCGCTCCACAGCGTCTGGATCGAATCGATGATGGCCAGATCCGGCCGCTTGCCTTCGCCGAGCGTTGCGAGAATATCCTCGACATTGGTTTCGGCGGCCAGAAGCACATCGGTATCCGCGGCACCCAGCCGCTGTGCCCGCAGCCGCACCTGAGCGACAGCCTCTTCGCCCGAGACATAGATGATCCGGTGCCCCTGCCGCGACAGGGCCGCCGCAGCCTGCATCAGCACCGTCGACTTGCCGATGCCCGGATCGCCGCCGATGAGAACGGCCGAGCCGCGCACGAACCCGCCGCCAGTCGCCCGGTCAAGCTCGGAAATACCCGTCATGATGCGCGGCGCGTCCTCAATCTCGCCCGACAGGGTCGTCAGCGCCACCGGCCGGCCCTTTTTCGGCGTCCGGCCCGGCCCGCCGCCGATCCCGCCCATCGGGTCTTCCTCGACGATCGTGTTCCACTGATTGCAGCCTTCGCATTTTCCGACCCATCGGGCGTGAACGGTGCCGCAGTTCTGGCAGATGAATTGTGTCCGGGCTTTCGCCATCAAATTTCGCTTTCGGGGAAGTCTTCAGGAGTGATGTCCTGGCGGCCGTGGAGGATGCGTAGGACCGTCATAGTGGAATTATCCGCAAGGAAGTAGATGCATCGGTCTCGATAAGGGAAGGCTCGAAGGCCGGGGATGAAGTCGCGCGGAACGCCTGTCTGGCCGCTTTTCGCAATTCAATCCATCTTGACGCTGATCCGGTCGATTAAGCGCTTTGCGCTCACAGGATCGATGAGCGCGATGTATTCATAGACGTCGCGAAGGTCGCGAAGCGCGCGCGGGGTCAATTTCAGTTTGCGCTGCCGCATCCCGTTTGTCCTCAGACATATTCATAATATAGCGTGTCAAATCGTCAGCGCTTTCGAATTCAATGACGCGCCCGGCTTCGATGTCGTCGATGCCTTCCTGGATGAGCCGCCGCAATTCGGCGATTTTCCCTTCCTTGCTTTTCAGAAGCCGCAGCCCGGTATGAACCGCCTCGTCAGCATCCCTGTAGACGCCCGCGCGGACCTCTTCTTCAATAAAAGCCCGATCTTCTTCACTCAATTGGATCTCAGACACAATGATCTCCTTTTGTTCCACTTTAGGGCATCATTTTCAGGATTCCAAGTCCGCAACCTCGAAAAACTATTCGGCCTCGATGTAAGCCCGCTCATACCGGCCCCCAAGGCTGGTCAGCATCTCGTAGCCGATCGTGCCGCCGGCCCTTGCCACATCGTCGATTGCGACATTGTTGCCGAACAGTTCGATGTAATCGCCCGGCCGCACGGCGTTTTCCGGCAGGTCGGTGACGTCGAACAGGCTCAGATCCATGGTGACGCGACCAAGGTGCGGAACCTTATGGCCATGCAGGAAGCCGAAGGCGCCCGACGGCGTGGCCTGCCGCAGGGTGACGCCGCCGCCGGAGACCGAGCGGTGGTAGCCGTCGGCATAGCCGATGGCGACGATCGCCACGCGGCTGTCGCGGGCAAATTGCGCAGACCCGCCATAGCTTGCCGTCTCGCCGGTCCGGACGCGGCGGATCTGCAGGATGCGGGCTTGCGCCGTCACCACCGGCTTCATCGGGTTGGCCATGCCATTGACAGCCTCTCCGCCATAGGTGGCGATGCCCGGCCGGGTCAGGTCGAAATGGAAGTCCGGCCCGAGGTGGACGCCGGCTGAATTGGCAAGACTTAATTCGATGCCTTCGAAAGCAGCCGTAACCGTCCGGAATGATTCGAGCTGCCGCCGGTTGAGCGGATGGCCCGGATCGTCGGCGCAGGCGAGGTGGCTCATCACCAGGATGGGCGAAAAGCTGGCCGGGCGAGCCGGGTCGCCAGCCAGCGCCAGGGCTTCATCCGCGGTCAGTCCCAGCCGGTTCATGCCGGTATCGACATGCAGTACGCAAGGGTGGTCGCCGCGCTCGGACAGCGCCGACATGAAGAAGGCAAGCTGTTCCTCGGAGTTGATGATCGGCACTAGGCCATAGTCGAAGAAAAGTTGCTCGTTGCCGGGCCACATGCCGGCGAGGATATGGATCCGGCCGTCCGGGACCAGCGGACGAAGGGCAACGCCTTCCTCGACATCGGCGACGAAGAAATCCCGCGCGCCGGCGGCGTAGAGTGTCTCGGCCGCGGGTTTGACGCCGATGCCATAGGCATTGGCCTTTAGAACCGCCGCTGCCCGCGCCTTGCCGGACAGCTTGTCCATCCTGCGCCAGTTGTCGGCAAGCGCGCCGAGATCGATGGTCAGGCGGTTGGATGCGGCCTCGAAGGCGGGAAGGGCGACGGGAGGGGTGTTCGATGGAGCCATGATCAAAGAGATACAGCCAAGCGGCGGAGGCTGCAATTGCCGATCCCGCTCGGGGCCGCTCTCCAGCGGCTTTCGACAGGATTTTCAACGGCGGCGGCGGATAGACCGCCCGCCGCCGCTCCGTCGATTACATCAGCGAGGAGGTGATCAGCGGTTCGACTTCCATGAAGCCTTCGTAGATCATCTTCAGCGCGACGAAGAGGATGATGGCAAGGCCGAGATAGGAGACCCAGGGGAACCTGTGCAGCAGCTTGGCGATGAACGAAGCGGCAATGCCCATCAGTGCCACCGATACGGCGAGGCCAAGGATGAGGATGTTCGGATGTTCGCGCGCGGCACCGGCAACCGCCAGCACGTTGTCGAGCGACATCGAGACATCTGCGATCACGATCTGCAGAGCCGCCTGTTTCAGCGTCTTGCGCGGTGCATTGTTGCCGACCGTGCCGCTCTTGTCGATATCTTCGCCGGTCAGCGTTTCCAGGCCTTCGGCCTCTTCTTTCGCCGAAGTTCTGAGTTCGCGCCACATCTTCCAGCAGACCCAAAGCAGCAGCACGCCGCCGACGAGCAGCAGGCCGAGTATTTGCAGCAACTGGGTGGCGAGGAGGGCAAAGATGATACGCAGAACGGTCGCCGCAGCGATGCCGATCAGGATCGCCTTGCCGCGCTGTTCCTTGGGAAGGCCGGCCGCCGCAAGACCGATGACGATGGCATTGTCGCCTGCGAGCACGAGATCGATCGCAAGCACCTGCAACAGCGCGATAAAGGCTTCCATGAACAGATTTCCCCCAAATTAAGGTACTCATCGCAGCCGTTGATGCTGCGGATGGGTTGCAAATTTTCTTTTCGATTATCCGGAAGCCCGGCAATTTGCAATGTGCCGGCGATCGTTGTGCGCTGACGCGGCGGTCTTTTGCCGGTCAGCGTTCCTCGTATTGGGTGAACGACGGATCGGCCAGATCGGTGAAACGGGTGAATTCCGACTGGAAAGCGAGCTTGACCGTGCCGGTCGGCCCGTGACGCTGCTTGGCGATGATCACGTCTGCCGTGCCCTTGACCGCTTCGAACTTCTGCTTCCACTCTTCGTATTTCGGGTCGAACTCGTCGCGCGGTTCCATGTTTTTGACATAGTATTCCTCGCGGAACACGAACAGCACGACGTCGGCGTCCTGCTCGATCGAGCCGGATTCACGCAGGTCGGAGAGTTGCGGGCGCTTGTCCTCCCGGCTTTCCACCTGACGCGACAGCTGCGACAGCGCGATGATGGGCACGTTCAGTTCCTTGCCGAGCGCCTTCAGGCCCGTGGTGATCTGGGTGATTTCCTGCACGCGGTTGTCGCTCGATTTCCCCGAGCCGGTCATCAGCTGGATATAGTCCACCACGAGGCAGTCGAGGCCGCGCTGGCGCTTCAGGCGGCGGGCACGCGCCGAAAGCTGGGCGATCGAGATACCACCGGTCTGGTCGATATAGAGCGGCGTCTTCTGCATTGTCTGCGAGAAGCCCACCAGCTTCTCGAATTCGGCCTCGGAAATATCACCGCGCCGGATCTTCGAAGAGGAAACATCGGTTTGCTCGGAGATGATACGTGTGGCCAGCTGTTCGGAGGACATTTCCAGCGAATAGAAGCCGACGACGCCGCCGTTCCTGGCCTTGAACGATCCGTCGGCCTGGACTTCCGGTTCATAGGCGTGGGCGACGTTCCAGGCGATATTGGTGGCGAGCGAGGTCTTGCCCATGCCCGGACGTCCGGCCAGCACGATCAAGTCGGAGCGCTGCAACCCGCCCATGCGGGCGTCGAGCGACTGGATGCCGCTGGAAATGCCGGACAGATGGCCGTCTCTCTCGAAGGCCTGTCCGGCCATGTCGATCGCCAGCGCCACGGCGTCGTTGAAGGCCTGAAAGCCGCCGTCGTAGCGGCCGGTTTCGGCCAGCTCGAACAGGCGGCGCTCCGCGTCCTCGATCTGGCTCTGCGGCGGCATGTCGAGCGGTGCGTCATAGGCGATGTTGACCATGTCCTCGCCGATGGTGATCAGCGAGCGGCGCAGCGCCAGATCGTAGATCGCCCGGCCGTAATCTTCCGCGTTGATGATCGACACGGCTTCCGACGCAAGGCGTGCCAGATACTGCGCCACCGTCATGTCCCCGACCTTTTCGTCGGCCTTCAGGAAGGTCTTGATCGTCACCGGATTGGCTGTCTTGCCCATGCGGATGATGTCGCCGGCGACCTCGAAGATCTTGCGGTGCAGGGGCTCGTTGAGATGCACGGGCTTCAGGAAGTCGGAGACGCGGTAGAAGGCATCGTTGTTGACGAGAATGGCCCCCAGCAGCGCCTGTTCGGCCTCAAGGTTGTTCGGCGCCTCGCGATACTGTGCTTCGGCCGGTTCCTTGGCGATGGGTGCAAGTCTGCGCGCGATCTCGTTCATGGCGTCCCGTCTCTGTCTCACGTCGTTCTATGATGCGGTATCGATGTGCGGGCCTGGCCGCCAAGGGTCAAGAGCATCGCTGCAACAGTCGCCGCCGCATTTCATTCAGCGGCAAGCATTCACCGTTGTTCACAGGGCTCGGCCGCAGAACTCAAAAATACTGTCGATAACGGCATTTGCTCTTGACCGGATTTCCCCCGAATCGGCGCCCGGCCAAGGTCCTCAGCCATTCTAGCGCGGCTTGGTGCGCTTCACAGAGATTTTTGCCATGCTGCGGCCCGCGACTTGAAAAACGGACCTCCTTCAACTAAGTAGGAATGAAATAGGTAGTGTACTACTAATATGTAAAAGGTATGAAATGCTCAATTCTGCCGTCAATCGTGAACTCTTCGACTCGCTGGCCTCGGTGAACCGCAAGCTGCGGGCGCTGTTTGATGCGCGGGTGAAGGAGCGGGGCCTGACGCTGTCGCGCGCGCGCGCCCTGTTCGCGCTCTCCAGGCGCGACGGTCTCAACCAGCGCGAACTGGCTGACGAACTCGGCATCGAGACTCCGACGATCGTCCGTTTGCTGGATGGCATGGAGAAGCAGGGCTTCATCGAACGGCGCATCGAAGCCAGCGACAGGCGGGCCAAGCAGATCTACATGACCGCCCGCGGCCGCGACATCGCCGACGAGATCGACAAGCTTGCCTGCGAGATTCGTGAGCAGGTCCTGGGCGGCGTCGATCCAAAGGACAAGGCGACGGCCTTGCAGGTTGTCAGCCTGATGGCCGGCAATATCCTTGCCATCGGCAGGGATTGAGCGGGCCATGAACACAGCGGCGCAAAGCATCGCGAATGACAATCGCATCGAGGACGAAGCGCCGGTCGCCGCTTCTGTGCCGCAACCGATTCAGCCGCCGCCGGCGCCGATGAGCCCTGCAAGGGCCGCCGTCTACATGGCGTCCTCGCTCCTGCTGTTCCTCACTCAAGGGTTGGGCATGAACCTGCTCAACGCCAATATCTACCAGCTGCAGGGATCGCTGTCGGCAACGACGACGGAAATCGCCTGGCTGCAGGCCGCCTATATGGCGCCCTATGCGTCGATGTCGATCGCCCTGTTCAAGATCCGCGCGCAATACGGCCTGCGGCGCTTCGCCGAGCTCAGCATCGTCTGCTTCGTCTTTGCGTCGATCCTCAATCTTTTCGTCTCTGATCTGCATTCGGCAACCGTCGTCCGCTTCATCAGCGGCATGGCGGCAGCCCCCTTGTCGACGCTCGGCTTTCTCTACATGCTCGAGGCTTTTCCGCCCGCCCGCAAGCTGTCGGTGGGGTTAAGCCTTGCCCTGATGAACACGACGCTTTCGGCGCCGATCGTCCGTCTCATCTCGCCGCCCCTGATGGACCTCGGCGGCTGGCACGCGCTCTACACCTTCGAGATGGGCCTTGCGCTCATCGTCCTGCCGGTTGTCTATCTCCTGCCGCTGACCCCGCCGCCGCGCGCCAAGGTGATCCAGAAGATGGATATCCTGAGCTATCTGCTGCTTGCCGTCGGTTTCGGCTGCCTGGCGGTCTTTCTGACGCTGGGCCGGCTTTACTGGTGGTTCGAGGTGCCGTGGCTCGGCGTTCTCTTGGCCGGGGCGATCGCGTGCCTGACGCTGATGGTCGTTCTCGAACTTCCCCGCAAAATGCCGCTGATCGACCTGCGCTGGGTCTTCTCCAAAGAAAATATGCACATGGCCGGCATTCTCCTGCTGTTTCGCGTGGTGAGTTCGGAGCAGACGACGACGGCCGCGAATTTCTACATGCAGCTTGGCCTGCTCAACGACCAGACCCAGGCGA
>Ga0307515_10026096_pt1 | contig 10071 bp, 1 predicted proteins | sample 17_EM_MG_FD_194513 | JGI IMG/M metagenome (GOLD analysis project Ga0307515, IMG submission 194513) | Populus trichocarpa ectomycorrhiza microbial communities from riparian zone in the Pacific Northwest, United States - 17_EM | ecosystem: Host-associated > Plants > Roots > Unclassified | place...
ATAGACCTTATAGAATTAGTAAAGAAAGTATAAGAGAGAATAAAAAAGTACTATAATACTAAGAGATCTAAGGGACTAGATCTTAAGGAGGGAGATAAAGTATAGCTACTATACAAAAATTTTAAGAATTAACGACCAAGTAAGAAGTTAGACTACGTTAGACTAGGACCTTTTAAAATTATATAGAGGATTTCACTAGTCACGTTTAAGCTAAACTTACTAGCTAAAATAAAGATCTACCCTATATAGCATATTATAATACTAAAGCCAGTATACAGGAATATTAAGCCACTAGTTTACAAAGCAGACACATATAGAGGGTAAGAAGAGGACAAATAGCAAGTTTTAAAAATCGTTAGCTATAAGGACATTAACGATAAAATATAGTATAAGGTAAAGTAAATAGGCTACACTAAGACTACCTAAAAACTACTAGAGAATTTAAAAAATGCTATAGGAAAGGTATAGGAGTATTAGAAGAAATTAGGTCAGGCAGCATTAATAAAGAAGGATCGCTAAAAAACAAGTTACCTAAGGGGGACCTAAGAAGAGCAGTTGCTAAACTACTTAGATCTATTTCCTTCTCGGATAAAAGAGAATCCGTTCTTTTATTACCTAGTTCCTATAGACCTTATTCTATAAGTTTCTATTTCTTAAAACGGACCTTCTTATAAACCTTCTTAAAACAGATTAACTGAGTAGACGCCGTAAGATAAGACTTAAGGGCCCGTTACTAAGTATTAGTAGCCTCCTATTTAGCGTCATAAGAACGGCGCAACTCCGCTAAAGCAATAGATAGTTTATTATCTAGCCGCGTAGTAGCAGATTAAATATAAAACCCTAAGACAAATTAATTAGGGAACTAGACGACTATTTAGAGTAATAGGTTGTGTATACTTAGCATTAGAGATAGAGCAAACATTATAAGACAAACGAATATTTACTTTAGTGCACTCTAAATAAAAGGACGGTTATTACAAAAATGGGTTCACCAACGCAATATAAACTAACCCCTCTTTTAAACAATAAGAATATAGAGACGGCATAATCTTACTAAGAGATAGTATTATAGTAACAGTGCGAGTACGCCAGACAGTTAAAGATAAAGAAATTGCTTTAAGCATAATAAGCAATAATATTAACCAAATTAATTAGATGGATATTACACCTCTAGTAAACAACTTAGAGATACTAGGAATCTTTAAGAACGAAGATAAAAAGGAGGGAGATAGTATTATAGACGCTTTAAGTATAATATTATAACTACTTAAAGAAGAGTTAGAAGAAGCTAGTTAGTTAATTTAGGTATAGTCTAAGATGGAGCCAATAGAACTATATAACAAGAAATAGTAACTAAGGTTATATAATATAATCTATATAATCTATAGGATCTATATAATCTATAATAGAGTAAATAGAGCGCACGTATATTACGTATAAGAAGGATTTTATAGGAGTACGGTCGTGTATTTAAAGGACTATAGTCCCTACCTAGATAGTTCTTTCCTTATAGTAATTCTCAGAATACAATTAGAGTTAATTTATTAGGCAACCACTCCACTAGTTATTATTACGTTGTTAACTTTAACTTGCATTACCTACACACCTAGCCTAATAACGAGCCTATTATAGTACCTGCTACAAGGTTCCGTTACGTAAAGAAATGATTTATTTGCCCTAGTTAATTACTATTTACCTTACTTATACTATTTATTAAGAAACCTAGAGGAGGCTTAAGGTTCTATATTAATTATTAAGCCTTAAATATAATTATAATTTAAAACCAATATCTAATTTCTCTACTTTAAGAAATGCTTAACTACTTAGTAAAAGTATAATACTTTACGAAGCTTAATATAGTCGCTACCTTTAATTAAATCCGTGTTTATAAAGGAGATAAGAAGTATACGGCTTTCCGTACATAATAGAGACTTTTTAAATACCTAGTAATGCCGTTTAGTGTAAAAAACGGTCATAGTATATTTTAGTAATACGTTAATAATACGCTTCGCGAATTCCTTAATATATTTATTACCGCGTATATTAATAATATCTTTATTTATTTATTTTTACTTTTTAAGCATTAGAAACACGTCTAAATAGTTCTTAAACGCCTATAAGACGCGGGCTTATAATACAATATTAAGAAATGCAAGTTCTACGCGTCTAAAGTTACGTACTTAGGCCTAATTATATCCTATAACGGAATTAAAATAGATACTAAAAAAATCGCTATAATTATAAACTAGGAAAGTCCTAGTAGTATATAAGATATTTAAGGATTTCTAGGATTTACAAATTTCTATTATTAATTTATTAATTACTTTTTAAAAATTATTTAGCTATTAGTAAACTTAATGAGGAAAAATATAAGATTTAAATAGACTACTAAATATAAATAAGCTTTTAATAATCTAAAATATCGTTTTATAACTACTTTAATTCTTATTTACTTAAACCTAGACCTTAAATATATTATTAAAACAGACTCATCTAATTATATATACTAGGAGGAGTATTATCGCAATATAATAAGAACGGCGAGCTACGCCTAGTAGCCTTTTTTTTTTTAAAAAAAAACTTACCCCTACTAAATTAAACTATAAGATTTATAATAAGGAACTACTTATAGTTTTTAGATATTTTAAATAATAGCGTTTAGAACTTAAAGGATCGTTATTTTTAATACGCGTATTAACGGACGATAAAAGCCTATAGTACTTTATAACTATAAAGCAATTAATATAATGCTAAATTTGTTAGGCCGAATACCTTTTATAATTTAATTTTAAGATTATATACTAACCTAGTAAACTTAATTAGAAGCCTAATTTATTAATATAATAATTATAAAACTTACTTACTAACGCCTCTAACAAATAGATTATAAATTAATTATAAATTCTACTACCCCCTAAACACTTTAAGAAACTACACCCTATATTTTTAGACGTGGAGCTTAATAAAAATGAATTAGAAATTAATAAAATAATAAAGCATAAATATAAGAATAACCCCTAGATAATAGATATAATAAAAGTAATTTAAATCGGGAAACGGCAATATAAGGATATTATACTCGCCGAATGCAAAATCTGTAATAATTAGTTATACTATTAATAGAAGATAGTAGTCCTAAATTCTAAACCCTTATAATTTAAGATACTTAAATTTATACACAATTCCCCTATAATAGGGCATCCTAGCTATATAAAGACCTATAAGATTATCTAATAAGTATATTACTGGCCTATAATGCATAACTATATATAAAAATATATTTAATTATACAGAATATATGTGCGTAGAAAGACCTCTTATATAAAGAAGTAAGGAGTACTTTAACCGTTGCTAATTCTAATATAAAGATAGCAAGATATCTTAATTAACTTTATAGTTAACCTACCTAATAATAATAGGTTTGTGAATGTTATAGTAATTATTAACTATTTTATAAAAATATAATATATAGTTCCTATAGACTTAATTAATACAATATTAGTAGCCGAATATTTTATTAAGTACGTCTTTAAGCTACACGGACTTCCTAATTTAATAATATCTAACTATAGAAGCTAGTTCGTTTTAGACTTCTAGTAAGCCCTATATAAATAATTAAGTATATAAATATAACTCTTAACTGCATTTTATCTAGAGATAGATAGTTAAACTAAAATTATAAACGTAATTAGAGAATAATATCTATAAATATACTACTCCTACCTATAAAACGACTGGAAAAAATAGCTGCCCTTAGCTAAGTTTACCGTAAATAATACAATAAACGTATTAATAGGCGTAATACCATTTTACGCGACCTACGAATAAGACCCTTATTTAGATTTAAACTATAACCAAAAATTAATATAATAGGACCCACGATTAAATAAATTTAGTTAATTAATATATATAACTTCGCTAATTAAATAAAGCAGTTAATAGAACTATTATAAAGTAAATTAATATACGCTTAAATAGTATAGGAATAGTATGCGAATAAAGGACAAGCTCCCGTATAGGACTTTAAGGAAGATAATATAGTTTACCTAAATATATAAAACCTAAAGACTTAGCGGCCCTTAAAGAAACTTAATTAGAAGTTTGCGAGCCTGTATTAAATTAAGAAAAAACCAAGCCCATATGCCTATAAGCTTAAACTACTAACTAAAATAAAAATACACCTAATGTTTTACGTAAGCTTACTATAACCTTTAAAAGGTAAACCTTTAACTCGCGAAGTGTCGCCGCTACCTCCTATAATTATTAATAATAGTAACGGTTCTTACTTTATTAACTTAATTAATAATATATAATAGAAAATATAATCTAAACAATTTAAACTTCTTATTAAGTAAAAAGGATATAAAATATAAACCTAGGAAATCTATAACCAGATAAAGGCCAACGCGCCTTCCTTAGTAAAAGAATTCTATAAAGACCATCCTTTACGACCTACTTTAGCTAGATAAACACGATATAAAGGTAAATAATTACCACCTAATATAAATACATAAAAAACGATAATAAGAACTTAATATATATTATAACGTTTATAATACGGTTATATAATATATAAGATATTAAAAAACTTTAACTAGCAGTTAAAGTTATCTAATTAGTTAGATTTGCCTTGCTAAGATCTACTATAAAGATATTAGTTTAACTTACCGCCTTAACTAAGCCAATAGCAATTTTCTATACCGGGTATGGAAAATCCTAATTAGCCTATTTAATGATTAGAACCAGTAAAACCCTATACCGTTACCTAACGCGAAAACACGATATGCGATAAGTTATAAGTCTTAATTAAAATTAAATTATTTAGACCTTTAACTAAAAAGGGGGGATACTATAACGGGACTAGCCTAGTTATAGTAAGAATAACTTAGTAAACCACTTAATAGATAAATTCCGACGCTTTAACCAAATTCTACTAGATTAATTAAATTTTACTAAAGTTTATTAAAGACCGCGTACGTATATACGTACGCATCAACTACTAAGCCCCTAACTATTTAATTATATAATTCTCTTGTTATTCCTTCTCTTCTTTATATAACGTCTTATTCTTAGCGAGAGCTATATACCCTTAGATTTAGATAGAATTTATATTATTCCTTTAAATCTTCCCTAAAGTCTCTTCGCGCCCTTACATTATTAAATATAAAAGGCGTATTCTTTTTAATTAGGCGTATAAGGGGCTTTGCTATAATTCTATAATTTCGAATAAATTAGTAGTAGAAGTTATAAAAGCTAAAGAAGGACTAGATCCCTTTTATTATATAAGGGGGCTTCTAGTTACAGATTGCCTCTATCTTTTTAGGGTTAACCTTAATCCCTTTTATAGTTATAATAAACCTGAAATATTTTATATATTTTACCCTAAACTTATATTTCTTAATATTAACTTATAAGCCCGCGTTTTATAGTCTCTTTAGGACCCTCTTAATATAAAGTTAATACTTAAGTTTACTATTTAAGTATATAAGAATATCGTCTAGGTATACTGTGCAGAATTTATTAAGGTAATTAAAGAGAATGTTATTTATATACCTTTAGTACGTAGCTAGTTTATTTATTAGTCTAAAGGGAAGAACTATGTATTTATAGGAAATATAATAGGTACGGAATATTATTAAATCTTTAGATATAGGGTCTACCCTAATTTAGTAGAAAGCTTAATAGATATTAAGTTTAGTAAAGATCTTTACCCAGCTTAAACGTATAAGGGTTTTATTAATTAAAGGAATAAAATACTAATCCTTTTAAGTAATAGCGTTTAGCTTTTAATAGTTGATATAAAAATAAAGGCCTTTACTAAGCTTTTTTATAAATAGGATAATAGAAGTAAAGGTGGCTTAATTTAGCTTAATAAACCCTTTATCTAGGTTATTAATTAAGTACTACTTTATTGCTTCTAGCTTATCAATTAATTATTAATAGAGGGAGCTATAGCCTAGCGAGTTATTAGCTTTTAATTAAATCTTATAATTATATATCTGGTAAGGGGGTAACTTATTTAAAGCCGATTTAAAAAAAAATACATCCTTATAGTTTATATAAATAGTAGGGAGGAGGTATTTAACCAGTTCCTTGTCGGTTCCCTTAGCTAGCTCTTCCTCCCTATTATTAATAATTTAATTAATTTTATATAAGCTCGTTATAAAGACTTTATTATTCTTCCAGTATATATTAAAGTAGAACAATATAGCGCTAATTATCGTAATATTTACCATAGGGGGGTTATATAATAATAGGGGTATATATAACTTTAAGGGCTTCTAGGGTACTAGCATTATTATTACTCTTTTTAGCTCCTATTATATCTTTTAAAGATTATTCCTTATATCCTATTAATACGTTCTTTTCTATACTTGTTAAATCTATATAATTTAAATATCGTCTATATTACTATTTATCCCGCTACTATATATAGTCCTCTTTAAATATAGCACTTTAAGGGAGTACTTTTATTAGTATAGAGTTCTTCCTAGCTTTATAGTGGGCGTCTTTTTAAATAAAGGCTAGTTTATAGGCCTAGACGTCCTACTAGTAGATAGGGTTAGCCTTACAGCTAGTGTCTTATAGTTAGTTCGGATTTCCCTAATAAAGAAGGGTACTTTTAGTCTATCCTTTGGCTAGATAAATTATTTTTATTATATATTTAGCTAAATATTAAAAGAGTATGTCTATTTTTGGCCTAGGATTATATTATAGGACCCTAGGTCTAGGACGCAAAAAGGGATACTATATTAGCGTTATCCGTTAAGAGTAATATATAACTTTAAAACGTGGGTAAGCAGCTAACTGGCTTGGTTGTTATAGCCTTTTACCTAGATAGGCGTTTTTAGTTAGGTAGCTTTTATATTTAGAAACTTAGCAACATTATTTATATAGGTAGTATTTATAAAGGCGAAGCTATTTGCTCTAGTATTAATAAGGGCGGTTATATTAACTTTATATCTATTTAAGATACTATATATAGAACTATAAAATGCTTTCCACCTATTAATTAACTAAGATTTATCTCTTTAAAATCAATAGAGTATCCTAGGGGGGAGTTTTTCCCTAGAGTTCTTTTTTTCCTAACTTATTAGATATTTCTTCTTCCTCTATCTCCTTAATATTACCTATATTATTTAGCTCCAGGCAAGATAAGGTAAAGTAATCCTTTTTATTGTAGTTATAGTATATAGCCAAGGTAGGGTTAATTAGGGTATTGTGATAAGTACTAGTTAATAGTATAGTACGTAGCTAGTTGGGCAAGGCTCGCTAGTATATAGATATAACCGCTTTTAGTGCAAGAGCTATTATAGCTTATCTTCCTACTCTAGCTCCTATAGGTATAGTTAATAAGTTTTAACTATTATAAGCCCTTTTTTATCAATTGGATTAAGTATTAATTTGCTTTAGTTCTAAGTTTAGCAACAGATATTAGGCCGTAAGTCTTTAGTAGGTTAGTAGGTCGTCTAAAGCTACCGCTATCTTCCCCTATAGTTAAACTATTAGCTTATTATATTGGTCTAAACAGTAGTTCTTAAGGGAAACTTAGCCTTCGCCTACTAGGTATAAGAATTAACTTTAAAACGTAGTAAAGGATTAATTTAACTTTATTATTAAGCTATTATAGTTATAACGCGCATCTCGTGCTTTATTTAGGTTTATATATATAGCAGCTAAATACTATAGTATCTTATTAATAGATAAAGAGCGGATAGAGGAGTTGTCCCTAAATTTAGCTTAAAGGTAACATTAGGTATCTCCTATAATTTAACTAAAAAGGTAAAGCATCTTGGGTTCTTTAGAGAGAAAATAGTTATAGTTAACGCGGAGTTTTCCTTATACTTAAATCCTCTAATCCTTAAAGATAGGGTTTATTCTATTAGATAGGGGGTTAGGGGTTAAAGAGCTTAACGGACTTTAATTACTTCGTTATTATATCCGCACTTCCTAGTATATTATATTTAGTGGAGTAAATAGGTTAACAAGGATTTTAAAAAGGGGAAGCTAAGCTATTTTATAGGGCCGTAAAGCTTTCTAGGATCTTTTATAGGATCTCTTATATATTTCTTACTTTAAGATAATTAGCTTTTTAGCTAGCTATAAGGGCGGAAATCTACTCGCATATATCTATAATATTATCATTGTCTTTAATTTCTAATCCTGATTAGATCTTAGGTTTCTCTTAAGTAAAGGCAGCTCTCTTAAATTAGCTTACTTTAGGTGCTATTATTAGCTTTTTAGGGTTTATTAGTATTATACTTTTCGGTTTTAATTCTGGGGGTATAGGTCTAGTCCTATTTAGCTTATAAAGTAGGATATTACTAAGGCCTTTCTAGGTAATATAGAGTAACTTTAGTGTCTAAGTATAACGTGTTAACGCGTCGTTGTAGATAGGGGTCTCCTTTTAGGGTGGGATATTATTAAGACCTTCTCAGGCAAAATAGGGTAAGCTTAGTATAATATAATGGCTTATATAAGTGCCTTTAAACCAAAGCTTATAGAATGCTATCTTATAAAGAAGGAAATGGAGTCGCTAGGACTAATGTAAACAAATATATAGGGTAAGCCGCTGAGGCACTAGCTTTAGGCGAGCCAATTATAGGTTGGTATAATATGACAGGCAACGTATAAGAGCGCCGTTATACTAGCTACGTAACTTAACTACCCCTTATTTTATAGCTTAATTAATTTTAACGCCTTTTATACTATCTTAACTAACCTATTTATATCTCTTTTTAATAGTTGTATTACTACTAATATAAGGTCTATAATACTATCCCCCTCCTCTTTATTTTTGTCCTTAAAGATATATTCTATCTCTACGTCGTCTATTAGAGGTATGGCATTCCCATCTTTAATTTAATAACTATTATTACTTTTATTACCTCCTATTAGATCCTTATTTTCTAATTATTATAACTAGCTTATTTTAATTATTCTTTTACTTAGTAAAATTATACTATTATATTCTTATTATATAGAGAAGAAGTTAGTATATATTGCGATTGCGGCTTTATTTAGTTACTAACCTTTCTCTTATACTAAGTGCATGTAAGCGAGTATATAATTGTCCTATAATATTTAATTTATTATAGGGTCTTATATTTAATCTAAGGCGTCCTACCTTAAGGGTAAACTAGCCTTAGCCCTTACTAAGGTATAAAGCTTTAAGATAATAAGGAGTGTATTCATGCTAAAGAGCGACAAGTGTTTAACGCTTAACTTAATACTTATGCTTAGTTACTCTATCTTAAAAGGGTTATAAAATGGTCTATTTAAAGAAGTAAAAGCTTACTAAGTAGGGTCTTTATAAACTAGAGTAAGAGGAGGCTAAAAAGGGTTCTAGTTTAATAAAGAGGGAAATAACTATAAATACCTTAGTAGTTTATCCTTTTAGGTCCCCCTTAGGTAACTTTTTTTTTAGTAATTTTTATTAACGCTTTCTAACCTAATCTATTCTAATAATCCGTTACCCTTTTTATAGCATTCTTTAGATTTTATAGTGGTTTTTAGGTAGTCTTATTATAATCTATTTACTTTACTTTATACTATATTTTATTATTAATGTCCTTATAACTAATAATCTTTAAAACTTACTATTTGTCTTCTTCTTATCCTTTATATATATCTACTTTATAAACTTATAGCTTAATATCTTTATATACTATATAGAGTAGAGCTTTATTTTCTTTAGTAAGTTTAACTTATATATAACTTTTAAGATCTTAGCTCTATTCTTAAATAGTCCTAGTTTAATATAGTCTAATTTTTTACTTAGTTATTAACTCTTGAAAATTTTATATAGTAGCTATACTCTATCTCCCTCCTTTAAATCTAGTCCCTTAGATCTCTTAGTATTATAGTACTCTTTTTATTCTTACTTATACTATCTTTACTACTTTTATAAGGTCTATATAAAGATTTATTAGTATTTCTATTTTTTACTTAGCTATACTATGTAACGGAACCTTGTAGCAAGAACTACAATAGGCTCGTTAATGGGCTAGGTGTATAGGTGGTGCAAATTAAAGTCAACAACGTAATAATAACTGGTGGAGTGGTTGCCTA
>Ga0307515_10026097_pt1 | contig 10071 bp, 10 predicted proteins | sample 17_EM_MG_FD_194513 | JGI IMG/M metagenome (GOLD analysis project Ga0307515, IMG submission 194513) | Populus trichocarpa ectomycorrhiza microbial communities from riparian zone in the Pacific Northwest, United States - 17_EM | ecosystem: Host-associated > Plants > Roots > Unclassified | place...
GGTTCCGCCCACCACGGCACCGACGACAACCCCGCCGACAACGACGAACCCACCCGGCGGGGCCGGTTGCACAGCGTCTGTGTCACTGAACTCCTGGACCGGCGGCTTCGTGGCCACGGTGAAGGTGACCGCCGGCTCGTCGGCGACCAACGCCTGGACGGTGACGATGACCCTGCCGGCCGGTGCGGCGGTGACCAGCACCTGGAACGCGCTGAACAGCGGCACGACCGGCACGATCGGGTTCAGTAATGCGGCCTACAACGGCAAGATCGCCGCGGGGGCCTCGACGGAGTTTGGCTTCCAGGGAACCGGCAGCGCAACGGGTGTGAGCGCAACCTGCGTGGCCAGCTGACCTCCCGGGCCCGCGGAGAAACAACCTGGCCAGTCCGGGCCTAGCGCCCGCAACGGAATCCATCGGCGCATCGACCAGGTAGTTGATCGGCTGGCCCGAGCGCGACGTCGCTGGTTGGGCGTCGCGCGCCGGGCCCGCGGAACGTGCGGGTGTCTGGTGGGCGGGTTGCTGGTTGGGCGTCGCGCGCTGGGCCCCGGTGCTTGGGAATGCGAGCGACCGGGTGAGCGCTAGTCGATCTCTAGGTTGAAGCGGCCGCCTGTTGCGGTCACGTGGCTCTCGGTGGGGACGACGCTCGCGGTGTCTTTGCCGGCGGTTTGGGGCTGGCTGCCGGCAGTTAGGGCGCCGGCGAGCGTCACCGCGGTCAGCACCAGCGCAGCAGTGATTGTGCGGATCACTGTCGTCCTCCGCTCCTGGTGGTTTGTTAAGCGGGAACGTACCAGCATGTATCAATGTCACCCGCGCGGCTATCCGATGGTTTCCTTAGGGGGCGAAGTTCAGAATTTGCCTGGATTCCTGGCCGGGCGTGATTGGCGAGCATCGAGAGATGCTTTCCTACCGATCCTTGTGGGCCGGCCTGGCCGCCGTCAGCTGCCTCGTGGCTACGACTGCGGGGGCCACAGCCGCTGGGGCACGCCCGGGCGTCATCGAGTGGCGCACGTGTGGACTCCAGCAGGACGCCCAGTGCGCGACCCTCACGCTGCCGGTCGACTGGTCCGATCCGGGCGGCGCGACGTTCGGCCTGGCGATCGCCCGCCGCCCGGCGACGGATCCGGGTGCCCGGGTGGGCACGTTGATCTTCGGGCCGGGTGGCCCCGGCGACTCGGGTATGGACCGGGTGGCCAACCATCCGGGCCGCTTCAGCGACGAGTTGCGCCGCTGCTTCGACATCCGCGTACGCCGCTGTGCTGCGCCGGGCCGCGAGCGTGGCTCCGGACTTACGCTATCCGGCTCAGGTTTTGCCCTGACCATGTGCCTGGGATGGCCCAAGCCGGTGGCCAACCCGCAGCATGTCCTGCGGGTGCATACGTCGATTCCGATGCTGCTGCTCAACTCCCGGCACGAACCGGCGACCGGTTACAACTGGGCCGTTGGGGTCGCCCGGCAGCTGGGCCGGCGTGGCGTTCTCGTGACCTACGAGGGCGCGGGCCACGGCTCGTATGGTCTCAGCGACTGCATGCAGCAGATTGCCGACCAGTACCTGATCGGGTTGACTGTGCCCGGCCCTGGCACGACCTGCGGCGCGGCAAGTTAGGGTTCGGGCGTGGCAAGCAGCGGGAACAAGACGACTGCGGGTGACGGCGATGTGGACGCGTTCATCGACGCTGTCGCCGACGACCAGCGTCGCGGCGACGCCCGGCTGATCGTCACGCTGATGCGCGAGACCACCGGTCAGCCGGCGGTGATGTGGGGCCGCGTGATCGTCGGCTTCGGCTCCCGGCACTACCGGTATCCCTCGGGTCGGAGGGCGACATGCCGGTGGTCAGCTTCTCCCCGCGCAAGGCGCAGACGGTGCTCTATCTGATCGGTCTGCTGGACGAGTACGCGGATCTGCTCGCCCGGGTCGGCCCTTACCCGACCGGCAAGGGCTGCCTGTACTTGAAGCGGGTCGACCAGAATGACCCGGCGGTCATCCGGGAGATGGCGGCCCGCTCCGTCCGCCTGGCTGCGGCCAGCTGAAAGGTGTTTGCGGCCGGGCGCCGGGCGCCGTGGCCCGGTCGGTGTGGGCTCGCATTGGCTCGCGCCGAGGGCCGGATCGTGATTCCCGGCGTGCCGTGGGCGGCGCCGCGCGGCCGGTGTCGCCTGGAGGGCGGCTGGTGTTGCCGGCGGGGCGGCTGGTGTTGCCGGTGTCGCCGGCGGGGCGGGGGCGTCCGGCATGGACGTCGCGGGCCAGCGGGGTTCCGCCGCGCCCCCGCGTGGGTGACCACCCCACGTGCCGGACGCGGGAGGTGTAACGGACGCGGTCGAGGCTGAGTCCGTACCGTCGCAGTAGGGGTTTTAGTTTTGGGTGGAACGTCCGGGTGGCCGTGCTGATCAGCAACGCCCCGGCGACGGCGCCCACGCCTGGCATGCCGATCAGCAGCGCCACCACGCAGGCCGCGAGGCTGCCCCAGACGATGATGCGCAGGCTCACGTCGACGACGGCGATTCCGGTGGTGCTGTGGATCGTCCACAGCGGCAGCCACCAGGCGGCGAGCGACAGGGCCACCGCGCCCAGCACCGCGGCTGTGGTGAGCAGGGCCTGCGGCCAACCGAAATGCCGACCGACGGCGTACGCGCCGGAGAGCACGCAGCCCAGCCACACTTTCGCCAGGAGCCAGCGCCCCGCGCGGGCCAGCATGTCGTCGACGGCTGCGTTCGGGGCAGCGGCGGCGCCAGGACCGGCCGGCGTGGCGGCGGGCTTGAATTGCGGGTTCATCTGCGGGATCTCTCCTCACCGGGCAACGGGTCCTGCCGATGTCGAGGCACGCCGTCGGCCACAGATACATCGTCGCGCCAACCGGACGGTCTACCCATCGCAACGGCGAGTTATGCCATGTTTGCGTCGGGTGAGCAGATCGCTGGCGGTGACGTCGGCTGCTCAGACAACGCCAGGCTGGCGCCCGGCAGGATGTTTCGCAGGCGGAAGCAGTGTGGATTTGGGTTGGGGGAGGCCGCTAGCCTTTACCCTCCGCGCTGTTGTGGCCGCTTATCGTGATCAAGGAGTGTGGAATGTCGCGTCGTCAGGTCGGGTGGGCGGCTGGTTTCGCGGTGGTGCTGAGCGCGGTGTCCGGCGCGGTAATCAATGAGTTGCATCAGGGTTGGCCGTGGTGGGTGGCTGCGGTGGCGGTGACCGGGGTCGGAGCGGCCCTGGTCGGCCGCCTGGCGTCGGGACCGGCGGACGGTGGGCAACGAGTGGGCCAGGGCGCCGGCTACGGGTGACGAGGTCGTGCGGCGGGCCGCGGCGCACGCGATCGCCGCGCACTGGCCCGATGATCCGGACGCTAGGTAGGGACCTGGCGACCGGAGGTCAGTTCTGACGAAGACGCGCCGGGTGGGTCGTTGTTGCCGAGAGGTGCGGTCAGAGCAGCTTGCGCAGCCAGCTCAGGTTCGCCGGGATCTGGAAGCTTGCGCCGCCTTCGTGGCCGTTGAACGGCCAGACCCGCAACTGTTTCGGCCCGGCGTAGTGGTTGTAGGCCGCGTACACCGTCGACGGCGGGCAGATCGTGTCCATCAGGCCGACCGAGTACAGCGCCGGTGCGGTGCCGCGGGCCGCGAAGTGCAGGCCGTCGAAGTAGCGCAGCGTCTCGAAGACCTGGTCGACCCGGTCGCGGTTGGTCTGGCAGAGATCCGAGAGTTCGCGGTACGGGTACGCGTCGGTGATCTCGGTGGCCCGCCGGAAATGGGTCAGGAAGGGTACGTCGATGATGGCGCCGCGGACGTCGGTGCGCAGGCCGGCGACGGCTTGCGCGATGCCGCCGCCCTGGCTGCCGCCGGCCACGATGATCCGCTCCGGGTCGACCTCGGGCCGGCTGGCGGCGGCATCGACCGCGCGGACCGCGTCGGTGAACAGCCGGCGGTAGTAGTACTGCTCGCGGTCCAGTACGCCGCGGGTGATCAGCCCGCCGTGTTGCGGCCCGACGCCGGAAAGGTCGGGGGTGTCGCCGTCGCCTTGGCCCCGGGAGTCCACGACGAGCACGGCATAGCCGGCGGCCGGCCAGAGCAGCCACTCGTGTGGGCGGCCGCGGCCGCCGCCGTACCCGATGTAGTGCACCACGCAGGGTAGCGGGCCGGTGGCCTCGGGCGGGGTGAGGAACCAGCCGGCGACCCGTTGGCCGGCATATCCGGCATAGCGGACGTCGTAGATGCGCACCCCGGGCAGGAGCGCGTCGTATGCGGTGAACTCGGCCGCCAGGTCGTGCTCGGCCGCCGCGCTGAGCGTGCCGCGCCAGAAGTCGTCGAAGTCGGCCGGCTCATCCCGCTCGGGCCGGTATCGCTGCAACTCGGCGACGGACATGTCGAACTGGGCCATCAGGGTTTCCTCCATGATCCGGACGACGGCAACGGGTCGGTTGGTCCCATCATCATCGCGTGTTGATCCGCTGTCCGTGCGCCTGCGGGGTCGGCGGGTCGGTTGTCATCTGCCGCCGCGCCGCCCATAGTTGGTCAACTCGGCGCGGGACGGCGGTCCACCATGGAACTTGTCCGAAGAACTTGGGTCGGCGCGGGGGCGCTCGCCCTCGGTCTGGCGGTGGTCCTGTCGGCGGGTGCGCCGCCGGCGTTGGCCGGCCCGGCGGGCGCGGGCACAACCGGATCCGCGGCGAGACGGTCTATCTGGGGCACGCGCTGGCGGCCTGGCAGTGGCTCAAGAACAGCCGCATGATCAACGGGACAACCTGATCAACGACGGGTTGACCACCCAGGGCGGCGGCTGCACCAACAACGGCGGCACCACCTGGACGTACAACCAAGGGGTTGGGCTTGGTGGTTTGGTCGAGCTGTATCGGGCGACCGGCGATCGGGGGCTGCTCGTGGACGCCCGGAAGATCGCCGACGCGGTCCTCCGCAGCCCGCTGCTGTCGCCGAGCCCGTCGATCTGCTCGACGAACGTGAACGCGTGGGCAGTGTGGACGAGATTAGGGGAAGCTCAGCTGCAGCTTGAGAGGGCACAAGAGCGTCGGTTGCCAGCGATCGCAATGCGCGCTTCTGGGGTGCGCTCTCATCGGATCCGTATACGCGCAGCGGCACGGTTGCCGTCGCGCCTGCTACGTACCGCAACGATGGTTGGTGTGGGCTTGGCGGTGGGTGGGGCGGGCCCGGTCAGGCCCATTCCGGGCCGTCTGGGAACGCGTACCGTTCGAGGGTCTCCGGGCGGATTTCGGCCGAGAAACCGGGCATCGCCGGTGCCTGATACGCCCCCCGAGTAACCACCGCCGGGTCGAGGAAATGCTCGTGCAGGTGGTCCACGTACTCGATGGCCCGGTTCTCGAGAGTCGCGGAGACGGCCACGTAGTCGAACATGGACAGATGCCGGACCAGCTCGCAGAGCCCGACGCCGCCCGCGTGCGGGCACACCGGTTTGCCGAACTTCGCGGCCAGCAGCAGGATCGCCAGGTTTTCGTTGACGCCGGCGACCCGGCACGCGTCGATTTGCACGACGTCGATCGCGTCGGCGGCCAGCAGTTGCTTGAAGATCACCCGGTTCTGCACGTGCTCGCCGGTGGCCACCCGGATCGGGCTGCCGTGCGGCCCGGCCGTGGCCAGCGCGCGCCGGATGGCGGCGTGCCCGCGGATGTCGTCGGGGCTGGTCGGCTCCTCGATCCACCACGGCCGGTACGGGGCCAGCGCCCTCATCCAGTCCACCGCCGTGGCGACGTCCCAGCGCTGGTTGGCGTCCACCGCGATCCGGATCTCGTCGCCCACCGCCGCGCGGGCCAGCGCGAGCCGGCGTACGTCATCGTCTTGGTTGTCGCCGACCTTGAGTTTGATCAGCGTGTAGCCGTCCGCCACCGCCTCCTTGGCCAGCCGGACCAGTTTGTCGTCGGCGTAGCCGAGCCAGCCCGGCGACGTCGTGTACGCCGGATAGCCGTGCTGGCGCAGCCTTTCGATCCGTTCGTCGCGGCCGGGCCGGGCGGCCCGGAGCAGGTCGAGCGCCTCGGCGGGGGTGAGCGCGTCGCTCAGGTAGCGCCAGTCGACCAGGTCGACGATCTGTTCCGGGCTGAAGTCGCAGAGCAGCCGCCAGACCGGTTTTCCGGCGCGCTTGGCCGCCAGGTCCCAGGCCGCGTTGATCAGCGCGGCCGCGGCCAGGTGCATCACCCCCTTTTCCGGGCCGAGCCAGCGGATCTGCGAGTCGTGGGTCAGCCGGCGGGCGAACTCGCCGAGGTCGCTCGGGTCGGTGCCGATCACCAGCGGGGCGAGCGCGTCGATGGCGGCCCGGCAGACCTCGTTGCCCCGGCCGATGGTGAACGTGAAGCCGTGCCCGTCCACCCCGGTGTCGGTGCGCAGCACGACGTAGGCGGCCGAGTAGTCCGGGTCCGGGTTCATCGCGTCCGAGCCGTCCAGCTCGCGCGAGGTCGGGAACCGGAGGTCGTGGGTGTCGATCGCGGTGATTCTCATGCCGGGTCTCTCTGCAGGTGGTACGTGCGGATCGCGGTGTCGGCGAAGAGGTCCGCCGGGGTTTCGCCGAGGATGTCCACGACGGCGTCTTTGACTTCGGCGTAGGTCGCGGCGACCTCGCAGACCGGCCAGTCCGATCCGAACATCAGCCGGTCGGTGCCGAACAGTTCGACGGCAGTCAAAACAAACGGGCGCAGGTCGGCCACGGTCCAGGTCGCCCAGTCCGCCTCGGCGACCAAGCCGGACACCTTCGCCACCACGTTGGGCCGCGCCGCGACCGGGGCGATCAGCTCGCGCCACTCGCGCAGCCCGCCGATCCCGGCCGCGACCCGCGGCTTGCCGAGATGGTCGAGCACGAACGTCGACTCCGGCAGCGCGGCCGCCGCCCGGGCCACCGAGGGCAGTTGCGGCACCCGCACGACCAGCTCGTTAACCAGGCCGGCCGCCGCGATGGTGGCCAGGCCGGCGCGTACGTCGGCGCGGTCGAGATGGTCGTAGGGGTGGGCCTGGATTTGGTCGCGGAGGCCGACCAGCAGGCTGCCGCCGGGCCCCGCGCGGTGCCCGGCGAGCTTGTCGGCGAGTTTCGGGTCGGTCAGCGACGCCCAGCCGGTCACGCCCGCGATCTCCGGTGTCGCGGCGGCGAGGGCGAGGAACTCGCTCGTCTCGGCGTCGTCGCCGCGGCCCGCCTCGACCAGCACGGTCCGGTCCACGCCCGCCGCGCGCAGGTTGGCCCGCAGGTCCGCGACCGTGTAGTCGCGGCGGATGGCCGCCAGCGACGGCTCGGCGAGCCAGGCGTAGTCGGCCGTCCAGAGGTGCTGATGCGCATCGATGATCACGAGTGGTTGACCTCTCCGCCGAGCAGCCCGGCGCCGCGCAGGTCCCGCCAGAGCCGGTCGGGCAGTCGCGTCGACGCCATCCGGACGGCGTCGCCGGCCTCCTCCGGGGAGCGCGCGCCGACCAGCACCGCGGTCACCGCCGGGTGGGTCAGCGGGAACTGCACGGCGGCCGCGCGCAACGGCACCCCGTGCCGCTCGCACGCCGCCTTCAGGGCCAGCGCGCGGTCGAGCACGTCGCCGCCGGCGGGCAGATAGTCGTACACGGCGCCCGGCCGCGGGTCGGCGAGAATGCCGGAGTTGTAGACGCCGCCGACGATCACCGAGACGCCGCGCTCGCCGCACAGCTCCAGCAGGTCGAGGCCGGACTGGTCAAGCAGCGAATACCGCCCGGCCAGCAGGATGCAGTCGAGCTCGCCCGTGCCGACCAGATCGGTGAGCACCTTGGTCTGGTTCATGCCCACCGAAACCGCCCCGACGCGTCCCATGGCGCGCAGCCGGACCAGCGCGGGCAGGGCCTCGGCCACCACCTGCGGATAGTGCTCGTCGGGGTCATGGATGTGCAGGATGTCCGCGCGATCCAGGCCGAGACGATCCAGGCTTTCCGCGTACGACGTGACGACCCCGCCGGCCGAGAAGTCGAACACCGGTTCCCCGTCGCCCGGCTCCGCCCAGATCCGTTGGCTGTCCCCGCCGCCGGGGCGTAGCAGCCGACCGACCTTTGTGGACAGAGTGAAATCCGCGCGCCGCTTGCCGGCCAGCGCGTGGCCCGTGCGGCGCTCGGACAGCCCGTTGCCGTATAGCGGGGCGGTGTCGAAGTAGCGGACGCCCAGCTGCCAGGCCCGCTCGACGGTGGCGTACGCCTGCGCCTGCTCGACGGCGGTGAACAGGCCACCCAGCGGGGCGCAGCCGAGGCCGAGCCGGGTGACCCCGACCCCGGTACGCCCGATCGGCACGCGTTCGAATGGGTTCATGCGGCATTCTCCGTGTCCTCGGCCAAGTGGATCAGCCGGATGATGGCCTGGCTCATCCGGGGATAGTCGTGGTCGTTGGCCAGCTCGCCGACGATCCGCAGGTCACTCATCACCGCGACCCGGTCGGTCAGCGCCACCATCTCGGGCAGGTCCGAGGAGATCAGCAGCAGCGCCAGGCCGTCGCCGGCGAGCCCGGCGATCAGCTCGTGGAACGCCGCCTTGGTCCGCACGTCGATGCCGACCGTCGGCTCGTCGAGGATCAGGATGTCGCACTCGGCGGCGAGCCACTTGGCGAGGCTGACCTTCTGCTGGTTGCCGCCGGAGAGCTGGCCGGCGAGCTGGCGGGACGAGGCGAGCCGGATGCCGAGCCGCTCGACGTAGGTCTCCACCACGGCCCGCTCGGAGCGATCCGACACCAGCCCGAAGCGGGCCAGCCGCTGCCACACCGTCACCGCGATGTTGCGGGCGACCGGCTGCTCCAGGAACAGCCCTTCCTCCTTGCGGTTCTCGGTGACGTAGCCCATCCGGTACCGGCGCAGCGCCTCGCCGACCGAGCGGATCCGGGCCGGCTGGCCGTGCACCTCGACGGTGCCGGCGGTTATCCGTTCCAACCCGAGCAGAGCCTTGGCCAGCTCGCTGCGGCCCGCCCCGATCAGCCCGTACAGGCCGAGGATCTCGCCGGGGCGCACCGACAGCGACACCTCCCGGTGGCCCAGCGCGGTCGACACGGCGTCGAGGCGCAGCGCGGGCGGGGCGGCGGCGTCGACCGATCGTTCGGCCAGGGCCACCGAGGCGTACGCCCGGCCGACCATGAGGTCGACGATCTGAGCGTGGGTGAACTCGGCGAGCGGCCGGGCCTCGGCGACGCTGTGCCCGTCGCGCAGCACCGTCACCGTGTCGGCGACCGCGAACACCTCTTCCAGCTTGTGGCTGACCAGCACCACGGCCTGGCCGCTGTCGCGCAGCCGGCGCACGATCGCGTACAGCCGCTCGGCCTCGTCGCCGGTCAGCGACGCGGTCGGCTCGTCGAGCAGCAGCACCTTACTGTCCAGGCTGAGCGCCTTGGCGATCTCGACCAGTTGGCCCTGGGCCACCGACAGGTCGGCCACCCGGGTGTCCGGGTCGATCTCGACGTGCAGCAGCTCCAGGCAGCGGCGCGCCTCGGCCCGCAGCCGGGCCCGGTCGAGCAGGCCGCCGCGGTGCGGCAGGTGATGCAGCGAGATGTTCTCGGCCACCGAGAACGCCGGGATGAGGTTGCGTTCCTGGTGCACCACGCCGATGCCGGCGCGCTGCGCGTCCAGCGGCCCGGCCAGGTGCAGCTCGGCGCCGTCCCAGACGATCCGGCCGCCGTCCGGCCGGTAGACCCCGGTGAGCACCTTGACCAGGGTGCTCTTGCCGGCGCCGTTCTCGCCGAGCAGCGCGTGCACCGTACCCGGGGCCAGCCGCAGGGTCGCGCCGTCGAGCGCCCGAACGCCGGGGAAGGTCTTGACGAGATTCTCCGCCGTCAGCATCAGGGCGATCCTCTCCGCAGCAGCTTCTGCCGCACCGTGCCGAGCAACACCGCCCCGAGCACGACCGCCCCGATGATCAGGTCGATCCACCGCGGGTTGATGCCGAACTGGGCCTGCATCACGTCGACCAGCCGGACCAGGAACGCCGCCAGGCAGGTGCCGGTGACGCTGACCGCCCCGCCGACCAGGGCGACCCCACCGATGATCGGCGCTGCGAAGCTGGGCAGCAACAGGTCGTCGCCGATGCTGGCGTTGACCGAGCCGGACGCCGCGACGGTCAGCACCGCGGCGACACCCGCGAGCAGGCC
>Ga0307515_10026098_pt1 | contig 10070 bp, 5 predicted proteins | sample 17_EM_MG_FD_194513 | JGI IMG/M metagenome (GOLD analysis project Ga0307515, IMG submission 194513) | Populus trichocarpa ectomycorrhiza microbial communities from riparian zone in the Pacific Northwest, United States - 17_EM | ecosystem: Host-associated > Plants > Roots > Unclassified | place...
TGTTGTGTACCCCCTGTTCATAGTGGTAATAGAATTGATATTGTTGGTGGGCAAATCTAGTTATAAAACTTTTCTTACCTGCCAAGATCCCGGCGATAACATGATAGTGTAAACAACAAGTAATGCTCGGGTAACCCTTTTTTGGTAAGGGGGTCTAAGAACAATAAGGTTTAAAGCATTATTATATATTATGTTCAGCATATTTCTATATAATATTAAAAGATTCAATATTTATCAATCAATTCAATTTAACTAGAACCTCTATATTGATTAAGTTGCCAAGCCAGCGAGCTCTCAGTTGATTGAATTGATTGAGTCTTAGCATTCAATTCAATTTAATATTGAAACCTGGGTGATTGAATAACAAGCCTGTAGGCAAATATACACCCTTATTAACCAATTACTATAGCTAAGAGAGTAGTAACTATAGCAGCCGCAGCAACCGTAGCAGCTATATATATATATACCACCTAAACTGGCTGTGCCTAGTATAGAGCAAGGACCTAGGCAAGGACCTAGATATAGTAAGGAGGTAGCTATAATTGTAAAGATCTATATAGACGACCAAAAGTATAATAGAGTTAGTAACAGCTTTGACTTTAAGTTAACTATCTTTTATAACATCTGTAAGAGATCTAGCTTACCACCAGAAGGCTATATAGTGGCATTCCCTAGCATACTAAAAGGGCTTGCTTAGGACTACTACTATAACAGCAACCTTAAGTTAAGACCTTTTACTAAAGTTTGTAACTATATATAACAGTTCTTTAAAGGGCTAGAATACTACCGCAAGAACCTTATAGAGTAGAATAGTATAACCCTCTAAGGAGTTATGGATAAGAACCCTAATAAGTTAATTTATTAGAACTTCTAACTGCTTATAAACAAACTGCTAAAGTAACGTTATAGACTATACCTAGACTTCCGTATAAACCGTATTCTTATAAATAAGTTAGTTACTGCTTACTAGGGAGTGCTAGTATACTATATTACTGTCTCCAACCCTTTAGAAGACCTTTCTTAGTTAATTAGTAAACTATAATCCTCTATTATTATATAGGAAAGAACACCCTTTATAGGCCCTAATAAGACCATCTTACTAAGCCTTTTTTACAGATTAACGCTACTATTAAAACGACTAGAGTTAAGACCGAAACACTAATTACTATAGCAGTAATCGCTTTTATAGAACCAATAGTAGACTAAAGGCTAAGTGCTATGTCTATAAGAAGGAGGACTGCCGTTTATAAAAATACTTAAAAGAGAAGCGTAGTCGGTCTAGAGACGACTATAGGAGACGCTTTATTAATATTAAGGGCCGTAACAAGGGCAACTTTAATAACCACTTTAAGCAATACATCGCTGCTTGCAAAAGAGATAAAGATAAAGATTTAGACTTTAAAGCCTATATATAAGACGCTAATAACTCTAGAAGCGATGCCGGAGAACTTAATAATAGTTCTGCCTATATTACCACCTTTAGAACACTTACTATAGAGGAAGCAACCTCTATAAGCGTAGAGCTAGCTAATAAGGCTTATACATACCTATTTATGGCTTTAGAATTTACCACGGAGTCTGCTACAGAACCCTATACGGAGACTGACCCATTCGCCTATAATACGGCCATAACTATAGCGTTACGATATACCTTAACGGTCTTTATAGGAATTATAATTAATATAGGTGCTTTGTATAAGTCTATAGCTAGCTATAGCTAATTCTAAGCCCTATAGGCCGTAGATAAGTCTATAAGTCTTAATACGTTAACTAAGGGCCAAGTAACTATCTAATTTAGGATCGGAGCCTCTACGTCTATTAGAACCATAAATATTAACAGCCCTATAGGTAAGGTATAATTCTATATTATTAAAGCAGATACTCCTTTTTTACTTTACTTAGCAGATATAGATAAACTCTATATTAAATACAATAACCTAAAAGACGTTATTATCACTCGCACTAAAAAGGTGCCAGTAGTTAGACGATTTGGCTACCCGTTTCTTATATAGAGCTTCTCTTTATAGTTTTATTTAGTTAAGTCTTTTAACGTAAACCCTTACTACTTAACTAATGTAGAGCTATAACGTCTATACCATTAATTTGGTTACCCATTAGTTGATAAACTACAAAAGTTTTTTAATAAGACTAGCTACAGCTATAATACTAATAGATCTGCTATTAAAGAGCTAACTAGACTCTGCTACTACTGCTAAAAGTTTAGTAGATCTCTAAGTAGATTTCGCTTCACCTTACAAGACGACGTTAATTTTAACTATAATATTATCGTCGACATTATGTATATTAGCGGCTCCCCCCTACTATACGTAGTTAATAAAGCAACTTAATTTTAAGCTAGTAGATAGCTATAAGATATTAGCGCTAAGTACACTTAGGACGTTCTATAAATATGCTAAATTAATAGCTATTTAGGACTACTAGACTTAACCACTATAGACGCTAAAAAGAACTTTATTAGTAAGGAGTTTAAGCACTACGCTGCTATTATAGGAGTAACTATAAAGTCAGTTCTAGTTAAATCACATAATTTTATTAGAATGGTAGAGCGCTACTATAGTCCGCTATAATAAGCCTACTAAATTATTATAACTAAAATCCCTAAAATTAGCAAGGAGATAGCCCTATAAATGGCTTTTAAAGCTATTAATAATATAGCTGGCCTAGAAGGCCTAGTCCCTACACTCCTAGTCTTTAGAGCCTACCCCCAAATGGTCAAATCGGACACACTATTACCTTTAGTCGTATAATAAGCTGCGGCTATTAAGAAAGTAATAGTAGAAATCTAGAAGCTATAAGCTAAATAACAGATTGTTAACGCCCTTAATACGCAAAATGGATAACAAACTGACGCTATTTATGGCCTCCCACCTAGTTTACCTGTCTTAGTCTAGAGAGAAGGCAATACTAGCTAAAGCGGTTATTGGGACGGGCTATATATACTACTTGCCGTTAACAGTAAGACCTATACCGTAAAGCTACTAAATAGGCCTATAACCTTCCGCTCTATAGTTGTGAAATCTTACCTACTAGACCTATAAGATTTAGTTGAACTATAAGAGTCTATTAAATTAGCTAAACTAGTACCTATACTAGCTAAACCTCAATCGTTACCTAAAGCTAAACTATAGCTACCGCTAAAGCGAGGTAGAGGTCGCCCCCGTAAATACCTATTACTTACGGCTGTTGCGGACACGGCTATTACAGACGCTATAATAGACATAGATGCTCTTACGAGTGATATTGCAGATATAGCTGACATCGCTATCTACTTATAGGATAATAATACCGCAAATATAGCTAATACTACTACTTACTTATAGAATAATGGTAACACCTAGTTTAGCGCTTTATAGCAAAAGGAGGTTATAGGCCTACTTAAAAAAGGCGTCTTTAAGATTATTAAGCTACACGATATACTAAAGGGGGTTAGACTCTTTAATTTATGGTTTATTAATAAGATTAAGAATAAGGGAACCAATAAAGCCTTTAAGAAATTACGACTTATTATATAGGCCTATAACGATTTAGAGAAAGAGCTAGTTTTTACTTAGTTACTAATAATTTAACAAGTTAGCCAGCGGCTAATTCTCTATATTGCTGCTATACTACTATAGACACGACTTTACTTTTGAGATATCTTATAAGCCTATATCCAGTCTATTACGAACCTAAACCGTAAATTCTACGTATAACTACCACATGAGCTAAATAAATAATTGGGAATTAATAAGGACTCTATTCTAAAGGTTATAAAGCTACTTTATAAAGTGCCTAAAGCTAGAAACTACTGGTTTAAGACCTACTATTTATACTACGTTAATTAGCTGTAAATAGACTAGTCCATATATAACCCTTACTTACTTTACAGTAATAAACCTTTTAGAATTGTTGGTTTATAGACTAATAATATACTATTCCTTATAGATAATACCTTTATAAAGGCTAAATTTATAGCTAAGGAGCGAGAGTAACTAACTACTAATACACCAGTTAAGTTTAATAGAGGACTTATTTAATTAGTATAAGACGAAAGTATTACGCTAATATAAAAGCGCTAGTGTGAGAACCTTAGTGTAGTTAATACTATACTAGTAGACAGCACTAGCTCCAGAGGAATTACGCATGGCCTACTTACGCTAAAGGACTAGTATATCGCTTAACGCGCTAAAGGAGCCTATATTGCCTTAGTTTGTTAACTAAAGGCTTTATTTAACTTATCCCTTACTACCTAGGTAACTAATCCTAAAGAGGTAGACGTAAAGAAGTTAAATAAGCGCTTAAGTTGGCAGATTTAGAACTTATATAGAGGTCTTAAGTTTATTAAATTAGAGGCTAAGACCCTATAGCTCTTAGTCTTTATAAACGCTTTCTTTACTAATAATAAGGACCTCTCTTTGTAAATTAGCTACATTATTATATTAGCTAACGCAACTAAAAAGGCTAATATTATTTATTAGAGCTTAATTAAGTATAAAAGAGTTACTAGAAGCGTTTTAGCTTCTAAACTCTACGGAATAGCTTACGGCTTTAATATCGCCGTCGCCATTAAGTCTACGGTAGACAAGGTCCTATAGATTAACCTCCTACTTATACTTTATACCGATTCTAAGTCGCTATATAACTGTCTTATACGACTTAAAACCATATAAGAGAAGCGATTAATAATTAATATAATATGCCTATAATAAGCCTACGAACGTTAGTAGATTATAAAGGTTAAATAGATTAATGGTGAAGCTAACCCTATAGACGCAATGACTAAGGGGAAGCCTTGCGTTGCCTTATAGCGACTTATTAATACAAACTAAGTTAATATATAGGCTATAGGTTAGGTGGAGCATAAGAAGTAATAGAAGGTGGTTTACGGATTATGACGGTGCTAGGGTATACTACCCGCCATATTCTGCGGACCCTGAATTTAACTAGCTAATTAGGATTTTCTATCCCTAGAATGGAAAATCGCTATTAGCTTGCTTACCACTAGCGCCTTAGCGGCCCTCGCGATATATTAACCTACTACCCCTAACAATTCTTCTTCTTCTTTTTTTTAGCTTAGTGTCCCTATAATACAGTATTCTATAAGCTTTAGTTTAGAGGTATTTATATAAGCTATAACACTAGTTATACAATTACGGACCTATAAGAGGAGTGTGGAAACTATTACGTATTAATTAGATCTTTAGCTATTACGTATATACTATAAATAGTCTAGAAATAGACTTAGCTTTAAAGTATAGATTAGCCTTCTTTTTAGAGTTGCTCTAGTGTCGGAATATTAGTTATATAATGTGGTTATAGAACTACAAAGTAAGACTACCTAATCTGACCTTAGAGCAAACCCCTATTTTTAGACATTATTAACTACCAACTTTAATACCGCATATATACCACTATAAGTGATATTTATGCACGTTGATGGAGCGAGTATACCGATAGTTAGTTTAAGCTATCAGCTAAGGGAGGATATAGTAATAAACCGTTCGAATTTATCTTCTATAGACGTCTGCTTAAGTTAATCTAGATACTTGTAACGGGGCTAGCCTAGTTATAGTAAGAATGTTTTGGTAAAGCGCTTAATAGAAAATCCGACGCTTTGATCGAATTCTACCGAATTTTATTAACTTCTGCCAAATTCTATTCACTTCTATTGGTTTAATCGGGTTCTGTTAATGTCTATTAAGACTGCGTATGCACATGCCTACGTATTTATTACTAAAACTCTTAACTATTTAATTGTAAGATCTTCATATTATTCTTCTCTCCTCTTTATATAACGTCTTATTCTCTATAAAAGCTATGGTTTTAAATTAAAATAGAATTTATATAATTCCTTTAAATCTATTTTAATGCCTTTTCGCGCCCTTATATTACGTTATATTAATACTACTACTCTTAAAATAGAAAACAAACTTAAATCTCCTATATTAACTATAGACATTATAACGCTAGTTAGAGAAAAGCTAGCTATAATATAATAGTCCTTTAACATGTTTCACCACTTAATGGCCCACCTATAAGGGTTATTTTAACCCTTACTCGGGTGCACGCCTGGGAGCTCTTAGGGGCAAGGCTAGCCTTCGGCTAGCCCTTAGCACCTCCTTATAAGCTCCTCAGGCTTGCAGCCCTCCTATCCTCCTTATCGGTTCGTCTCCGTATAAGGCTATTGCCATACTCTTTGCCATATTGTCCTCTCTTCTATCAACTCTTCTGTAACTTATGCTCGGCTTACTTACTCCTTACCGTATACCTAGGCAATATGCCTTACACTACCCTACCATTACTAAGACGCGTCTTTATACGATTATTCTACTATAATAAAATATATTTAGCGGCTTCTTTAGGTACTAGGGCATTAACGGATAGTATAGCCTTATATATAACAGTTACTACACGTTAGTAATGCTCGTTATTATACGTTAATAGCCCCGTTCTAATTAGCCTCTTACTCCCTATTTTTAATGTTTTAAACTAAAAACTAGTCCTGCTAAGCCTATAAAACGCCTTTATATAATATACCTTTAATAGTATTATTGCTTTTATTTTTAGTATTAATTTGCCATATAAAGCTCTAAATTCTCCTTTATAAGTATAATAGCCGAATATATTGCTGTCTAACATTCCTTAATAAGTTAATTAACTACTTAACTAGCTAGGCTTTAGAACTAGTATTAAATAAGGTCTTATATAAGCTAAGCCTACTAATTTAGCTAGGCTAGAGTATATAGGGTTTCTAATATCTATAGAGGTACTTTACTATTAGCTATGCCTAGTAGGGGGGGTACTTTAGTAATGGTAAGCGATAATAAAACGCGTTAAGGGTTATATAGTATAAGTCCTATTATAACGGAACCTTGTAGTAGGTACTACGGTGGGCTCGTTATTAGGCTAGGTATATAGGAAATGCAAGTACAAAAGTCAACAACGTAATAACAACTGGTGGAGTGGTTGCCCAATAGATTAACTCTAATTGTATTCTAAGAATTACTACAAGGAAGGAACTATCTAGGTAGGGACTAAGGGTCCTTAAATACACAACCGTACTCCTATAAAATCCTTCTTATACGTAATATACGTATTATACGTATTATACATACATTCCCTTTATACACTGCGTATACTGCGTATAATATTATATAACTCGCTTACTATTCCTTATTATATAGTTCTACCGGCTTTATTCTAGACCGTACTCTTATTAACTAACTAGCTTCTTCTAACTCCTCTTTAAGTAGTTATAGTATTGTACTTAAAGCGTTTATAACACTATCTCCCTCCTCTTTATCTTCGTCCTTAAAGATCCCTAATATCTCTAAGTTGTTTACTAGAGGTATAATATCCGTCTAATTAATTTGGTTAATATTATTACTTATTATATCTCCTAAGGTTTCTAAACCTCCTTTATCTTTATAAGCGCAGCATTATACCCGCACTATTACTAGTATACTATCGCTTAGTAAAATCATGCCATCTCTATATTCCCGTTATACGAAAAAGGGGTTAGTTTACTTTACATTAGCGAGTCCTTCCTCTTAGCAACCCTCTTTATGTTTAGAGTGCACTAAAGTAAATATTCGTTTATCCTGCGATATTTACTATATCTTTAACGCTAAATATACACGTCCTATTACTCTTAATAGTCGTTAAGTTCCCTAAGTAATTTATTATAGGGTTTTGTATTTAATCTACTACTGCGAAACTTAATGGTAAGCTGTTGCATGCTCTGGCTAAGCTTAAGCATTCTTATAACGCGGAATAGAAAGCCTTAGATACCTAGATCGTAGCGTCTACCTATCTTTTTCGTCTTAAGAAGGTCCGTAAAAAGGTTTATTTTAAGGAGTAGAAACTTATAGAATAAGGTCTATAGGAACTTAGTAATAAGAGAACTAACTCTCTTCCTATAAAGGAAATAACTCTAAGTAGTTTAGCAGTCGCTCTTCCTAGGCCCCCCTTAGGTAACTCGTTTTTTAGCAATCCTTCTTTAATATTACCTAACCTGTTTTCTTCCGATACTCCTATACCTTTCCTATAGCATTTTTTAAATTTTCTAGTAGCTCCTAGGTAGTCTTAGTATAGCCTATCTACTTTACTTTATACTATATTTTATTGTTAACGTCCTTATAACTAATAATCCTTAAAACTTGCTATTTATCTTCTTCTCGCCCTCTATACGTGTCTGCTTTGTAAACTAGTAGCTTAATATCTCTATATACTAGCTCTAGCATTGCAATATGCTATACTAGGTAGATTTTTATTCTGGCTGGTAGGTTTAACTTATACGTAACCGGTAAAATCTTCTATATAATTTTAAAAGGTCCTAGTCTAACGTAGTCTAACTTCTTACTTAGTTATTAACTTTTGAAATTTTTGTGTAGTAGCTATACCTTATCTCCCTCCTTAAGATCTAGTCCCTCAGATCTCTTAACGTTGTAGTATTTCTTTATTCTTTACTATACTACCTTAGCTGTTTCTATAAGGTTCTTATAAAGATTTATTAATATCTCCATCCTTTATTTGGCTTTACTACTCGTCTTTTTTACTTAACGTGGCGATAATAATGTTCTTAGCTTATATCTGTAATTTGCCTTAAATAGTAAAGTACCTATTCCTTCTTAAGGTGTTATATTATATATAAACTATATAACTAGTAATAGCGATACCTAATTATTCTATACATAATTAATATAGTGCCTTAGATACTGCTCTAGTATCTAGTTTAATCTTTCTGTTTAACCATCTGTCTACAAATAATATGCGGTAAAAGTTACTGCTTAAACTCCTTACTCCGCCAAAAATACCTCCTAAAATACTGCTATAAATCTTAGATCTTTATCTAATATAATTTTATTTAGTGCTCTATATCTTATAAACACTTCTTTAATATAAATTCTAGCAATATCCTCTACTAAGATTTTTTCCGTATAGGCTATAAAGTATCCCTACTTTATAAGCTTATCTACTATTACTAAGATCGCATTATAATCTTATTCTATAATAGGATCTTTTAATTTTAGCAACTTAATAATAAAGTCCTATAATATAACCTCCTATAGTCTCTCTAGTATTTTAATAGGTTATAGCCCTCTATATAGCTTATACCTTATTAGTTTATTTCTTTAGTAATTTAGATACTCTTTAGTAACCTTTCTAGCTATCCTCTAAATTCCGTTAATAATGTACTCCTCCTAAAGTCTTAACACTAAGCCTATAGCTCCGTTATATCCTTAAGTTAGTCCTTTATAGAAATCTTTTATAAATTACTCTGCTATACTTCTTAGGATATACTTTACTTCTTAGTTTTTATATATATCCGACTATAAATCTTCTAGTTATACTTCTAGAATTCTTTATACCTAAAGGCTCTTTAGTAACTTATAAACTTTTTCTAGTTTATCTTCCTAAGTCGCTATAATTTTTAGATAATTATATCTAATTAACCCGTCTATATCCTTTCGCAGTAAAGCCCCTAATGGCTTTTTATTATTTTATAGTTTACTTTTTAACTTAACGTATCGGCTCATATATTATCTATACCCTTAGTATACTAAATCTTAAAATAGTATTCTATAAGCATTTCTGCCTATCTAACCTATCTTTAATTAAGTTCCTTTATTATTAGGAATTCTATTAGATTTTTATAATCCGTTTTAACTATAAATAGTTTTTTTATACCTTATAAGAATACTCTCTATTCCTTTAATGCTATAACTATACCTAATAACTCCTTATTATAAATATTATAGTTTAACTCTAGTAATATTATCTTCCAACTATAGTATACTACTAGATACTATCTATCTAGATGCTTTTATATAAAATATACTCCTAGTATAAAGTCTAATATATCTATTTCTATAACTATCTCTAAATCTAGTTAATAGATCTTAAAAATTAGCTCCTAGGTAAACAACCTTTTAACTTCCTTAAATAGTTCTTATTACTCTCTTCCCTATACTTATAGTTCTTCTTTCCTTATTAACCGCGTAAATAGCTTAATATTCTTTAACCATTATGCTATAAACCTTCTATAGTAATTGTAAAACACTAGGAAC
>Ga0307515_10026100_pt1 | contig 10069 bp, 8 predicted proteins | sample 17_EM_MG_FD_194513 | JGI IMG/M metagenome (GOLD analysis project Ga0307515, IMG submission 194513) | Populus trichocarpa ectomycorrhiza microbial communities from riparian zone in the Pacific Northwest, United States - 17_EM | ecosystem: Host-associated > Plants > Roots > Unclassified | place...
CCGCCGAAAGATGCAATAGTAGGTCGGGGGTCCCTAATGCCTGGGCCCTACGGCCCCACGGACCTCCATTGCATGATTTGTTGCAACTTAAGCCTGCATAATTTGGGCATGATCACGCTCCCCCGCCCGGCGATTTGTGGGAGACACTGCCAGCGAAACGCCAAGAATGGGCATTCGATGCACCGCGCTCTTAAAATATTCAGAGCAAGTGCTTTTCCGCCGCAGGCTGCATGGTGGTCAGTCGGGCGCTGCAAAGTTTCAACCGAGGATAAAGCGCCTCGTTGTTGAAGAGGTAAACAACACCGTTTATTGGAGTGACGCATGGGCTTGTAGCTGAACCGTTGCGGGCGAGCGAAACCCGATGCGGTTCAGAGTCTGGGTGGTGATGGCGATGTTTCAAGACGTTGTTTTCCGCCCCACTGCGATGGCGGTTGACCATGACGGAAACCGCCATTGTGTTGGCGATAGCAGCGTATGACGTTCCACACCCGCGTAGGCTTTCGGTTGGCCTTGCCGATTTTGTGCCTTGGCTCAAGTCAGATGTCGAACCAGAGACGCGGATTATCTGCGGATTGGATCTTCACCCAGTTGAGGGCAGTGCGGTTGAAGGGGCGAACGCTGTTGAAGCGGTTGTCCAGAACCAGATCGCCCTCTGAAGTCTTCACAACGAGGACGGCATGGCCTTCGCCGGATCGTGTGCGCGCGACTGCCATCCTCAGCGAACGCGCTGACCATCCCAGTTGAATGAGTTTGCGGCGCTTCGTCAAGGCAAAGTCTTCACAGTCGCCCGAGGTAGTATTCGCTTCCCAGTCGTCCACACCGTTTGCATCATTGACCGGCCGTATGGAGCGGTTCACATCGCCATTGATGCGGAGCAACTGACGCCGTTTAGAGTCGGTTAGATCGACCATCGCCGGGCCGCCTGAAGCACGGCAGTCAGCTGGATTTTGGACGCAGAACTTCACGTAAGCAAAAGGAGCAAGTGTTGGCCGTTGCGTGGCGATATAAGGCGCCGCGACGCGCGGTTGTATTGCGCGCGTCAGACCACCAAACGGCCCAGCCAATGCCCCACTCGACAGTCCCAGAAGAAGCGGGGCCGCAAACATTGCGGCGTAAACGACTTTGCCAAACATTTTCATCCCCATGATCTACAGTGTCCCAAAAGCCATCGGTCGGACTTGAAGTCCGTATCTCTGTGCCCGGCTTGGAATTGACTTTAGATGAGGGGTTTTTCGGTGCGCTTAAGTCGATTGGTTCAATTTTAATGATCGGCAATTTAAAGGTGGCGTCCAACGGCGGAGGCTGTTGCAGGCCAAAGACATGCATAAAATCAGTGGTTCGATCACCAATCTCAAAGATTCCGTACCACCCTGCGGATTTCGGATTAACGGGACATCGATTCCGGTAAATCCCGGACAGTCGTTTCACTAAATCCCGGACAGTCTCTCGGGATCGACTTTCGTTCGCCTGGTTGATGTCATGGGTTATTGATTTCGGCGTTTCGCGCTTCGGTCAAGAGCGGTCGTGGTTTTTGCTTCCTCATGCTGTCTCCCTCGAGCGCAATTCGATGGGCGTTATGGACGATACGATCGAGGATGGCGTCAGCGATCGTCGGTTCGCCGATCATCTCGTGCCACTGCGCGACGGGGAGTTGGGCGGTGATCAGAGTGGATTTCCGGCGGTAGCGCTCTTCGAAGATTTCCAGGAGATCCAGCCGCTGCTGATCGCTGAGCGCATGGGTTCCCCAGTCATCGAGGATGAGCAATTGAACACGCGCGAGCTTGTCGACCAATCGGGGAAACCGACCGTCGAGGCGCGCCAGCGCCAAATCCTCGAAGAGACGAGGCATGCGGACATAGAGAACGGAATAATCGAGGCGGGCCGCCTGCCGTCCTATGGCGCAGGCAAGCCAGGTTTTGCCCGTTCCCGTTTGTCCGGTCAGGATCAAGTGCTCATGGGCTTTGAGCCATTCGCCTTGGGCCAGGGAGAGAAGCTGTCGGCGGTCAAGGCCGCGATGGGCGGCGAAGTCGATATTCTCGATGCAAGCATCGGGGAAGCGCAGTTTGGCGATTGCAAGCCGGTTGGTCAGGCGCTTGTCGCCGCGCACGGCCATCTCCCGGTCGAGCATCAGACCCAGCCATTCATCGCGGTTGAGATCGCTGCTCTCGGGCTGATTGACCAGTTCGCGATATGCTGCCGCCATGCCGGATAGGCCGAGTGCGTGCATCTGGTCGAGGGTTGGATGTGTGAGCATGTGAGTGTCTTCCTTTCTTCACTGGTAATAGGAGCTGCCGCGGATGTTGCCGTGCGCTGGGGCGGGCTTGACCGGCTCGGCAACAGGCGGAGCCTGATCGAGGCCGGATTTGAGGATGGTGCTGACGGAGGAATAGCTGAGCGCATTGATAGTCAGTGCCCGATCGCACGCCGCCTCAAGACGCTCGGGCCCGTACCGGCGCGCGAGCGATAGAACGCCTTGAGCGGCGCGGTATCCCTGCTGGGGATGGGGCCTGTCGCGCATCAACCGCTCGATCAGGATTGCAGCGTTGCGGTCAATCTTTGCAGCCTGCTTGATGAGGCTCGCCGGCGTCGTGTTGGCATAGTGCTGATGTGTCTTCGGCATGTGCTCGTTGACGGTGACATGACCGGCCCGCTGCGACGTCCGGCGGTGGCTGGCGACGCGTTGGTGATCATGGAAGATCTCGACGATCCGGCTTGTGAGCCGGACATCGACCTGGCGGCCGATCAGGCGGTGCGGCACGGAATAGAAGGCCTTATCGACTTCGACATGGTAGTCGGGATGAACCTTTGCCGATTTCCATTCGGAATATTCGAATGGCGTTGCCGGCAAGGGTGCAAGCGCTTCGCGTTCGATCTCCTCGAAGAGCTGACGTCGGGATTTGCCAACCCGTCGCATCGGCCGGTTATTGAGATCGTCGAGAAGCTGGCTGATCCGCACGTTGAGATCCACGAGGCTGAAGAAGCGGTCGTTTCTCAGCCGCGCCAGGATCCAGCGCTCGACGATGAGAACGCTGCCTTCGACCTTGGCCTTGTCCTTCGGCCGTTTTGGACGGGTCGGCAGGATCGTCGTGTCGTAATGCTCGGCGAATGCTGCAAAAGTGGCGTTGATGGTCGGCTCAAACCACAAGGGCTTGGCAACGCCGGCCTTGAGGTTGTCGCAGACGACCGCTTTCGTCACGCCACCGAAGAAGCTCAGCGCCCGTTGCTGACCCTCGATCCAGTCCGGCAGCCGTTGAGTGAAGCTTGCATAGGCGAAGGTGTACAAGGAGGCCGGCAGAACCGCGACGAAGATCTGCGCCGGCCGGATCTCGCCCGTCGCCGGATCGATCACCGGGACGGTGTGGCCGGCGTAGTCGGTCTGCATCGCCGCGCCGGCAGTGTGGCGATTGCGGAAGGTGGCGCTGGCGCGCTGTTCGAAAGCGGCGAACCGCTCACAGAACCATGTATATCCATAACCGTTGGGGTGCCGTCCGCGATATTCCTGCCACAACAGCGTCAGGGTCACGCCCTTTCGCTTCAGTTCGCTGGCGATCTTGCCCCAGTCGGGCTCGTGCATGTCCTGGGGCGGGCGGCCACGACGGTGGAACAGGCGACGCTGCAAAACAGCGTCCTCGTCAAGCCCAGGCGGCAACGGCCAGCCCGTCATCCCGGCTTCACGCGCCCGTAGCAGATAGGTCGAAATGGTCGTTTTGCTGATCTTCAGCCGTTCCGATATCGCACGAACCGAAAGCCCCTGTTCGTGCGTCAGTCGCAATATCGATCGAATGTCCTTCACGTCAGTAAGTCTCGCCTGCTTCCGTCTCGCCATTCATCAGCCCCTCGTTCAAATCGAGGCTCAGAATGGCAAAAACGGCGCGTGCGAAAGTCGATGTTTTAATCGCCGAAAGACTGTCCGGGATTTACCGGAATCGCTGTCCGGGATTTAATGGAATTCCTGTCCGCGAATTACCGAAACCCGCACCACCCTTTCAGTGCGGGTATGCCGGCCAGGCCGCACGCCGACTCACAAAGTGTAGAAGTCCCTGTCAATTTCTCGCGGAAGAGGCGGATAGACGCTTGGCCTCTTCAATATACGGCTGAAGCATCACGCTTGGCCGCTGAACGGTCAATTCCGGGTACGGCTTGTTTCGCTGGACGAGCAGGAGGTCGGATAGAACAGAGGATGATGCCTTGGCAAGCGTGCTTGCCGATACCCGGTTCCAGATTTTCAGCCGGCTTGAGAGTTCGTTGATTTCGGATGGGGCGAGCCATTGCGCATGGCTCAGAAGGCGCGCGATTTCATCAGGCTGTTCTGCCATTGTCAGCCGAACCATCGCAAGACGCAACCAAAGATTGCCATTTGTCGGAAGACAGGAAAGAGCATGGGTCAGGTAGGTATCTGCCTCCTGAAGCGTTGTCGCCCATCTCTCATAGTCCGCTTCGGGTTGCTGGGCGTCGAGGTTTTTGAGAATGACCGAAAGACCCGACTTTACGACATCCGAGCGGCAAATATCCTGTTCGACAATAGCGGACGCCTGCTTGGCGTAGAAGGCGACCGCATGCGAGGAAATGGGCTCTCCATTTTCGACCAACCGCGCCACGTATACGATATCGGCTTCCTGGTACGTCACCAGAATCTGTTTGAAGGCGATGGAAATGAAAAGCGCTGAGACCAGGAATATGCCCATCGCAACAGGATTTGGACGGCAGGATTTCTCAGGCATTTTCATGGTAATATTGGGCGTATCGTGAATGGTAATATTCACTCGATCCATAGGATCGGTACATTTTCATTTTTTCCTGGTCGACCTTGTTGAGAATGACACCGAGGCACTTCTCGGTGACGCGGGGCTCGTTGTCGAGCGTCTGGCGCACGACGCGTCGCGCTGTTCGTCCCCATTCGGCCACATAGATAAAGCCATCGATCTTGGAGACCATGGCACGCGCATCAACGACCGGCCCGAGAGGCGGAAGATCGAGAATGATGTAGTCGACATTGGCGCTGATGCTCGCCAGGACATTTTGCATGGCCTGTGATGTCAGCAATTCCGATGAATGCGGCACCCGATGTTTGATCACCGCGGGCAAGAAAGCCAGTTTTGACTGCGGATTAAACATCAGCAGATCTTGTACTGGCCGGCCCTCCAGAAGAGCCTCGAGCAGGCCCTTCTCTGCATGACGGGCGAGCGCACGTGTTGCGCCGGGATTGCGCAGGTCGGCGTCGATCAGGACCGTCTTAGCGCCCTGATTGGCCAGAAGCTCGGCAAAGTTGATCGCCACGGTCGATTTTCCTTCGCCGGGAAGCGCCGACACGATGCCGATAATCTTGCATGACTTGGACGGAATTGCCATGTCGGCGGCAATTTTTGCGCTGCGGAGGGTTTCGGCAAAGGCCGAGAGCGGATGATCGATGACGTAGTTGTAAACGGAGTTCGTCTTGCGCAGCGAACGCTCATGGTTGGTCTCGTCATCCTCGCTTACCGCGCGCACGCTGTCCGAGTTGACCAAAGGTGCAATGCCGAGGAATTCGAGACCGAGTTCCGAGCGAACCTGATCGCCGGTTCGAAAGAAGCGATCGCGGAATTCCCTGAATGCGCCCAGGCCCGCACCCGCGACACTGCCGAGCATCACAAACAGGGCGAGAACAAGCGGCTTTCGCGGGTAGCTCGCGACAGTGGGGACGGCGGCCCGCGACAGGATGCGGGCGTCTGTCACAGGAAATGACTGCTGTTGAACGGCCTCTTGATATCGCTGCAGGAATGTCTGGTATAGGTTCTTGTAGGTCTCCGCCTCCCGTTCCAGTTCACGCAACTGAACCTGCGTCTCGTTGGCAACCGCACTGACGCCCGTTGCCTGGGAAACGCTGCTGCTGAGGCTTTTTTCGCGCGCAACCGACACGTCGAGTTCGCTCTTGTAGCTTTCGGCAATGCGGGTCAGCTCTTCGAACATCAACCGCTTGTATTCCGCCATCTCGCCTCTCAGGCGCACAGCCTGGATATGGTTTGGGCCCAGGCGATCGGCGATCTGGGCCTCGGTCTTTGAGGCCTCAAGATATTTCTGCCGAAGATCGTTGCTGATGGAGCTGGCAAGGACGTCTGTGACAATCGCGTCCGTTTGCCCATCCTTCAGTATTTGCTGAATACGCTCGTAGCGTGCCTTGGCTTTTGCCGTATCGGATTGCGCGACGATCAGGGCGCTGTTCAATTCCGAAAGCTGCTGGTCCGAGATCAGAAGCGTGCCTGTCGACACCAAGCCGTTGGCGGTCCGGAATTTCTGAACGGCCAGATCGGTCTCCAATGCCTTTTGCCGCAACTCGGCAATTCTATCCTGCAACCATGTGCTGGCACGGCGTGTCGCATCATACTTGGACTCGAGCTTGTCCGTCAGATAGGCTTCACCCAGGGCGTTGGCAATTTTGGCCGACAATGCAGGCGAGGCGGAGGTATAGGCGATGTTAAGCACATATGTGCGTCCAACACGGCGGATATCCATCCCACTGCTCAGTTTGTTGACCGCCGCGATCCGCCGGGCAGCCGCTTCATCCGCCGTCAGTGTTTTTGACACGAACAAATCAGAGGAACTGAACAGGCCTTTGATCAGGCTCTTGAGCGCGCCAGACATTGAACCGCCAGAAGCCGTAAACTGCGGATCGTCAGGCAGCTTCAGCTTGTCGACAACGGAACCGACGATCGTTTCCGATTTCAGAACCTCGACCTGACTGAGCACGGAGCCTTCATCATCCAGCACACCACTGGCGACATTGGACAATTGCTCCAGAAGCGCGTTGCTGCCCCGGTCAATCAACACACTGGCACTGGATGTGTATAGAGGGACAGCCGTCAGCGTATAGCCAACGCCAGCAATCAGCGCAATGACGGCGCCAATAACGACAACCATCCGCTGGCGCTTGGCAATACCAAGCAAACGCTCAAAATCGATGATGTCGGATCGATCATCGCTTGTTTGCCAGTCCTCGTCGCGCAACGGCGAAAGAGGATTTCTGTTATGCATTTGCAACAGCACACCTCAGACCATGGAAAATCAAAAAGAACCCCTCTTTAGTCGGAATTCTTCATTCAGGACTGACGGAAACGGAGGTTGAGTCCCCAGCATTATCCGACGCAAAAAACTGGCTGCTGCCAGCGCCGCTAAAAGATTGTGTTGTAGTAGCGGTTGCTGCATCTCCACCTGCTCCAGCGGCACCGCCGCCTGCCTGACCATTGCCGCCAATACCCGATGCACCTCCGCCAGCACCAGCGCCGCCACCGCCAGCCCCCAAGGCAGCCGTTTGAACCTCGCCGGTCGCGGTTACGAAAGCCACGCTCAAACCATCGTCGTTCAGTTTGACGATCTTTTCCTGGATCAGCGCGGCGTATTCCGGGTTGATCGTGGTCAATGCACGTGCCGCTCGCGCCAAGCCAGCACCGATCGCTGCAATTTGCTGGATATTTGCCTTTGGAACCAAAGCAAGAATGGGGTCAAGTGTGTCCGGGCTTGAGCCCGCCAGCGACCGGACACGGGTCGACATCGGCAAGCCGCCCGTCACGAACTGCTCTAGCAGGCTATCGGGAGACTTGAGAAAGGCTGCTATTTCCTCGTCCGACAATCGTGCCGGCGCCACAAAAAAAGGACCGCTGATGGTAGGTTTTAAATCGGCAACCTCGCCAGGCTTCTGTTCAGTCACCTCAGCATTCGCACCTGCAGCAAACAATGTAGCAATCATCAATGCACCGGTTGCGACCACGGCAATCCGCTTAGACGGCGACAATAGGATCATCTTCAATATCCATAATTTAAGTGTTTCTTCATCTTGCATAAAAGCCCTGCAAGAGCAAATTTTACCGAGGTTTTGGTTAAGATGACGCCGGGTGCTTTTCCCGGCGTCATCGCTTCCAGCCAAGCGACTAGTTTATTTCTCTGACCGAGTCTCGCGTGCTCACAACGTCAGAGCTGGCACCCGATACCGTCGATGAGACGGAGTTGACGATGTTCAGGAATTTGAGCAACTCAACCGAGTCCGAATTCGAGACGTAAATAATATCCTTGTCCTGCATCGGGAATTTCTGAACGAGGAAGAATGTCGAAGGATCGCGCAGGTTGGCCTTGAATATAACTGGTACGGTTTCGCCCGCATATTTGCTCGTATCCACGCCAAGTTTCTGCAGGAAGTTTTTCTTGACCATGCGATAGAGGAAGACCTGCCGTGGATCTGCGCGGCCATCGAGTAGGCCGCCGGCCTTGCCCAAAGCTTCGCCCAACGTCAGATCCGACTCTTCGAAATCAAACCGGCCATTGAGACCAGAGGCTCCGAAAGCCAGATAGGTGCGACGCTCCCGATCGACCAGAATGGTATCGCCCGGGGCCACATAAATGTTCTCCGCCGGCGTATTGGCCAAGTGGTCGTAGAGAACGGTTCCTGATTTGCCGCGGCGCTGCAAGGTGACGTAGGTCTCGGCGCCCGGCGAACTGAGGCCACCCGCCTGGGAAATCACATCCAGAACCCGATCCCCGGCCTCGGTCAGCTCAATCTTCGAAGGCGCGTTCACGTCCCCCAGGACTGCGACCTGCGCGGAGCGGCTGCTGATCTTGGTAATGACGACCTGTGGCTCAATCGCCCGGTTCGCCAGAATGTCTTGCAATTCCGTCTGTACGTCATCAACCGACCGGCCGGCGGCGCGAACCCGCCCGGCATAAGGAACCGAAATCGTTCCGACCCGATCGATGGTCTGTTGTGGCAACGTAACGAAGTTACCAGGCCTGCTGCCCGCATCGGCCGGGATGAACAGCCCACCAGCCTGCGATTCGAAGATTGCAACCTGAACGACATCACCCACACCAAGAGGAAGGCTGGGAGCACCGCCGCGACCGCCGCCAAAACCGCCCTGGAGGGACTGCACATACGCCTCGCCCACATTCGCCAGCACGCTGCTGTCGATGTCCACCAACGCGTAGTCAACTCCAGCGACGCTCTTCTTGCCGGACACTTTTCCAACCCGAACCGAAGCCTGCGATTCAATCGAACGAAAATCCGGACCAGAACGCGGTATGCAACTCGATAACCCAAAAATCGACGCAAAAATGATAAAACTTGAGCTGATCCGCCCCAAGACTTTGTCCCCTTGGCTTACCCTCATATTAGTCATACAGACAAAAACGATAAGAAACCGTCGTTGTTAGAGACCGGTACCGCCCTTCAACTCGTTGATCACCGTGCGGATCATGATCTTCATGTCCAGAAACAGTGAGAAATTCCGGACATATTCCACGTCGCAGACGATCCGGCGGATTGCCATCCAGCGATGTCCCGTCGGGCCGCGCAGGCCGCGGGCCTGTGCGAGACCGGTGAGACCTGGCCGCATCAGGTGCCGATACTCGTAACCCCGCACCAGTTCGGAATAGCTACGTCCGGCAGCCAGCATGTCGGGAACGTGCGGGCGAGGTCCGACAAGTGACATGTCGCCGATCAGAACGTTCCACAGTTGCGGCAGTTCGTCGAGATTGGTTTTACGCAGGATACGTCCGAGTGGTGTGATGCGCGGATCGTTGTCGACCGTCTGGCGTACGCCACTATTGTCACAAAGGTCGGTATACATGGAACGGAATTTCAGGATCTCGAACGGGGTCTCGTTGAGGCCTGTGCGCAACTGCCGGAAGAAAACCGGACCCTTGCTTTCCAGCCTGATGAGAACTGCAATCAGAAGAACGATTGGCGACAGGACGAGCAGACCCAGAAAGGATCCGACAACGTCGATTGCGCGCTTGGCGGCCAGATGAAGAGGCATGTTCGGTGCGCTGGCCGGATTGACGTAAAAAATGCTTTCGTCCGCATGCCGTTCATTCGTCTGAACGGTCAGCCTCCCAGAAATAGTCCTGCTCAACATGCTATCCTCCACTCCGATAGCGGCTGATTGTTGCAACATCATTTTTTCTGTCATGGCGTTTGTTACTCCTGGTACTTTTGACAGACAGCACGACCGGATGTTCGGCCTCTGCTAAAAATTTGTTTGTCCGAAGAACCGATCGACTTTTCTAGTTTCGAAACAAATCCGTCCCGCCACTGGGCAGGGTCTCT
>Ga0307515_10026101_pt1 | contig 10069 bp, 9 predicted proteins | sample 17_EM_MG_FD_194513 | JGI IMG/M metagenome (GOLD analysis project Ga0307515, IMG submission 194513) | Populus trichocarpa ectomycorrhiza microbial communities from riparian zone in the Pacific Northwest, United States - 17_EM | ecosystem: Host-associated > Plants > Roots > Unclassified | place...
GGTGAGGGTGCTGTTCAACCTGAACGACCTGTCGCGCGCCTGGACGCCACTCGGATGAGCAAGCCGATGGACCTGGCCGGCAAGCACATCGTGCTCGGCCTCTCGGGCGGCATCGCCTGCTACAAGGCCGCAGATTTCACGCGCGAGCTGGTCAAGGCCGGCGCGACCGTGCAGGTCGTGATGACCGAGGCGGCCGAGCAGTTCATCACGCCGACCACGCTGCAGGCGCTGTCGAACCGCAGTGTCTACACCAGCCAGTGGGACGCGCGCGAGCCCAACGCGATGGCGCACATCAACCTGACCCGCGAGGCCGACGCGATCATCATCGCGCCGGCCAGCGCCGACCTGATGGCCAAGCTCGTGCAGGGCCGCGCCGATGATCTGCTGAGCCTGATGTGCCTCGCGCGGCCGCTCGGCAGCTGCCCGCTGCTGGTCGCGCCGGCGATGAACCGCGAGATGTGGGCGCACCCGGCCACGCAACGCAATCTGGCCCAGTTGCGCGCCGATGGCACGCTGATCCTCGGCCCCGGCAATGGCGACCAGGCCTGCGGCGAGATCGGCGACGGCCGCATGCTCGAGCCGGCCGAGCTGCTCGCCGAACTGGTCGCGTTCTTTCAGCCGAAGGTGCTGCGCGGCAAGCACGTGTTGATCACCGCCGGCCCGACCTTCGAACCGATCGACCCGGTGCGCGGCATCACCAACCATTCGAGCGGCAAGATGGGTTTTGCGATCGCTCGCGCGGCGGCCGAGGCGGGCGCGAGCGTCACGCTGGTCGCCGGGCCGGTGCATCTGCCGACGCCGCGCAACGTGAGGCGCGTCGACGTGATGACCGCGCAGCAGATGTTCGATGCAGTCACGGGCGCGGCGAGCGCGAACGATGTGTTCGTCGCGACGGCCGCGGTCGCCGATTGGCGGCCGGCGAGCTTCAACGACCACAAGATCAAGAAGCAGCCGGGCGAGAAGAGCCCGCCGCGCTTCGAGCTGACCGAGAACCCCGACATCCTCGCCGCCGTCGCCCGTTTGCCGAGGCCACCGTACTGCGTCGGCTTCGCGGCCGAGAGCCACGACTTGCTGAAGCACGCGCGCGAAAAGCTCGTGCGCAAGGGCGTGCCGCTGATCGTCGGCAATCTCGGGCCTGCGACCTTCGGGCAGGACGACAACGCGCTGACGCTCGTCGATGCGAACGGCGAACGCGAATTGCCGCGTGCCGACAAGCTGACGCTCGCACGGCAGCTCGTCGCCGAGATCGCGACCCGGCTGGGAACCAAGGCATGAGCGTCATCGACGTGAGGGTGCTCGATGCGCGCATGGCCGATCAGCTGCCCGCCTACGCAACTCCCGGAAGCGCCGGCCTCGACCTGCGCGCCTGCGTCGACGCGGCGCTGGTGATCGAGCCCGGCCAGACCGTGCTGATCCCGACCGGCCTGTCGATCCACATCGGCGACCCGGGTTTGGCCGCGATGATCCTGCCGCGCTCAGGCCTCGGCCACAAGCACGGCATCGTGCTCGGGAACCTGGTCGGCCTGATCGACTCGGATTACCAGGGCCCGCTGATGGTGAGCTGCTGGAATCGAGGCTCGGCCACATTCACTGTGCAGCCGCTGGACCGCATCGCGCAGCTCGTGATCGTGCCGGTGGTGCAGGCGAGCTTTCGGGTCGTGACCGACTTCGGCGCCTCGGACCGCGGTGGCGGCGGGTTCGGGTCGACCGGGCGCGGTTAGGTCGCTCCAGCCGGCACCTGTCTCGCCGAAACACCTGTTCGGCGGGGTAGTTCCGCGTTGAACCGGACGCGCGGATTGGCGAGAATCGCGAGCTGTAACGAATTGATGCCGCCCGGCCGGGCCGCATCCACCTGGGGTTTTGATGAACAAGACGGCATGAACAAGACGCTGATGGGTTGGGCCGGCGCCCTGATGGTCGCGGTGCTCGCAACGGGCTGTAGCAAGGAACCCGTGCCGGCCGCGGCCGCGGCATCGGGCGCGGCGCCCGCATCGGGTGCGGCTTCGGGGGCCGGCGGGCCGGTCAGCGTCAGCAGCGTGCGTGCAATCGCGAAAGACGTCGACGTGATGCTCGAGGCCACCGGCACGATCAGTGCGCTGAACAGCGTCGACATCCGGCCGCAGGTCAGCAGCGTGATCACCAAGGTCAACATCCGCGAAGGCCAGTTCGTGAAGGCCGGCCAGCCGCTGTTCACGCTCGATGCGCGCAACGACGAAGTGAACCTCGCAAAGGCCAAGGCGCAGCTCGCGCGCGACACGGCCTCGCTGGCCGATGCGCAGCGCCAGCTCGCGCGCAGCCGCGACCTGCTGGCGCAGAACTTCATCTCGCAAGGCGCGGTCGACACGAACCAGACGCTGGTCGACACGCAGCAGGCGGTCGTCACCGCCGACCGCGCCGCCATTCAGGCTGCGCAGGTGGGCCTGTCGTACAACCTGATCGTGGCCCCCGCCGCGGGCCGCGCCGGCGCGATCAACGTCTACGCCGGCAGCACCGTGCAGCCCGGCGGCACGGCGCTCGTGACGATCACGCAGCTCGACCCGATCGCCGTGGCCTTCAGCCTGCCGCAGCGCAACCTGAACGATGCGCTGCAGACGATGCGTGCCGGCGGTGGCAAAGTGGTGGCGGTGCTGCCGGAGTCGCGCGGCGAGGTCGTCGGCAAGTTGCAGTTCGTCGACAACGCGGTCGATCCGAACTCGGGCACCGTGAAGGTCAAGGCGGTCTTCGACAACGCCAACGAAAAATTGTGGCCTGGCGCCTTCGTCAACGTCCGGCTCGCGGTGAGCACGCTGAAGGGCGCGATCGTCGTGCCGCAGGCTTCGGTGATCCGTGGGCCGCGCGGCACCATCGTCTACACGATCGACGCGAGCAACAAGGCGGCCGCGCGGCCGGTCGAACTGCTGTATGCCTCGGGGCTCGACGCGGTCGTCAAGGGCATCGAGCCCGGCGACAAGGTCGTGGTCGACGGCCGCCAGAACCTGCGCGCCGGTGTGCCGGTGGTCGAGCGCACGGCCAGCGGCGCGGGCGCCGGTCGGCCAAAGGCGGGCGGCGCCGCAACCGGCGCGTCGGCCGCATCCGGCGCAGGAGCGATCACGCCATGAACCTCTCCGAGCTGTTCATCCGCCGGCCGGTGCTGACGGTGCTGCTGAACGCAGCGATCGTCGTCGCCGGCGTCATCGCCTACGGCAAGATCCCGGTCGCGGCGCTGCCGAGCTACAACACGCCGGTCATCAACGTCTTCGCCAACCTGCCCGGCGCAAGCCCGGAGACGATGGCGACTTCGGTCGCGCTGCAGCTCGAAAAGCAGTTCCAGACCATTCCCGGCCTGGCGGTGATCAGCTCGACGAACACGCTGGGCACGACCTCGGTCACGCTCGAATTCGACCAGGGCCGCGACATCGATGCCGCCGCCGTCGACGTGCAGGCCGCACTGCTGCGCGCGCAGCGCCAGCTGCCGATCGACATGACCGTGCCGCCTTCGTACCGCAAGGTCAACCCGGCCGATGCGCCCGTGTTGCTGATCGCGCTCACCTCGCCGTCGATGAACCTGTCGGACCTGAACGACTACGCCGAGCACCTGATCTCGCCCAGCCTGTCGACGCTCGAAGGCGTGGCGCAGGTCAACATCTTCGGTCAGAAGCGCTTCGCGGTGCGTGTGCGCGCCCAACCCGAGGCGCTGACCGCGCGCAACATCAGCCTCGATGAACTGAACGCGGCCTTGCGCGCCGCCAACGTCAACACGCCGGTCGGCACGCTCGATGGCCCGACGCAGACGCTGACGCTGCAGGCCAACAAGCAACTCAAGAACGCAGCCGAGTTCAGCGAGCTGATCGTCAGCAATCGCGGTGGCAACCCGGTGCGGCTGCGTGATGTGGCGCAGGTCGAAGACAGCTTCGAGACCGTCAAGACTGCAGCCAGCCTGAACGGCGAAACCTCGATCACGCTGGCGATCCTGCGCCAGCCCGATGCCAACACCGTGAAGGTCGTCGACTCGGTGCGCGCGGCGCTGCCGGGCTTCCAGTCGCAACTGCCGCAGTCGGTGCAGATGCGCACGGTGAACGACCGCTCGGTGTCGATCCGCGATGCGCTGCACGACGTGACGCTGACGATGCTCGGCACGATCGTGCTGGTGGTGCTGGTGATCTTCCTGTTCCTGCGCCGCTTCGTCGCGACCGTGATCCCGACGCTCTCGCTGCCGGTCTCGCTGATCGGCGCGATCTCGCTGCTCTGGGGCTTCGGCTACACGCTCGACAACATCTCGCTGCTCGGCATCACGCTCGCGGTTGGCCTGGTCGTCGACGACGCGATCGTCATGCTCGAGAACATCATGCGCCACGTCGAAGAGGGCGTGCCGCCGTTTCAGGCTGCGCTGCGCGGCTCGCGCGAAGTGGGCTTCACGATTCTCTCGATCTCGACCTCGCTGATCGCGGTGTTCATCCCGATCTTCTTCATGCCGGGCGTGATCGGCCTGTTGTTCCACGAATTCGCCGTCGTCGTCGCGCTCGCGATCGTCGCGTCGGCCTTCGTGTCGCTGACGCTGGTGCCGATGCTCGCAAGCCGCTTCCTGACCGACGACGCGCACAAGAAGCGGCCCGGCATGATCGTGCGTTCGTTCGAACGCGGCTTCGATGCCGTGCTCGGCGCGTACTCGCGCACGCTCGACAAGGCGCTCGCGCACCGCGTGTTCATCCTGTTCATCGCTGCGCTCACTTTCGTGGCGACCGCGTACCTGTTCGTGACGATCCCGAAGGGCTTCTTCCCCGAGGAAGACATTGGCCAGATCACGGTCTCGACCGAAGCCGCCGAAGACACGTCGTTCCCCGAAATGGTGAAGTTGCAGGCGCGCGCGGCGCAGGTGATTCGCGACGACCCGAACGTGCTCGCGGTCAGCTCGTTCAACGGCGGCGGCGGCGCGCAAAACACCGGCCGCATGTTCGTCACGCTCAAGCCGCGCGACCAACGCGCCCAGATGAAGCAGGTGATCGAGGGCCTGCGCCGCAAGCTGCGCGACGTGGCCGGCATCGCGGTCTTCATGCGACCGATTCAGAACCTGCAGCTCGGCGGGCGTCAGAGCAAGGCTCAGTACCAGTACATCCTGCAAAGCGTGCGCGCCGACGAGCTCAACAGCTGGGCCGTGAAGCTGCAGGAGAAGCTTCGCCCCGACCCGCTGTTCCGCGACGTGACGAGTGATTCACAGCTGCGCGGCTTGCAGGCCTCGCTGAAGATCGACCGCGACCGCGCTAACACGCTCGGCGTCTCGATCGACACGGTGCGCTCGGCCTTGTACAGCGCGTTCGGCGAGCGCCAGGTCTCGACGATCTATACCAGCGTCGACAGCTACCAGGTGATCCTCGAAGTCGTGGCCGGCGCGAAGCAGGACGAAGGCGCGTTCAACGGCATCTACGTGCGCTCGTCGAGTGGCTCGCTGGTGCCGATGTCGAGCTTCACGACCGTCGAGCGCACGATCGGGCCGACCGCGATCAACCACGTCGGGCAATTGCAGGCGGTGACGGTCTCGTTCAACCTCGCGCCGGGCGCCGCACTGGGTGACGCGACCGCGAAGATCGAGAAGTACCGCGAAGAGATCGCACTGCCGTCGTCGATCATCACGACCTACGGCGGCGACGCCGCGGTGTTCAAGAGCTCGCAGGGCAGCCAGGCGGTGCTGATCATCGGCGCGCTGCTGGTGATCTACGTGCTGCTCGGCGTGCTGTACGAGAGCTACGTGCATCCGATCACGATCCTCGCCGGCCTGCCGTCGGCCGCGGTCGGTGCGCTGCTGATGCTGAAGCTGTTCGACATGGACCTGACGCTGATCGCGACCATCGGCATCCTGCTGCTGATCGGCATCGTCAAGTAGAACGCGATCATGATGATCGACTTCGCGCTCGACGCGCAGCGACACCGCGGCATGAGCGCGCAGGCGGCGATCCGCGAGGCCTGCGTGCTGCGCTTCCGGCCGATCATGATGACGACACTGGCAGCGCTGATGGGCGCGCTGCCGATCGCGCTCGGGCTCGGCGCCGGCGCGGAGTTGCGTCAACCACTCGGGCTGGCGGTCGTCGGTGGGCTGGTGTTCTCGCAGGCGATCACGCTGTACATCACGCCGGTGATCTACCTCGCACTCGACCGCTTCAGCGGCAAGGGGCCGGTGACGACCGCCGAGAGTCAAACGGCCATCGAAGAGCCAGGCTGATCGGCTAGTGCAGTTGTTGCCCGCTCGGCGCCGTGTTCATTACCGTGAACACGGGCTGGCCGACACTGCCGGCCTCGATCTCTGCTTCGGTCGCGGCGCGCACGTCGCGCACGGTCACGTCGAGCCGCAGGGCGATGCCGGCGAGCGGGTGGTTGCCGTCGAGCACGACGTGACCCGGGTAGACCTCGGTGACGGTGTAGACCGCTTCCGCCGGCATGTCGGGTATGGCCGCGCCTGGCGGTGGGCCGTCGAACTGCATGCCGACTTCGACCGCGTCCGGAAACACCGAACGTTCCTCGAAGAACACGAGCGCAGAGTCGTAGTCGCCGAACGCGTGTTCGGGTTCGAGATGAAGGGTGGTGGTGAAGCCGGCTTCCTGGTCGAGCAGCGCCTCTTCGACCTTGGCGAGCAGGTCGTCGCCGCCGAAGAAGAACTCGACCGGGTCGGCCAGTTCGTCGATCAGATTGCCCAAGGTGTCTTGCAGCTTCCAGGTCAGGCTGACGACACACGGTGTGGTGATAAGCATCGCTCAATGATCGCACAATCAAACATGGACATCTCTCTCGCGAGCCCGTTGCTGGGCGGTCTGACGCCCGCCGTTTTCATGCGTCGCCATTGGCAGAAGAAGCCGCTGCTGGTGCGGCAGGCGGTGCCTGGCGGCGTCGACCTGATCGGGCGCGCCGAGCTGTTCAATCTGGCCTCGCACGACGAGGTCGAGTCGCGTCTGATCGTGCGCCGTGGCGCGCAGTGGTCGCTGCAGCAAGGCCCGCTGAAACGCACCGCGCTGCCACCGCTGAAGCAGCGCGAATGGACGCTGCTGGTGCAGGGCCTCGACCTGCACATCCCGGCCGCACGCGCGCTGCTCGATCGCTTTCGCTTCGTGCCCGACGCGCGGCTCGATGACCTGATGCTGTCGTATGCGAGCGATGGCGGCGGTGTCGGCCCGCATGTCGATTCGTACGACGTGTTTCTGCTGCAGGCACACGGCCGCCGGCGCTGGCGCATCGGGCGCGCCGGCTCGCGCGAACTCGTGCCCGATGTGCCGCTGAAGATCCTCGCGCACTTCGAGCCCGAGCATTCATTCCTGCTCGAACCCGGTGACATGCTCTACCTGCCGCCCGGCTGGGCCCACGATGGCGTGGCCGAAGGCGAGTGCACGACCTGCTCGATCGGCTTTCGCGCAAGCGGCCGCGACGAGCTCGCGCGCGAGGTGCTGCAGCGCGTGCTCGACGCGGCCGATGCGGACGCTGTTGCCGCCTCCACCAACTCCGCCGGCCCGCTGTACCGCGACCCGAAGCAGCCCGCGACCGACGCGCCGGGCCGCATCCCACCGCCGCTGCAGGCCTTCGCCGCCGACGCGGTCGAGCGCCTGCTGCGCGACCCGGCCGCGCTCGCCTGCTCGCTCGGCGAAGTGCTGAGCGAACCCAAGCGGGGCGTGTGGTTCGATGCCGATCGCGACGATGACGCGGCAGAATCAGCGGGCGTCGCACTCGACCAGCGCACCCGCATGCTCTACGACGACCGGCACGTGTTCATCAACGGCGAGTCGTTCCGCGCCGGTGGGCGCGACGCGAAGCTGATGCGGCGCCTGGCCGACCGGCGCCGGCTCGATGCGGGCGAGTTCGCGGCGCTGAGTACCGAGGCACGCGAGTTGTTGGGCGACTGGCTCGAGTCCGGCTGGCTGCGCACGACCTGATCACCACAGAAGGAGACATCGACGATGAGCACCGAACCCGCCTCCCTGATCACCAGCCGCGCCGAGTTTCACGCGGCGCTGCGCCATGCCTTCGAGCAACTGGCCAGCGCCGGCGCGCGTGAGGTCTGGCTGTGCGATGAAGACTTCGCCGACTGGCCGCTCGGCGAGCGCGCGATCGTCGAACTGCTCACGCGATGGGCGGCATCGAGTCGCAAGCTGACGCTGGTCGCGCGCCACTTCGATGAGGTTGCGCGGCGCCACCCGCGCTGGGTCGCGTGGCGGCGCGACTGGGCGCACATCGTCAGCTGCCGCACCAACACGGAGCTCGCGACGGGCGAGTTCCCCACGGTTTTGTTGGGCCTGGGCACGGTCAGCGTGCGGCTTTCAGACAACGTGCACCACCGTGGGAGGCTTTCGCACGAAAAGGCAGATGAGCTTCGTTGCAAAGAACAAATTGATGCAGTTTTGCAACGATCGGAAGAGGCGTTTCCAGCAACCACGACCGGCCTCTAGGGAATCACCCTAGAGCTGTCTATAATCGTGGGCTAGGCATAGGGCAGGCTTGACCTTTCCCATGCCTGTGAACGCTGGGACTCTGCGCATGTAAGGGCTCCCACAATTAACGGTAATTGTTCGACCCTAATGATTCAGAGGACACATATGACCAAGTCGCTTTTGCTCGCTTCGCTCGTCGCCGCCGTTGCTCTTACCGCTTGCGGCAAGAAGGAAGAACTGCCTGCTGCTGCCGCTTCGGCTGCTGCCGCTCCGGCCGTCGCTGAAGCCGCTTCGGCTGCTGCCAGCGCTGTTTCGACCGCTGCCTCGGCTGCCGCCACTGAAGTGATGGGCGCTGCTTCGGCCGGCACGACTGCTGCTGCCGATGCGATGAAGGACGCCGCTGGCAAGGCTGCCGACGCCGCCAAGGACGCCGCTGGCAAGGCCGCCGACGCCGCCAAGGACGCTGCTGGCAAGGCTGCCGACGCCGTCAAGAAGTAAATCGGCCGATCTTCGGATCGCTGGTTTTGAGAGAGCCGCCTTCGGGCGGCTTTTTTACGTCCAGCTCTTGCCAAGGCCCAGCCAGCCGAAGCCCAGCAGCGGGTCGGCGACGATGATTTCGTCACCCGCACCGCCGCACGCGCCCGCGAGCGCCGCGCGCGCCAGGGCCGGCGTGTTGTTGCGCTCGCTCAGGTGCGCGGCAACGAGGTGCTTCAGCCCGCTGTGCAGACACGCCGCGAGGATCTGTGCCGAGGTGTCGTTCGCGAGATGGCCGAGCCGACCGCCGATGCGTGACTTCAGCGAGGCCGGGTAGCTCGAATTCGCGAGCATCTCGCGGTCGTGGTTGCATTCGAGCAGCAGCGCGTCGCAGCGCTGCAGGCTCGCGATCAGGTGCGGCGTGATCGAGCCGACATCGGTGAGCACGCCGAGGTACAGCGCGCCGTCCGACAAGCGCAGCTGCAGTGGCTCCAGCGCATCGTGGGTCACGGTGTAGGGCAGCAACTGCAGGTCGCCGATGCTTATCGCGTCGCCATCGCGCGCGAACCGCAGCAACTCCGGCGGCAGCTCGGGCCGGCCGATCGCGTGCCAGGTGCCGCGGCTCATCCACAGCGGCACACTGTGCCGGCGCGCCAGCGTCACGGCGCAGCCGATGTGGTCGCCATGTTCGTGGGTGATGAAGGCGGCGTCGAGATCGTCGCAAGTCAGGTCGACGCGCGCGAGCCGCGCCTGCAACTCGCGCAGCGAGAAGCCGCAGTCGATCAGCACGCGGCTGGTGGTCGTGCCGCTGCTGGCCTCGACCAGCGTGGCGTTGCCCGCGCTGCCGCTGCCGAGGCTGCAAAAGCGCATCACGCGCCTGAGCTCAGCGGGCCCCGACGCCGGCTTACTTCAGGTCTTCGAGCAACAGCGTCGTGATGCGCTTGCCCGCGTCGCCGTTCTCGGGTGCACCAGCGCCGGTCAGCACGCTCACGGTACTGCGGTCCCCTTCGCCCTTGACCGTCACGCGGTAGCGCGCCGGGCCGCCGGTCGGGTCGTCGCCGCTCTTGACGCCGACATAGCCGAGCAGCTTCGAGAACAGGCCCGGTTCGTCCTTGCCGGCGAACTTCGGATCGATGTAGCGCACGAAGTAGACGCCCTGCGTGCGGTCGCGGTCTTCGACCGTGAAGCCGCTGCGGTCGAGTGCGACGCCG